>JABUBK010000128.1_pt1 | contig 15226 bp, 23 predicted proteins | sample 7332671 | NCBI WGS metagenome assembly JABUBK01 (sample SAMN07256342, study PRJNA390944) | subsurface metagenome | isolation source: Methane hydrate marine sediment | place: Pacific Ocean: Eastern North Pacific, ODP site 1244 | collected 2002
AATATGCAAGAGTGCAACAGATGAGCTTCCAAGAATATATGTGGAACCTTGAGGCGGAATTAAGAGAAAAATTAGCCGAGATGGGTTATGATGCCCAACAAACAGCGTCAATATGGAGTTCAATTGGTAGTATTCTTAGTACTGTAATTTTGGCAGCGGTAATCTAAAAATGATTTTAAGGAGGTATAAAAATGCCTAATGGAAATCAAGGTGCAATAGCAGGTTTATTAGGTGGTATTGCAGAAACTATGCCCGCTTGGGGCAAGGGACTCGCAACAAGAAGAGAAAGAGAAGGAATGTCGGACCTCGCAAAACTTCAGAAAATGGCTAATCCGAGGGATATAGCAGATATTGAGGCATTAGCAGAACTTTTGCCTCAGCTAACAGCAGCAGATAGAGAGAAGGCTATCGAAAAAGTAAGAAAGAGAATAGGAACTGAGTCAATTCCTCTGCTTGAGTATTACATTCGGCGGGGAGGTGAAGCTCCACCTCCGGGTATTGAGACTTGGCGGATAGGGGGAGCACCAGCGGGAGCTGCGGCTAGGACAAGATTGGAGCGACTTAGAATGGGAACTGAACCTGGGTTTGAACCAGAACTCGCGCTACCTCAACTACCAGAGGAAACAAGAATGGCTGAGTGGGTAAAAAGGGCAGGAAGAGCTGAACCTATTTTCCCTGGAATAACTGAAGTTGGTAGAGGAATGATGCCCAGAGGAGTAGAAGAAGTTTTACCTCCTACTGAGGCAACAAGACAACGAGCAAGGGAAGCAGGGGCGTGGCCTGGGATTACGGCTATCACTGGGGAATGGACTCCTCAGATGCTTGCTGAAGAGAAAGAGGAAACCATCAGAATAGCTGAAGCAAAAGGTCTTTTGGACAAATATGGAGTAGCGGCAGCCAAGACTTTTATTGACAAAGAAAAACTGCCTAGATGGCTAGAAATGATACCAGAATCACTCCATCCTCGAGTCGGCGTAAAAGCAGGTACAAGTAACCTCAGTGAAAATCCCGTAGAAGCTGCTAGTGAGCTAAATTTGAGGTCAATACTTTCACAACCAAAACCTACCTTAGCGGAAATTCAGGGAATGCCTAATCTCGATAGAATGAGAGTGGCTGTCTTCGGAGAAGAAATGTTGAGTCCGGCTGAGATAACGGCAATAAAAGAGGAAAGGTCAACCCTACCTAGCTGGCTGATTAAGTTTGTTGATGATCCGCTTGTCGGTAAAGCTGTATGGGCAGACGATTGGTTTGACACAATCAAGAAGCTTCTGCGTTATTTCTCACCACAGGAGATCGCAGCTATGCTCAGTATGGCTCACGATAGAGCTATAAGGGAAGGTCTAGCGGCAGAAGTCGGATTTGCCGAAGGAGTGAGATAATGGCAACCATAGGAGAGTTTTTGGTTGAAAGTATGAAAAGAACAGAACCAGGAATTAAAGGCACTCCCTCTGGGATGCCAGCCAGAACGATAGGCGAATTTTTGGCCCAAGGCTTAGAAGAAGAGCTTGAACCAGAACAACCGGGATGGCTTCCTTCTTGGTTGAAACCAGTAGCCACGGCAGCGGCTACTCTTCCTACCGCTATAGGAGGATTCTTGGCTGGCAAGAAGGGCGAAAGATTATTTACCAAACCAGCAAAGGTTGGAACTAGACCTTATCGGGAGAGAGGCGGTAAGATTGTCCAGGACCTTCAGGCGAGAGGATATGACAACGAGGATATACAGAAAGTGCTAGACATATTAGCTAGTGCTTACGGTGAGGAGTCCATCAATGTTGAGGAATACACTCCCTTCTAACGAGGAAGAGCCTTTACTAAAATGGCGAGGACTTGAGGGAATATTCGGTTGGGATGAGGAAGAACTTGAGGAAGAACAGCAAAGGATCCTCAAAGCTCCTCGATACTATGAAGAGCTTTTGAGTTATATCAGAAGGCCAGCAGAGGTAGTAAAGGCAGGTATAAAAGCAAGGATTGAGAAAGAGCCTGTCTTGCCTGCTCTCAAGGGTGGCCTCATGGGAAAAGAGGAAACCAAAGGAAGGGATATACTCGATGCTTTGGGTATTCCCTTGGATGATCCTGATTGGATCCTCAACCATCCCGTGCAGCATTTCCTTGTTGAGATGGGGGGTGCTGGGTTAGAATTTGTAACCGACCCGGTAATCTGGGCTTTATGGTTTGCACCCGGGACTAAACTCTTAAAAGGTGCTCAAAGGTATCTAGCTAGAAAAGAAATTACTAAATTCGCTAAGGCGTTAAAGACAGACTTGTCTGGCGTAGCCGCACCCGGAGCTAGGAAAGTATTACTAAGTGAGTTACCTAAGAGCCCTAGATATGGCAAATATCTAACGAAGCCTTGGTTTAGAGAAATCGCCAAGCATTTCAAGGGAACAGAGTATGCTCCAGTTTTCTCTATTCCTGCCAAAATAACTCCTCAATCCTTAGAGCTACTTCCTAAATTTGCTCCTCTTGCCGCTAAAGCTGGTGGTATCATTCCCAAAATTGGCACATCTGAGTATATAAGATATTGGGATACACTCTCTCCGTCTGACCAAAAACTAGAGCTTGAACGAAAGAAAACTGTCGAAGTACCACCGAAGGTTGAGGTACCATACCCTACCGCCAAGGAGGTAGTAGAGGAACTGAGCACAAAGGTAAAAACTAAGCAGAATACGGATATTGAGGAGGCAATTCTTACCACTGGCATACCTCCAGATAGTCTGAAGCAAGGTCTTTATGTCTATAATCATACCGGGAAGAGCATCACGGAGCCAGATAAGCGCCTTAAAGCATTTGAAAAACTGCTAGAGAAAAATAATCCTGTAGCGTATAAGGCACTCTCGACTGGTGTGCCCCAGATAAGCATTGAGGAAGTTAGCTTGAAGATGACCACTCTCGATAAAGAAGTAGCTCGGTTAAATAAGGGAGCGGACACTGAGTTTAACTCCGTCAGGGATTTTATCTATAAGGAAGCCTTTCCTGAAGAAGTGAAGTCTATACTTGGTAGAGTTAAAGAGCGCGGTGGAATTAAGTATAGTTCAGCTATGAAGGATTATCCCGAAGAGTGGAAACAGATGCCAGTTTCGGCTAAGAACAAGGGTGGACTCCCTATCGATGAGATGGCTGATGAACTCAAGATGGACATTGAGGATTTAGTAGAGCGATTAGCACAATATAAAGCTAGACCTAAACCATCGGACTTTGACGTAGAGGCGTATGAAGCGATAGAACGCAATTTAGGTGATTTTCCTAACTATATGAAGAGAATGGAATTATTAGAGCAAAGAGACCGCTACCAAAGTGCATTGTTAGAACTGAGAACTAAAACTCCTCCCCCTGAACCTAGTGCTGTGGTTGATCAAAGAGAAGTAAAGATTGAACCTGAGCCTAAATTGGAGGAAGAAAAAATTACACCGTTAGTGGAAAAGCCAGAAGAAGAAAAAGTAATTAATTGGATAATGGAAGAGGAAAAAGCGAGGATTATAGCCACTGAACAGATGAAGCTGAAGTTTGGAGATATAATTAGTGAGAAAACTACTCGTCCTCCTTGGGAAACGGGGCCTCCGATCAAGGGAGAACAGCTATTTTTGGATATTATACCGCCAGATGAGATTCCAGTTGATATTGAGCCGTGGCCTACCTCAAACAAGGATGTTCATTTTCTCGGTAGATTCAGGAGAACTGATTATCTTTTCTCCGACTATGAACGAGCTACGGGAATACCGATTGCCTCGCAGGGTACTTACCCGATACGTGATGCTTCACAAATGATGAGGCGAGAGGAAATTACTCTTAGGGGGACACTAGCTCAAATTTTGAGAGGCATCCCAAAAGATAGGAGAATCGCAATCGGCAAAGCTATGGAAGGTAAAGAAATAGAACTGTCAGACAGAGAAAAAGTTGCCTTTGAAGGTATGAGGAACTTCTTTAGATTTCTAGGTAAGGAATTTGGAATACCCAAAGAGCAGATGATAGAGGATTACCTGCCGAGAATTATGGTCGCTTTTAGAGGAGGAGATCCCGGGCTTATGCCTGCTGAAATGGAAGCTTGGTTTAAGAAACACAGGATAGGGGAGTTAAAATGGAAAAAGGAAGATCCCTTGGAGATTACAAGAATTTATATTCATGCGGGTTTGAGAGACAAGTATTTATATGACTCTCGGCTTATCCCTGATTTTGTCAAACATATCCAAGATTTACCTTTTGGGATAAAAAGTAAGGCAAGGGATTGGTTGGCCTATAGAATACTACGTCACCCGACTCGATGGGACGTGGAAATCGGCGGTTCTGTGGGTAAAGTTGGCGGGGCTTTGAGTAAAATTCCAGGTTTCAAACAGCTTGCGAATAAATGGGGAGTTGATGGTCTAACGGGATTTAAACAGATATGCCGTGCACTCACTCAGTGCTTCTATGCTAGTGGTTTAGGTTTTAGGGTCGCATCAGCGGGCAAGAACGTAACTCAGCAGACTCATAATATTGCCATCTGGGGTCTTAAATATTGGTTCAAGGGAATTCTGAATGCACCTAGGAAAGACACACGGGAACTCGCAGATGCTCTTAACATCCTCCGCAAATATGGAGCAGAATTAGAAAGAAGGGGAATTGATAATCCAGCTTCGATTCCTCAAAAAGTTGCGGATGCTGGTAATTTTCTTTTCAGGAGTGCTGATACGGGTAGTAGGTTAACAGGCTTAGGTGCTCAAAAAGAATTGGTTGCTGATATGCATAAACTTTACGAGCAGGGGAAGATTGATAAACCAACTTTCCTCCGAAGAACAAAGTTTGATTTAGTACCCTTCGGTAGAAGACCTGAGCTTGTTGAACTATTTAATAAAGGAGACATAGAAGGATATATGAAGCTTTCGGCAAAAGAACTTATAAAGCTCGGACAATACACTTATGAGCCTGAGGATATGCCTCTAATCTTTAGTGGTTCAGTCGGCAGATTAGCTTCTGTGTTTATGACTTGGCCTATAGAATATGCCGAGATGCACGCTCAATTCGCTAAAACTGGCCACTGGGAGAGGATTCTGTATTACTACCTTGCTGCTATGACTGTTCAAAATACTCTGAGGTACGTAGGTATCGAGACCAATCCCTACGGCTATGGAGATGTGAAAATCGGTAATCATCGCATATCTCTTATTCCTGGTGGTTGGTTCTTGCTTGGCTCAATGCCGACTGGTTTTAGCCCAGCTATTCAAATTCTCTATACTGGAGGTAGAGTTACAGGAGTTCACGCAAAGGGGGCATCCGATAGATTCCTGAGTCAGTTAAGAGAAGAGTTCAAGAGATCTACTGATATACTAATTCCATTTCGCATATCGCAAGCTGATATAACTCAAGCAATAATTGAGATTCAATCAGGCAAATATGGCAAGCGCGATAAGAACGGAAGGCTTATTTATATCTCCGATGAAACCGAGGTTATACTCAGGGGATTAGGATTTACTACGGTAGAGGAAGCAGAAAGACGCTATAGAGAGCCGATATATGAATTTGGTGAAGAAGAACGCAAACTAGGAAAACCTACTCCGCTTCGTCGTGAGAGTCCTTCTTGGTGGGAATCCCATTAATTACTCTGGGCAGAAGAGCATATAATAAAAAAAGTAAATGAAATATAGTATACCTATCGCAATACCTAAGATGAGAAGGAATTTGCCTTTTACATTTCTGGACTTGAGTTCATCTTTAAGATTATGCCAACTACCTCTAAACTCATATTTTAGGTAACTCCACATCTTTCTCATCTCCTCTTTGCTCTTTGACATACTTTAATAATCAATTTCCACATCGGTGATTTCTACGGTGTAATCACAAGGAGGGTAAGACTCTGGTTCTGATTCCTGGCTAACATTAAGCCAGAAATGTTGCCCTGCCTCCTGAGCATTTACACAGACTTCATGCTTAGCAGTTCCCAGACACCGCCCTGTCTCTTTATCATAAAGGCAACAAGTCACTTCTACTAGACAACCTTCGTCGGCATGACTGTGTATTATTACCTCAACCATCCAGACACCATGGGAAACGAAGTACGCAGTGAAATAGGTAAGTTCTACAGGACAAGGTGTGGTGGCGGAAACCTGTGGCGAGCCAGCAGTCTCTTCCCCTCTGAACGCCTCGATATAGTATTTGTGATGTGTCATTGGTTGAAGTTTGCAATGTTCATATCGAATAGTGTCGGGACCAACCGTAGCTATTGTGTTGGTCTGGGTGTGGCCTATATTGCAACGGACCCTGAGGCCATCTTCTGTAGTTGAGTTATCCTGCCAGGATAGGTTGATTTGTTTATAGCTCACTACGGTTATGGATAGATTACTGGGGGCTTCTAATTCAGGTAGTGATGGCGTTGGCCCTGCGGGTGTTGTTATATTCACTTCATTGGACGAGCCTGACTCCCCGCCATCATTGTACGCGGTAACTTTATACCAGTAGCTTGTCTCTGGATCCAGGCCGGTATCATTATAAGAGTTGGCATTTGCCTCCAAGATTGCTACCCGGGTATAGCTGTTGGTGGTTCTCCTGTATAAGTAAAAGCCTTTCTCGTTGGTGGAGTTGTCCTTCCAGCTAAGGTTAATTTGAGTGGAAGAGACTGCGGTGGCAGTTAGATTTGACGGAGAAGAAGGAGCGGGTGGTGGAGCCACGTATTTTTTCTTATCGCATCCATCGCACCCACTCAGAATTGGGATGAGTGCTACAATCGCCAGAAATAACCATTTTTTATATTTTGGAAACATCTTTCTCACCTCCTCGGGAGGGAGGCTAGCATAAAAAAGAAAAAATGTCAAGGGGCCCTGAAATGGAAAACAAAACAGAAAACTTCAAGAACGGGGAACATAAGTTAATTTGGCAGAAAATAGAGAACTTGGAAAAATATTTAATTAACGATATTAAATCTGAGCTTAAAAAAATCAACGGTCGACAATGGAAGCTAATCTTCATTATGCTGACAGTTTTGTGTGGATTCTGTGGTGCTCTAATACTAGCTTTGCTGAAAATCCTTTCATAAAAGGAGATAAAAAATGATTAAAACGTTTATCTTAGGTCTAGTAATGATGGGACTGCTTACTGTCTTTGGGTGTAAAGATAGGGATAATGGAAATGGGCCTTCGCCCCCGCCACCTCCGCCTCCACCTGAACAGAGAATAATGTCTATTCTTTGGTGTGGCGATGAGCACTGGGGAGAAATGGCGAAAGGAATATCAGCCCCGGTTATAAAGACTTTCCTCAGAGATGCTGCGGAAACATGGGATGGTTACGGAGGTACTCATATCGTTGGTTTCCACGAACCTTGTAGGCCGGATTGGTATGTGGGTTATAAGGTCAAGCTGATTAGCTATCTAAAGTACTATTCACTTGATGAGATACGGGCGTATGCACGGAGATGGAAGGATCATCCGAATCACGGCGGTTATTGGATGATCGAGGGGCACGAACCGGACATAACCGGAGGGGATATGAACGACCCTGAAACCGTGAAGGCACACAAGGAACTGAGAATTGCTCAATATAGGGCCATTCGGGAAGAAGACCCTGATGCCTGGAACCATCCAGTTATCATCTGGTACAATTGTACCGGGGCTTTCAATGGGTATCCGGGATGGCAGAATGCGTTTCCCACTCCAGAAGAAGGCGTTGACTGCGATATTTATGCAGCCGACATCTATGCCAATCGGTGTGATGGGAATACGGATTATGAGGGTCTTGAAAGGGCAGCGAATGATTTGGTGACTATCGGATTTGAACGCAGCAACGGACAGTATATTCCATGTCTGGGTGCCTTCGTTAAATCGGGATGCCAGGCAGTTACACCGTTAGAACAGTTCGAGTGGTGGGTAGCATGGTATCAAGACCGAATAGGTGAAGAATTGAGGAGCGTGGCCTTCTATTTCAGCGGTCTCGGTTCTACTGCTGAGGGAGTGTATGAGAATGAGACTCTGCGGGAGGGGGCAAAGGAAATAAATCGAATTCTTGGACTATTAGAATAGGGAGGCAAACTACAATGTGCGAAAAGAGCATTCGTTACAACTGGGCAGGCGATATAATCACTAGGGATACACTTGTCCCCAACAAGAGGACAGTGGTCGGCTACAAGGACAGATTCATCCCCACGGACATCCGAGAGTGGATCAGGCGACCTCCGAATAATAAGCTCTCCGAAGCCCTCTCGGAAATTCCAGATCTTCCAGAGGGGAAAGAAGCTAGTTCGTTCAACCGACGGGCAAGGCTGATCTGGGACTATGTGGCGAAGAAGATAACCTACGTTTATGACAAGGAGGCTCACAGTCTTCCCGACTTCTGGATGCTACCGGAGGAGGTCCTGACTTTGAAAAAGGGGGACTGCGAGGACTCGACCTATCTTCTCTGTTCGCTTCTTCTAGCCTCGGGTATTAGCCCCTTCTGCGTGAGGGCTGTGTTGGGAATCGTCTATGACAAGAAGGGGAATGTTCTCGGCGGCCACGCTTGGCCCTGCTATCTGGATGAGCTAGGCAAGTGGCGGCTTTTAGAGTCCACTCTGAACACCATCCCTTACGTGATGCCCTTGGCCGACAGTTTGGCTAAGGAAGGGACAGAGTTTCGATACGAGCCTATGTTCTGTTTCAACCAATATCATCTGTGGTTGATTAAGCCATCAACCACGGAGATAAGAGGATACTTAACAATTAGCAAAGCAAAAATTGATTCAAGGAGGTAAAAAATATGCTAAGAATAATTATCTTAGCGGTGGTGATTTTGGGACTAACGTTGGGATTCTCTAGCCTGGCACTCGCGGGAGAGAGAGTCGAGTTCGAGGAGCTTAAGCTGGCCTCAGTTCGGCAAGAGCGGGTAGATGTCTTGGCCTACACTGCCTCTGGACTCGATTTCGTCTCTGAAGTGATTGCACGTCTCATCAAGACCGGCAAGCCTGCGGTCCTATTCGCCGAGGAGACAAAGGGTGCACTCGAAGTCAGTTTCATCGAGGGGATGCTAGGAAGCAATATAGACTTGGTCGGAGGCATGACACTAAAGAATGATGAGCCTTCCAACTTCGTTTGGGGCTTCCAATATACTGGCCTGCGTGGGAAATCCGATGGGATCTGGGACATCTTCAGCAAATTAAATCCGACTGTCTACAATGAACGAGGCCACTGGTGGCTGGGAGCCGCGTTTACCTGGAAAGAATAAATTTGATTAGACGGAGGTAAATTATGTCTGACAACAATCTAAGGGCAAAGGTGAGGGAAAAGATTGCCTACTGCTTGACTGCTGGCCTTCTCGGAGAGACTGCGGCGATCATCGCCGGGAAGTTCGTCGGGATTGAGGTCGCTTCGACGGAAGTGCTCATGCTCGGAGGCTTTATGGGGATGATCCTCGTGTACTACTTCGGAGGCGAGCAGAGTAGGGAGAAGCCGGACAGTTAGAGGCAGATAGTCTATATGATTGGTGAGGAAGGAGGCACTCATCTACGTTAGGTGGGTGCCTTCTGTCCGATTTATTAAACTTCTGGAAATGAGCTAAAGGATTGGCTCCTTCAGGACACCTAGGCCAGTGAATGAACAAAGTTTTGGAGCTACGTCCCGTTGTTGCTTTTATGCGACGGTAGCCTTCTGTCTGGGGGTCAATCTCCTCTAGGCAATTATGACAGGTCACTTAATCCACTCCTTGCCGCTCCAAGTTTTGTTATATTTTTCTTTCATCACAAAAGCAAGCCAGAGTTGTTCTAGGGTTGTGTTATCAGAACATAAATTCCAATCACTACTATTCCACCAGTTCCAAAATCGACATAGAACGTTAATGGGGCGAGTATCTGTCCAAGTAGGCATTTTCGCAGCCATCTCCTGCAACTGGTCTTGGCGGGGAAGCCAGAAAGATCTTCTTATCAAGGTTTTATCAATAATATCATAGCCATGGTCAGTTTCATAGCCATCATAAGATCCTATAAACCGAAACTTTCCACCGTGTGCAAATCCATCTTCCAGATAAAATAAATCGCCAAACTCACATCTACCCAATATGCGTTCAGCTTGTATTTCCTCAGCCTTCTCGCACATTTCAATATACTTCTTACTTGTATCCATCATTTCACCCTCTCCTCTATGTATAGTTTTCTCCTGATAATCTTGGCATAATCCACTAGTCTTTCCCCGTCAAATTGCTTGATGTTAATATCCTTATCCTTTTTCTGCCAGACTTGCACCCGCACATATTCAAGAGGCCAAGGATGCCTGAGTATTTCATCAAGCCTTTTCTGCACGTTACTATGTGCCGTTGCCTGAATAAATAATGGCTTCTCGCCTGTTTTCAGGGCGAGGATATCCATTCCGAAAATATCCTGGCGCTGTGAGATCCAGATACCAGCTTTGATCTTTCTGGCTACCGTTTTTTGATTGTAAACGTCGTAGCCCTGGTCTTTCAACCAGGCGGCGCAAAAGTCTTGGAAAATATTCCCGATTTGTCTAGTGCTTTTCATGCTCATTAATCCATCTAACTATCTCATCCTGTTTCTTTGCTACTTGCACAACCCGAGCTATAACATCCTCGATATCTATATCATATACATCGGTTTCCCACCAACTTCTATCTATCTTCTTCATCTCCTCCTCCTTTCTGTCCCTCAATGAGCCTATCTACCTTCTTGCTCAGATTATCCATCTCCACGTAGAGGCTGTCTATTGCCTTCTTGTGAATCCAGGAAGCATCAACCATTTCCCCGCAGGACTTCTTATAAATTGTGAGAGTTTTGCGGACCTCCTTGCAGAAAGCCTTGACATCCCGGAAAGTGTTTATCTGGGTAGCAGCCTTTAGGTCCTGAATGGTTTTAATTTGTATCTTTGGAGGAGGAGTTTCGGGGATAACCTTCTTTAACTCCTTTACTTGCTCTTTGTCATTCTTCCCGGTGAACCAGTTTAGAAGTTCTCGGATTACTGACATCCTTTTTCTCCTTTCTTCTCCTTATTGTCTAATCCTCCTGTAATGTCAGCTATCATCATAGCAAAGTTTGCAACGTCAGCACACTCACCTGCTAGGTCAGCAATGTTGTGGTCTTTCGCATAGCGGGCTGTATGTACCACTTCAACCACTTCATCTAAAAGCCTACCTTGTAAGTAGTAAAGTGATGCATCTTTCCATCCGCCCTTATATTTGTTGGCTCTTAGACGTTTCAACATAAGTTCTCTAAATGCGGCTGTCTTGTGAATATAAGTTTTAGAGCCCATTATTTGCTCCTTTCTGATAACTTGATTTCTCATTAGTAATAACCTATACCTCCTTCCTATAAAGTTCATTTTTGGGCTAGTTCTGTTCGTTTTTCGAGCAACTTTATTGTAATCTTAGCCCCTACTCTCGGCCCAGACCATCCAGCCGAGTAGTGCTACGAGTAGACTAGCTAATACTATTTCCATGATTACCTCCTTGGGGGATGATGAGGATACTCTCCCAGAAGTATCTGGATTTGCTCCTTTTTTCCTGGTTCGGCAACTAGGCGACCGCTTTCTAAGTCTCTCAGCAGGACAGAGAGTTGAAGCCTGTTTACTAAGTTTTCAAGGCTTCTTTGACGGCAAGCTAGGGCCCAACCCTCCATATTTTTTTTGCTTCTTTTTGGAAAGGAAGGAGGGGGAGGCATTTCTTGATGGGCATAAGAAGAAACCCTGTTTAGCATCCAGCTTCTAGTTTTCTGTTGAAGATCTTGGAGAGTGATGGTTCCTTGAGCATATTGATCCCATAAATGCTCGAAGGGATTAGCTGTCTTTCCCACCGTAGAGTTTAATGAGTTTTTCATAGCTTTGATCCTCCTTTTTCATTTTGGCGATCCACTTCTCGCTGAGTATCTTCCAGGGTGTACCCTCTTTTGCTTTCTCTATTCTTTGTTTGATAACTTCAAGCGAGATACCATCTTGGAGAGCCCCTTCGATGATGTCTCTCATTTTGAATACAGTTTTTCTACCAAACCGCTTAACGTGCCCGGGGAATTTGAGTTGATACGCCTTTATAAGTTCATCAATTTGATTAGATGTATCATCGTCAATCGGAAAAGAAATAGGCTCTTCTGACTGATTCTTTCGGTGAGCTGTTCGTGTTTCTGGAAAAGCTCGCAAAGCCTCATAATTACAGATGGTGAAGAGAGTGCCAGAGTGAGCTGTTCGCTGTGTTATTCGTTCCTCCTTCGTGAGTTCTTTCAGGATTGTTCGTACGGTACAAAATGAAGGTTTTTGGGTTCTGTAACCTATCTTGTAACTACAGTCTCTTTGAATCTGCCGGACGCTGCGACATAACTGACCTCTTTTTATTTCGATGCCCTGGTAAACACTATCGATGTAATTTGCTTGCTCATAGAGGTAAATCCAGATTTTGAGTTTCCAAGGCGAGGCTTGCCAGATTTTCCGGTCCAAGGTGAATTTCATGCCTCTGCCCAGTTTCTCGGAGTTAGTCACTGAACCTTAGCCTTTCTCAATATAGTGGCCAAGCACCTTGACCTTTCTGGGCGATCTTTCGATTAGTGCTTTAACTTTGGGTCGCTCCGGTTCGGTGGTGGAGTCAATGTTGGTAACGTGGAAACCTTTCTTTTTGGCCCTTCTCTTCTCGGCATGGAAAGCTGTAAGGCAAATGCCAGCTTGCCGGTAGATGAGCGTGGTAGTGCGGGTGATGCGAGCCAGAGGAGTTGGCACCTCAGGGCCGGGTGATCTAATGACCGTTTTGGTTAATTGGGAACCGTTGCGTTTGACGGTCCACTCCTCATTACCTGATATATGAGTAGCAATGAATCCTTCCATAGTTAGACCTCCTTGAGAGTGTAAGCTAATCTGATAAGTAGCCTTAACTCAGCAAATTCTTTTCTAGTCTTAATCCCCTTACGAATGCGAGAATCCTCAAGACCGATACCTTTATTCCAAGGAGTGCGACCGGTCATAAGACGGGAGATTCTTAATTTGGCGGTGGTGCTACTGCGTTTATCCACTAGACTGCTCTCCATAAATGGGCCCTGAATCCCGGGAATTTGGAAAAACCGGTCTCTATGGTGAAAGACCGAGCTGGTGTCCAGAACTCTAGCAACATCCAGCTCCCATTTTTCTTGATAACGAACCGGAACTTACCCAAGCCGATCCAGAGAGTCCAGAGTCCAGACGGGTAGCGGGCTACTCCCAGGCTTCGGTTGAAATGCCGTTTTTTTCCTAGATATTGACATAGAAAACGGATGAGATAATCGAGTAAACTAATCTTTTTCATTCGCTGCCTCCTTCCCCAACTCAATCACCGCCCGCATCACTGCGAGTTGCGGCTCACTATCATACATTTCATCTAATATCATACGTGAATTTACATGGTCTTGATTAGATTTTCTATGTATTTGTATTTCACTACCCGTGAATGCTACGTTAATAGAGATGCCCACAAGATACCCCAATGACTTAAGAATTGAAATAATCCTCTCCCAGTGGAGGAGGGGAGTAAGTTTGCGTTTTTCAATATACTGCGTTACCGAGAAACATTGTTTTTCATTCACAATCCAATGCAGCACTTTGCTCAAACCATAGAAACATTCGCCTATCTCCGGCTCCCACTCCCACTTACCCTTGCTAATCTTCTTGATAGCTTCATTTACCTTTAGTGCTAATGCTATAACTTCTTTGGTGAACATTTATTCTTTCCCTCCTTTCTTACCCGCCTTGGCTAACACTGTGAAAATTTTCCCACAGACGAAACAATAATATTTTTTTTCGTGGACACACCAAGTTGAAGAATATGCACAATGCGGGCATTTTTCAGGCTTCCAAGGTGTGTAAGCACCTGTAGGATGCGCCGATGAACCTGCTTTCATTTATTACTTCTTCCTTACCAACCCAGTAGGATTGATAGAACTCCTAGAGCTATGAAAGAGCCATACAAGGATATAAAGAATATCTTTCTCTTCACCTTTTTACCTTCCTCCCTTGCCCGTCCTATCCTCAACAACCTTAAAAATAATTCCATCGTCCACATTGGGATAGCCTACTTTATCAAGCCATGCATCCAATAATTTATGCATGTTCTTACGAAGTTTTTCTGTAACTGCAACCACTTCACCATTGTCTATAAGTATCTTTGAAAATGCTGCTTGGGAAATTTCTACTCGTTTTATATTCATTTCCTTCTCCCTTCCCCGCCCCAAGGCCCTCTCGTCTGCCACCCTAGGGCGGGCTTGCCTTCCTCTATAGGCTATAATTCCTTACTTCGTGCGCCGACGTCGTTCAAAATAGCGTCTAAGGTAGACTCGTCTGCTTTTTCAAGATCTGCGAGAGACGAAAGATTGTAAGGACCAAGTAAGCTTCCAACGAGGAGAGGATCCTCCGGCTCCCAGGATTCTTTAAGAGCGGCCTTGATAGCTTGGATCTTCTTGGCTTTGATCTCCTTGAGACTCTGATCCTCTTGAGACTCTGGACGCTCTTTTTCCGTCGTTGCTTTCTTTAGTTTGGCGATGTTCTCAGTGTTAGTTTTGATGAGTTTGGAGGCTTGGAAGATCGTTAGCTTCTTGAAGGTCTCAAGGCCAAAGTATTTTTTCCACTCGGTAAGTGAGGCATCAAAGGTTCTGCCACCTAGTTTTTCAATGTTCCGGAAGTCAGCGTAGATTTTAGTGAGTTGAGGCCCGGAAGCGTTTTTTGCCCCAGCCACTTTTTCGGGTTGCTCCTTCTTGGCTTCATCCTCCCCAACTGAGTAGTCTTCGCCTTTTTGGAGATCAACGACTCTCTTGGGGTTGAAGTCTTTCGTGCCCCTGATCCAGTCTTCGATCCAACCCCGGACAAGTGGCTGAGGCAGGAGCTCGGCGATAGCGTTTCTTTTAGCCTTCGACTGGACAATCTCGTAAGCAAACTCATCTTCGATAAACTCGCCGGTCCTCTTTTTCTTAAGGAGAGGCTGGCGTTTGAATACCGTGGTACAGTTGCCAGTGCGAAGATCCACCGCCGTAGCCGAGGACTCATAGAACTTCTTGCCGTCCTGGTCAACGATAACAGGTTTGGAGACCTCCCTAGTATCAATGCCCTTGAAGATCCTCCGGGCTTCTTTGATGCCAGACCAAGAAAGGCCCCTGACGTGGGTATGTGGTTTGCCCTGTTTGGCCAAGGGACAATTAGGTGTATCACATTTTGAGACCGTGCCACCTCTGAAGGGAATGTCATAGATATATTCCTTACTATATACCCCCATCACTTCCTGCATCATCTGAACTTCGTCCCTGGCCTCCATAAGTTGAAAGATTTCGGCTGAGTCTGTAGCCGTT
>JABUBK010000129.1_pt1 | contig 15212 bp, 13 predicted proteins | sample 7332671 | NCBI WGS metagenome assembly JABUBK01 (sample SAMN07256342, study PRJNA390944) | subsurface metagenome | isolation source: Methane hydrate marine sediment | place: Pacific Ocean: Eastern North Pacific, ODP site 1244 | collected 2002
GATTCCTTGAACTTACCGGACCCGACGGGCAACCACTCGCACGGACAGTTGTTTTAAGGGAAATAATTCATCACGATTGCCCTTTAAGGTCTCAATGCCCCATTAAAGAGAAGGTTGAACAAGCCGAAAATTCCCGGAAGGAGAAGGACCGCAAAAATGAAGAATAAAGTAAAAAAAGATGACAGACCAATAGTAAGAGAAAAGATAATAAGTTCCAATGCTTTAGACGAAAATAATGCTTTTATCTTGGGAATTAAAATCCCAGGGAAGGGTCAACTTAATATAAAAATTACCTTTGAAGAAGAAAGTTAAAGGAAACTGTTGAATATTACCATCAGCTCGGGGCCTCGAGTAAAGGCTTTATCTGTGTAGAAAAACACTATTTTTTAAACGGAAAACTGTTAAAAACTATAATAAATAACACTTACAGGTGATTATTGCCATAACAGACAAAGGAAGGATAAGGGAAAATGAGAACATTCGAGAATTTGATGAAAGATTTGGATAAAGAGGAAGGAACGAGGGTAGTATTCGATTTAGATAAATACAAAGAAGTCTTAAAGAATCCCCCAAAACCATTAAGAATATTAAACTTTCAGGTATTGATGTATCTATGCCTTATAGTTCCCATAGATGAAAAGACACCCCCACTTAGGAAGATCGCGAGGGATTTAAAGTTGAACTTCAAAGTAGTTAAAGGGGCGATCAAAGATTTAAGAGATTTTGGGGTCTTAGGAGAAGTAAATAAAAATAAGAGTAAAGGAGATGATTGAGATGGCAGGACCGGGATATTTAGGGTATGGTTTAAAGGCAGGAGTAGAAGGATTCAAGACTGGCTTTGGTATGGGTCAGCAAAAACAGGAGATGGAGTGGCAGAAAAAACAAAAGAAAAAATTAGAAGAAACAGAAGCAAAATTAGAAGAAGAAGCCGTATTATATAATTCTGTGGTTACTCAATTAGGTGCAGATGGTTTTTATTCCGAAGATGACATGATGAAGATAGAAGTTACCTATTTAGCTTTGGGTTACTTAACGCAGGAAAGACTGAAAGGCGCTCATGATGCCCTTCTGACTATGGACAAAAATGCCTTTGACCGAGAGATAGATTGGTTTGATAGAACTATAGATTTATTAAAAAGTGGACTGTTAGACCCTAAAGACGCTACAGCGGTATTTGAATACGGTAGGGAGAATTGGGCTACAAGTGAAAAAGTTAGGAATCTATATGAGGCTGCCGATAATATCTATGCAAGGACACATGGAGAATTAAAGAAAGAAAGAGTTTATGAACAAGCAAGGATAATACCCTCTGAACGTAGAGTTCCATTTATAGAAGAAGAATTAGGCATAGAAATGCCGGAGGCAGAACCTAAAGCCCCCACCATGGCAGATGAGAGATCAGCAATTATTCTATTAAGAACATTTCTTAAAGCCACACCCGAACAATTCGAAGCTCAAAGAACAAGAATAGAACAAAGAAGTGGGCTTGACCTATCTATTTACACTCAAGACATATTGAGAGAAGAAGGGACCGAATTTTTTAACTTATATGATACTCCGGAAGAAGTAATGTCTAATGTTACAGCACCGGCAGGTTTAACTATTATACCTAAACGCGATACCAAGACAGGCAAATATTACGCAAGTTTTTCAAAGAAAACTACGACCCCCACACCAGGCGGATTTAGAGCTACTTCTTTATCACAACAGGAGAAATACAAACAAGATGCATTAGACGCTAATACCTGGATAGAAGCACAGGGGATAATAAGCAGATACTCCAAAGCAGGATTCGATCCCTCTGAAATGCCAACTGATCAGGATTGGATTAACGGTAAATTTGAGGAATTAGATAGCCATATTGCAATGTTAAAAGAGATAACTGACGAAGAAGGTAAGTTACAAGGTAATAAAAAGTTTAAATTTATGTCAGGAGATAAAGTAGAAAGTCAGACAGGGGTAGATTGGTATAAAGATATCTATGAAGCTTATATATTTTATTTAGACGAGCTAAGAAAGATGGGTATAGACGTTTCCAGATTCCCTAAAATTAAATTACCTGGGGAAATTAAGAAAGCGTTCTTGGGCAAATATCCCTCAATTTATTCCACCGAAACAGTTCCAACTCCAACTCCGACAGAAACAGAAATACCTAAATTGCCCTATTTATAATATTCTTAAAAATTGAAGGTTAAATATGATTAAAAAATTAGGTTTAATTAAATATAAAAACGATGAGGAAGAAGAAAAAGAAAAGCCCGGTTGGTTTCAAAGAATGAGGGATATAGGAAAATTGCCCAAATATGAGGCTCCTGAAGTTATTGGATTGAAGCCTACCGTTGATATCGGTTTAGGTATAGGTGCTAAACCCGAAATTGGTATAGAATTACCTGAAAAACCCGAATTAGAAGAAGTTATCTTCAAGCCTCCAAAGATTAAGAAGTTAGGTTTAATTAAAGAAGAAGTTACTCCTGAAAAACCCGAAGAAGAAGATTTTTCTAAACCATTAGGTAGAATAAAATATTATGAATCAAAAATAAACTGGTTAGAAGGTATGGCAAAGGAGAAGGGTTTTTTAGGGGAATCGGGCTATGACGCTTACCGCTACGCCATTGAAAAATATAATTTTGCCGTTAATGAATATAATGAAACCCTTAAAGTTGAAAAAGGATTACCAAAATCCAAAGGTGAAGAACTTTCTTATAATGCCATATCAATAGCCGAACAATTAAAGAGTAAGACTTATATTCCCGGTATAGCGGAAGAAATAAAGAGAGGGAATGTTTTTGCCGGAACAATCGCTACCTTTGGAATGATGTTAACTAAGATACCTCGTCAAGTTGCAGTTGGTGTTTTACAGGCCTCACAGGGGAAAGAAGGGGCAAGTGTTGTAAACAGAGATTGGGCTGATTCTTATATCAAAAGTGCCGGTGAAGATATTGAAGGCTTTATTAAAGAGGCAAAGGCAAGATACGGAACTAAAAAATTTGGGATATGGACAATAAGTGATCTAGCTGAATTGCCTCAAAATATGGGTTATTCGATAACCTCGATGGGTGCAGGACTTGCTGTGGGAATACCGATTGGTCTTGTGCCACTACCAGGGTTTAGAGTGGCTGCTTATGCACTCGGGACTGCTGCCTCTGGAAAGGTAGCTTATAACGCTACTACATACCAGATTATGCAACAATATTTAGATTTAAAAAATGAAGAAAGTATATCAACTACCGGCAAAGGAATAACTTTAGAAAAAGAAAATAAATTAAAGAAAGAATTTGATAGATTAGCTCATCAATACGGTTTATGGGAAGCGATACCGGAAGCGATAAGTAATTTAGCTTTCTTTAGCATATTAACTGCTCCCCTAACTAAAATGGTTGGTAAAACAGCAGCAGGGCAGATAGTAACCAGACTAACCGGTTTATACGGAGAAGAATTATTTACAGAAACAATAACTCAAATGGGCCAGGCAGGCATAGAGGTAAAGGCAGAAATACGCGAAGGAGAAAAGATAAGAGAATGGCTCTCTCCAAAGGATTGGGTTAAATCACTTAAAGAAGTAGCACCGCAGACATTTCTTTTAACCACCTTGATGGCTGGGGCTGGAACGACAATTTTAAGAACGAAGGAAATGTTCAGTAAAGCAGAGAGTTCTCTAAAAAATGAGATTGGCGAAGATCACCCATCTTATAACAAACTTTTAGAAACTGCGAGAATACAATTAGAGAACTTGGGTTCTATTCCCAGAACAGAAATAGAGGACTTAACCTATAAAGAAAGGACACTTACTGGAAAAGCATATCGGGCAGAAACATATATCCCTGAACATGGGGCAGAGATAATAAGTAGAATGAAAACTGCACAAGAGAAACTTGATTATGACGCTTCATTCGGAAATCCTATTTTTAAGGAAGTTGGGAGATTAATAAAGAATCTTGGAATAGATTTAAGCAAAGTTCCCATTAAAGAAATGACGTGGGTAGCAAAAGACCTTAAAACTGCTCAAAGATATGGGGAAGCAAAAGAGATTATAATTCCAGAAGATACTATAATTTTGACGGAAGATGAAGAAGGGGGATATTTGATATTAAAAAACGCTGATAAATATAGAGAACCTGTTACCGTAAGTTTAGAAGAAGAAGCTAAGGTTGAGGCAATCTGGGCTGGGGAAGATATTGGGGGGACCTCTGAGGAGATAAAAGAAAAAACTCTTAAAGCCTTTGACAAGACAAGCGAATTTTTATACGCTAAACCCTTTGGAGAATTAAAGAAAGCTGAATTAAATAGAGTATTGGAAACGAGCAAGCAACCCCTTCCAGATTCGACAGGTGAATATATATCTAAAATTGGCACTCCAGCAAAAGGTCTCGAAATACGACCGATGGAAGATGCTCACGCAATGTATATTTTTGGCGGATTTGAGAAGGGTTTATTAACTGATAGCCACTTATTAATCATCGATGAAAAAATAGCGAAGAAAGTATTGACCGATATAATTGAAAAATATAAAAAAGCCAGAATTAAAGAAGTCCAAACCGTAGAGGTATCTTATAAAGAAGCTCAAAAAATAGTTGATAAAGAGGTTGAGGGTTATAAGAAAAGATTTGTCAAAGACTTCCCGGATACAAAAGAAATAGTTACCAAAGAAGCTATCGAAAAATCTACCTCGCTTTGGATCCAGGGCCACGAAGTAACCGAGTTAGGTCCACCGATAACTATACTTACAGATGGTAAAATTCAAATTGGTATTGATACCAATAAACTGGCCTTCCTGAATAAACACTTTCCTAATGCCGAGATTAAAGCCACAGGAGTTGATAAACCTGTAATATTTATGGAAAAGGGCAATCTAAAAGCTGTGGTTATGCCTATACGAATGGAAGAATATCCCTTCAAAATTACAGGTGAGCCAACGATTAGGAAACCTGCCGAAGAATTACCCCCAGGAGAAGTAAGACCGACCATCGAGAAAGTATCAAAGGTTAGACCGACAGTTGCCATTAAGCCTAAAACCTATGATTTAAAAGCAGATTTAACCCCCGAACAGAGGATAGAAGGAAATAAACTAATCGGGCAGATCCATAAAATAGTTAGCCAGAAAGGACTGACTAAAGTAGAATTTATCAGTTTAAAGAAAAAATACGGTCTATCTCCTCATCTTGCCACCGAGACCCGCAGAATGACTATGGATCAACTAAATGCGGTATTAAAAGCGGTAGAGAGAGCCAGGCCTAAAAGGATTGGTTATCAAGACGTGATTACCAGGAAGACCGAGGGAAAGATACAAACACTAAAAGATAGTTTAATCGAGAACTATCAAATGACAGAGGAAGCTTATCAGGAAGTATTAAAAGATTTAGGAATCAGAAAAGAACCTGCATATATAGACGCTAAACACTTTATAACCGAAGAAAAAGGCAAAGAATTGATCTACCGGTTAATCGATGAGGCAGAGATTTTAAAAATAACCGAGCCTTTACGAATAGCTTTAGAGAAGAATCCAGAAGTAAAGAAATTAGCTGATGTTATAGACCGAAGGGTAAAACTTGAAGGGGAGAGGACCCTGAAAGACCCATCAGACCTAAACTCTGCCAGGAGTTATTTTCAAATATTGGAAACCATATCAGGCGCACCGTTCTTTAGTTTATATCAGGATTTGATTAACACTCATTTAGAGAATAGAGCAGACCTGAATCATTTAATCGAAGGATTTGACGAGTATAGAGATATCATCAAAGAGGAAGTAGAATTAAAGAAGGTAGAAGATTGGATTTTAGCTAAAAGTGATCTCAAAGGCAAACCGGAAACTCCTGTAAATATCACTCCGAAAGAAATTGAATTGGCTAAGAAAATCGAAGGTATATTGAAGGACTATCAATCAAGAGCCAGGACCGAAAAGTTTTTAGATAATATTGAACACTTAGATAAGATGCCTCAATACATCGAGTTTAAGAAAGAGATTGATAAGGCTTTAGATATTTACGAAAGCAAGGGTTACGATGAACTAGTTAAATATATGGAGACCCAAAAGTGGGGAGTGATCAAAAGTGGTTATTCACCCCTGCAAGTTATATCTGCCAAAGTGAGGGAATATAAAGCGAAAGGACTATCTATAATATTCGGTAAAGAGCATATCAAGGTTAGAAAGGATATCGAATATAAAGAGCAGGATACTAACATAATAACGAGGGTGATTGCTTATAAAAGGCAGATGGACAATCTAAGCGTGATGGCCCCAAAGGTCAGGGCATTAATTACCCTGGCGAACAAAAACTTAGATAAATTTAAGAATCCCAAAAGGGTAAGAACTAACTTAATGATATTTTTTAGAGAATTAAAAGGATATGACCGTTCAACTGGTTGGTTTGAAAGAGGAATAAACAGATTATATGCACAAGCGATGTGCACAATTATTATGGGGAGCCCACCGTTAGCCTTCCGTAACTTAGGTCAGAACTTTGGATTAGGCCACGATAAGGCGATGTTAGTTGATCCCCGAAATAAGAAATTAACTCCTCATAATATAGTTTTTTTAGATACTCACGTTCAGCAGGCAATTTTTATGAGAACAGATTGGTTTATGACAGGGGAAAAACCTCTCGGCTTCAGGATAGGTAAACTTCAGATAGGATTAGAACGTCTTACTAATTTAATCAAGAAGATTAATCTATATCCCCGATCAGACGTGGCGAATCGCCATTGGGGGTTTTGGGGGAAGATTAACCAGGTAAGAATGGCTTTTGAAGATAAAACTATTAGTCTAAAGAAGAAAACAGAAAAGGCAAAATTCTCGGACTTTAGTTTATTAGAGCAGAAAAGGGCGCTTGAAATACTTGCGAAAGACGGTCAAGAAGCTATGAACGAATATGTTGCCAAAGTTTATGTAGATGACGTACATTTTCTTTATGAGCGTTCTCAGCGTTCCCTTGCTGAAATGGGTCCTTACGGAAAAGTTTTCGGGAATCTTATGTTATTTCCGCGCGCTTATTGGGAGAAGCTCTCCAAAATGAGTAAGAAAATGACTGGCAAATACGTTCCTTTTAATGAGAGGGCGAGGGCTTTTAAAGTAATAGCTTCAATTCTTATAGGTGGGGCATTAGTGGGAATAGCATATACAAAGACTACCGGCAGACGTAAACCTCCGTATGATCCATTAGTATTATTAGCTTATCAGACCGGGGGCTTGATGATTGGAACGGTAGAGGCGTTAAACGATGTATATGTAGAGACTATTAACGCAGTCAGGGGAGATAGAAGGGCTTTAGCTGGTTTAACTTCTTCCGTTCCTGCTTTAGCAGATCACCTAATACCATTTTACAACTACTGCCTACGGGGTTATGAAGCCTTTGTAGCAGATCCATTAGTTAATAAAAATATTGATGTGTATGCTCTAAAGAAATTGAGACAGTTGATAGACAAAGAATACGAAATAAGAGGCGGAGTTCATTCAGTAGAAAGAAACGCAATAGAGAAGTGGCAATTCTTTCTCTCGGGAGCCGGGGTTGATGTGGCCATAGCAGAAAGGAAGAAAAGAGAAAGAGAAGCAGAACCAATTATTATAGGTAAACCCAAGATACCACGATTAGGAATCCCTACAATAAAAAAGCCTGGCATTAAAAAGCTATCACCTATTAGAAAGTTTTAAGATCCTATACCGGAAAGTTTAGATTTTTTGAATGAGCTAAAATATATGGAGTTACTGCAAGACTCTGCATTATCTTTAAAAACGAAGAAAGAGATTGAGGAAATGCTAAAGAGACATACCTTAATCTCTTTTTTTATTGCAAGTTTTTAGCGGAAAAGGGCAAATAACAGATACAATCATACCAGAGGGGATAATGAAATCAAAAAAAAGGGCTTTAAATTAGCTTCTATTTTAGCTAAATTGACGGAAACTCTTATATCTTATAACTTTTAGCTACTTTGAGGATTTTAAAGGATATAGAATTATACCACCGGGGGCAAAGAAACGCTAATAAAGCTATTAAAGACGGTCTTTTAGGGCTATTCTGACAGAGTTACATATACCCAAAGGATAAATTATTTTTTTTGTTTCTTCTTAAATCCCATTATCTTAAATAACACGATGTAAAGATAAATAATCAAAACTGGATATCTTGAATAATAAGCGGTATGGCCTTTTAATTCGCTTATGATAGTAAATGCAATCGAAAAAAAGAAAGTGCAGACAATAAGCATTAAAACTTTTTTTATTATATTCACTATTCGGGAAGGTTTTTTAGTGGGGGTATTCATAGTCAAAGTATATCACATCATAATTTAATTTGGTGTATAACACAAGTCTTATTATGTTATATTATCGTAAAAGAATAAAAATATTGCTTAAACTACGTGAGAATAAAAGGTTTTAGGAATATTGTAAAGAATATTTTATAAAATGGCTTGACAATGTATAACATATAGTATAAAATAGGGCAGAAGGTTAAATAAAGGAAGGGGGATAAAATAGAATGTATATCGAATGTAAACCTAACATCAGGATTCACAATGCCGAGGCGGTGGCTAAAGTCTTTTATGCTGTGCTTAAAAATGAAGATGAGGTTGATCGGAAGAAAGAGCATTTCTGGGCTATGGGTCTAACCGGTAAAAATCGGGTCCTATATCTTGAATTAGTCAGCCTAGGAACTTTGACTGAGGGTTTAGTGCATCCCCGGGAAGTCTTTAAGAGTGCAATTTTAAAAAGTGTTCATAGTTTGATAATCTGTCATAATCATCCAAGCGAAGAACCCAAGCCGAGTTTAGCCGATAAAAATATAACCGATAGGTTGAAGTCAGCAGGAGAGATTTTAGGGATTGAGATTTTAGATCATATAATTTTAGGGGAAGATAAAATTTATAGTTTTGCTAAAGAAGGAAAGTTAAAAGGAAAAATTTTATAAGCAGTTAGAAAACAGGGGATTGTTTAACCGCGAAACAATTTCCTGCATTGTGATTACTTAAAATAAAAATAAAAGAGGGTGAATATTAATGAATACAGTAGAACCTATAAAGAGTAAATCTAAAATTCTGGCTATTAAAAGGAATCTTAAAGAGGAAGGAAATCAACGTAACTATTTACTCTTTGTCATGGGTTGTAATATTGCATTAAGAATAAGCGATCTATTATCTGTAAAGGTCAAAGACATTATAGATTTTAAAGGTGATATTAAAACCTATCTACATATTAAAGAAAGCAAGACTGGCCGGTCCGCTAAAATATACATAAATAATACTGTCAAAGAGGCTTTGCTTTATTATTTAGATAAGACAAAGGGAATAGACCCGGATAGTTATTTATTCAAAAGCGAACGGAGTAATAAAAAACTGGACAGAATAAGGGCTTGGGGCTTGATTCAAAAATGGACTAAAGACGTTGGTCTTGAAGTTGAACGATACGGAACACATACCCTAAGAAAGACTTGGGGATATCAAGCCAGGAAACAAGGCTTATCTATCGAACAGATATCGGAGAAGTTAGGTCATAAAAGCGTAACAGTTACCCGGCGTTATATCGGTATCAGTCAGGAAGAAATAAATAAGATGGAAAAAGAGGTCGAGATATAGCTAGGGCGATTAATCGGCGTTAATATGCTTTAATATTGCTCTATAAATGTATCCAAGTAAGCGAATATCAAGAAATGCAATTAAAGGGTATCTTTGTGTGTCTATGGGGGATTTAAGCTAAAAGGTGTAAGTTATCAAATAAATTAAAAGGAAGTTTAAATAATTATGAATACCCGGGAAGAAATTGTTGCTCTTTTATCTAAAAGCAAAAAACCTTTGGGTCCTAAGATTATAGCCTCTGAACTTAAAAAAACCAGTGTGAATATAAGGAAGATTTTATCTAACTTATACAAAGAGGGGAAGATTGCCAGGGCTGGTTATGGTGAATATATATCAAGTGTGAATGTCAAAAATAAGAGTGTGAATGTTTTAGGTAAAAGTGTGAATGTAAAACCTGAAAGTGTGAATCTTGAGGAACTTATCAAAGAGGCGAAAAGAGAATACCAAAGAGATTATCGGAAAAGGAATCCAGACTATAACAAAAATTGGTTAAGGGCATATTATATAAAATATCCGAAGAAATCGAAAGAATATAGAAGGCGGTATTGGGTTAAAAAAGCCTTAGAAATACAGAAAGGGAAGAATATAAAGCAGAAACCTTAAACCATTTTAATTATAATTATTGGGGGGATTGTAATATGTGGGAGAGTTTAAAAGAAGTATGGCCTAAGGCTTTTTTAACTACTACGTTTCTATTAATTATATACGGGCTTTATTGTGGCGTGAAGATGATATTTAAAGATGAGAAAAAGCGGAGAACTGACAAAAAAAAGAAAAGGAATTAAAAGGAAATTATAGTTGACAAAAAGGAAGTTATTTGATATTATATTTATTGTAAGGAGAAATAGAAATTTGGGGGTGTTTGTGGTGATTGCAATTATTAACACAAAATTATATACAGTAGAAGATTTAGTAGATATGCTAAACATAAGCGATAAAACTGTCCGGGCTTACCTGCGAGAAGGAAAAATCAAAGCTCGGAAGATTGGTTTAAGGTGGAGAGTAACAGAAGAAAATTTAAAGAAATTTTTGGAAGGGGGAGATAATAAATAAAGAAGGGGGCTTTCTTCCTGGTAAGAGGAAGAAATTAAGTCAGGACAAATAGGGGGAAACCCTAAAGAACCTGACAAACCCCTAATAAATTTAAATCAATATTTCTTTTATGTCAAGTATGAGACCCGGCTAAAAAAAACAAATAGGGGGAATTTAAAATGAAATGTGGTGCGGGAGTTATAGAAATTGCAAAGGCCTGTATTAGTTTGGAAGAGCCGGCGGAGAAGTTACAAAAAGTTCCGAAAAAATTGGCAGTAGTGCGTGGTAGGGTAAACCTTAGCTTTTATGAAGATGATACCCTTACTCCGTATGGCAAGAGAATACTTACAAGATCATTAAGGCATGATAATAAGCCTTAGAATATCAAAAGAGCAAAAAGAAGTTTTGCTTTTAAAGTATCATTCGATAAAGTTTTTTATACAAAAAGCCATAAATGATCAAGTAAATAAAATCATAATCGAGGGAGAACAGTTTGACATTGAAAAAGAGGCAAAAGAATATCATAACAGGAAAGTTTTAAATGATTATGACATTCATAATAGGAAACATACGCAAAAAACAAAGGATAAAATAAAGAATACCCTAAAAGAAAAGTATAAGGGTAAACATTATCCTTTGTTAGAAGAAACAAAAGTTTTAATCGGATTGAAGCATAAAGGAAAAATACTTTCACAGACTACTAAAGACGCGATAAGCAAAGCCAATACCGGAAAAAAGAGGACAAAAGAACAGAGGGAAAACATAGCTAAAAGTCATAAGGGGTTAAAGTATAAAAAACGTGAGGTCAAAATTAAATAATTATCGAGATTGGTCGGGTCTCATTTTAAGTGATTAAAGAGAATTAGAGAGAGGTGTTTAATGGGGTAATAAAACGGTTAAATACCTCTTTTTATTTTGAAAGGGAAGAAAGGTAAATTATGAAAGAGATAGGACAATTAGATATTAGCGATAACAAGCGATTAACCTTGTCTATCGGTGAGTTTCGGGGAGATGAACGAATAGACCTCCGGCAATATGTAAAAGTAAATGATAAGTATATTCCAACTCCACGAGGCGTGAATTTTGATGCCGAATGGCTACCAGATTTTGTAAAGATGATCAGGAAGTTAGAAGGAGTTTAAATTTGCACAAAATAGATAAATCGGTTAAGATACAAAAAGAAAAAGGACCGCCATAACCAAAGACAATCCTTTTTCTATAAATATAATCCCCGAACACATTTTTTAATTTAGGGGAACTGTAAATAGATATTAACACTCTATAAAAAAAAAGTCAAACTTGAGTTAATGAATCAGTTAATGAATCAGAAAAAATAAATTATAAAGGAGAGCTTAGAACTCAAAAAGAATATCTTTGCGAGTAGTGCTACTCAATACCGGTGGGGGTTGGGCCAACCTTTCCTCCACCGGGAAAAAAGGTTGGTGATGGAAAATTAATAAAATAGAATATAAGGAAGAAATAAAAAAGTTTATAGCGAATATCGATAAAGAAATAGATCAATGGGGGATTTATAAAAGTTCTCCGGAAATGCAGAAAAAGGTTAAGAAGGGCATAACTGTCAGCTTGATCCGATTACCGGAACTGCAAAAGAAAGTTGTTATAGATAGACTTTTAGAAAGTAAGATATTCACTCCAGGAGAGATAGATAAGGCCTTAGAAATACCCATCGAAAAAAGGAAATTAGTAAATGTCAGAGAGCTTTTAGATTCGAACATAAAGCCAGAGCCCATGATCATAGGAAGGGGATTAATCCCGGATACAGGGGGTTTTATCCTGATCGGTGGAAAAGCTAAAGAAGGTAAAACTTTATTAGCTTTACAACTGGGTTTAAGCCTAGTTTCGGGGGAACATTTTTTAGAGGAGTTCCCCGTAATAAAGAAATCAAAAGTGGTTTATATATACCACGAGAACACTCTGCCTGGACTAAATACGATTATAAAAAGGCAATTAAAGGGACTTGATATAAATATCAAAAAAGAAGATTTGGCTAACTTCCATCTAAGGAATGGCAGGGAATTTCTTTTTAATTTAAAGAATCCTACCTCACCAGAGCTTGAAAAGGAACTGGATATAATAAAACCTGACGTGGTATTTTTAGACCCTTTGAGCCAATTTTTAGCCTTTGATATAAACAAAGCGGAAAAGGTAAAACAGTTTATTGATAATTTAAGAAGTCTCCGGGATTGTGTTTGGGTGTTGATACATCACGAAAGAAAACCAGCACGGCTTCTCAAAGGGGAAAAAGATATAGACCCAATTTACTTACTTTTAGGAAGCTCTTATCTGGCCAATGCCTGTGAAAGTTCTATGGGTTTGGGTCAGGAAGGGGGAAACTATTCAAGCGATTATAAGAAGATCTATTTTAAATTGAGAAGAGAGAACATACCCTTACCGTTACATTTAAGAAGGGACCCGGTTTATCTGAACTATGAAGTAATAGATAGTGTATCAGTTTTAAAGGGTAGGATAAGCAAAGAGGATATAGTAGGGATTTTAAAGAATAGTTTACAAGGCCGGGCTTCTTTTAAAGATATAGCTGAAACTTGTACAAGAGATTTTAACGTAGCAGAGGGAAGGATCGCAAAAGTAATGAAAGAGGCTAAAGATAAGGGAATTATAGCCAAAGAGGAAGGAAAGAGGGGAGCCTGGTATCTCGTAAAAGATTTATTTGGGCAATAATAACGGTGAATGTACTGCCTGTCCCCTGTTTTCTCAAAAATCGATTATCGAAATCGATATACTATACGAAGGGCGGAGGGGCATATATGAGGGAAAAGTATATCTGAGAACGTCATTCCTATGTTCTACTAAAATTTTTTGTAAAATTCTGTAATTTCTTTTCAGTCTTTTAAGTGAAGAAGGGAGTATATATCATATAACCTATATAATATATATATATTATTAAACTTACATAAACTCATTATGCACTCATTATAAACTCATTATAAACTCACTAAACCTCACGCCTTTGTTTATAAGGGTTTCAAGCGGTGAGTTTAGAGTGAGGTAAGAGTGAGTTCAAAGTGAGTTTAGAGTGAGGTTTCAAAAGGTAAGTAAAATAAGGGATATATAGGTAATAGGGTATATATATACCTATCGAAGAAATAAAAAAATAGAATATAGGGAGTTAATGAGAGGGGAAACCCTCTATTTTTTTTGGATAATTGAAATTTAAGAGTTGAGTGAAGTTGAGATTTGAAGACTTAAAAAAATAAAAAGCGATACCGTTTTGGGCATAGCTGTTGGGGGGGGGAAATATGGAAAAGATAAAGTTTATAGCTTCACTACCGGATATTTTAAGTGCGATTAATATTGCAGGGCAAGACGGCAATTCACGCATTAAGTTAGATATTCCTGCAAGTGATATTTCCGCAGTAGTGCGGTTAATAGCGATGAAAGGGCAAGTGTTTAAGGTAACAATCGAGAAAGTTGAGGTAAGGCAAAATGACCGATAATAACGATAATAATGGAAAATCAATTAAAAGAACAATGAGAGAAAAAAAATTTATAGAGGCTTACATAGATAAAGGAAACGCAACGTTAGCATATTTAGCCATAAGCCCCGATGTTACAAAAGAATCAGCAGCCGAATTAGGTTCACGTATGTTAAAAAAATTAGGTTTTTCGATTGTTGAAGCCCTCGATAAAATGGGATTGACTGATCCTATTATAAGTCAAAAGTTAATAGATGGATTGAGTGCAACCAGGGAATCAGGGAAGAGTTTTAATAGGAAAGAGATAACGGATCACACTACAATAGTTAAATATATGGATATGATTTTAAAATTGAAAGCCTCGTATCCGATAGATCAAGCTAAGCTTGAACTTACCGGACCCGACGGGCAACCACTCGCACGGACAGTTGTTTTAAGGGAAATAATTCATCACGATTGCCCTTTAAGGTCTCAATGCCCCATTAAAGAGAAGGTTGAACAAGCCGAAAATTCCCGGAAGGAGAAGGACCGCAAAAATGAAGAATAAAGTAAAAAAAGATGACAGACCAATAGTAAGAGAAAAGATAATAAGTTCCAATGCTTTAGACGAAAATAATGCTTTTATCTTGGGAATTAAAATCCCAGGGAAGGGTCAACTTAATATAAAAATTACCTTTGAAGAAGAAAGTTAAAGGAAACTGTTGAATATTACCATCAGCTCGGGGCCTCGAGTAAAGGCTTTATCTGTGTAGAAAAACACTATTTTTTAAACGGAAAACTGTTAAAAACTATAATAAATAACACTTACAGGTGATTATTGCCATAACAGACAAAGGAAGGATAAGGGAAAATGAGAACATTCGAGAATTTGATGAAAGATTTGGATAAAGAGGAAGGAACGAGGGTAGTATTCGATTTAGATAAATACAAAGAAGTCTTAAAGAATCCCCCAAAACCATTAAGAATATTAAACTTTCAGGTATTGATGTATCTATGCCTTATAGTTCCCATAGATGAAAAGACACCCCCACTTAGGAAGATCGCGAGGGATTTAAAGTTGAACTTCAAAGTAGTTAAAGGGGCGATCAAAGATTTAAGAGATTTTGGGGTCTTAGGAGAAGTAAATAAAAATAAGAGTAAAGGAGATGATTGAGATGGCAG
>JABUBK010000130.1_pt1 | contig 15193 bp, 14 predicted proteins | sample 7332671 | NCBI WGS metagenome assembly JABUBK01 (sample SAMN07256342, study PRJNA390944) | subsurface metagenome | isolation source: Methane hydrate marine sediment | place: Pacific Ocean: Eastern North Pacific, ODP site 1244 | collected 2002
GAGAATATATCCCGAGCAAGTACAAGGACAACCTCAGTCACTACCTCAGGCCACGAGGCCACCGCATCCACCACCTTCCTCTGCCTTGAATGTTGACATCTCTAGCATCTCGAACTCCAATGAGACCACTCACCACTTTCTCGGTACCACTGCCGTCCAACGACCATGGATGAGACCAAACGATACTGCTCGACATCCTACAACAGCCCCGCAGGTACCGACTGGCCTGCGAGTTGACTGTTTGTGGTTGCGGAGGGGGCCGTACAGATCCTACAGGTCTCTGGGGTTGTGAGAGGGTTGTGGAAACACTCAAGGGAGAGTTTTCGGGAGTAAGGAGCTGCGTGGTGGGAGGGCGAGACACAGATGGAGTTCTGAAGGGTTGCTGCGCAGGTGTAGTAGAATTGAATGAAGATTGAGGGAGCATAGTGGGAACAAAGTACTGGCTGGGCCAGAAATGAGATGGCTGTTGAGTGGTCGGGGCCACTTGAGATGTCACACTTCCTCTTCTCGTGTCCCAATCTGGTTGTATTCTGGTCAATGCGGTGGGTGGCTGATGGGTCACATTCGATTGAGGCAGAGGTATTTCGGTGTGTTGAGCGGCAGAACCTGACACGGCGATACCTGGTGGGAGATGATTATGGACCCATGCGTCGAAATTGACATCAGGGCTCGTTTCATGTGTCGCAACGAAATCAAAATCGGAGTGTAAATCGAGGAGTGGTAGATTGGCAAAAGCAGCTGACTGTTGGCTCGGAAGTTGCTCAAGTTGAGCTGTACTCACAGGTGCGGACACCGCAACGTTCTGAACTGGTTGAAAACTGTCTTCATCAGTCATGGTAAGATCTAGTACCTCGACATGAGCTGAAGAAGGATTTGTTTCTCGCGACACGCCAAAGGGCGTTGTGAGTGTATTGCTATTATCAATATCTGTATGCGCATTTTGAGTAGTCGCTGAGCCTTGAAGACCCGTAGAGGCAGGATCTCAATCCACCCGGAGGCAAGTGAACGAGATGTCAAGCATGGAATTGCTGTCGAGGTGATTGGCTTTTGTGATCACGAATTTGCTCTCACACTACCAACGAACATCGATGCTGAGGGATCATTGAGAAGCATTACGTCTGTCATGAAGCCTCAGCAGGATGCAGACGACGATGATCTGGTCCTCGTAGATGACAGTATGACGATCAGTATCGCGGATCCTTTCTCTGCACGAGTATTCACCATTCCGGTTCGTGGGAGAAATTGCAAACATCGTGAATGTTTTGACCTCGAAACTTTCCTCAGTAGTCGACAAAGCGATTACAAGGATGCATTAACTAGTGTTTATGCATGGCAGTGTCCTATCTGCAGTGGAGACGCGAGACCTTGTAGCCTAGTGATTGACGAGTTCTTCAGAAGAGTTCGTGACAAGGTCTTTGAACTGGGTCAAGAGGAAGAAGCAAGAGCCATCGTTGTCAAGGCAGATGGGACATGGGAGTTGAAGCAGGATCCTGGGGAGAATAATGCAGCGGACAAGAGGTCGTCCAGACAAAGAAGCCAGGGGTCGGAAGTTCCATCTGCCACATCAGTTGCGAAACTGATGGATCGCGATGATAAGGGGGCGGTAAGCAGCACAAACGGCCAATTGCAAAATGGAGTCAATTCAGGCTCTCGGACCATGGAAGTTATCGAACTGGACTGAGTGAGCCTACCGAGAGGAAACCGGAACAGCGGAGGAAAAGAGGATGTCTTTACTTCATTAAACTCTACATCGTATGTGTAACACCACATCATGAAGAAAACACATTACCCAGATGGAACCAAAAGTTCATCACAACAAGTTCAGGGCGTTCATCAGGATATGGGAATATTCAACAACTTATCGCTCGGGACTTCGTGGACTTTGAAGCATGCGAGCAATTGATTATGCGATACCCCCTTTTCGTTCTTGCTCTTGGAAGGTATAGTCATTTAGCACAGCACATATTCACGTAAAATATCGCGAATATATGTGTTTTCCTGTTCTTTTCGCATCGCGTCGTGCGTGGTAATGTTATTTCATCGTAGCAAACTTGAAGTGATCGGGTAATGGGTAATGGGTAATGGGTAACCGAAACACTGAGTGAGTATTTGTGTGAAGTGAGATAAGAGAGTTAGTAACGACATCAGCTCTGCGAGTGATAGACAACATTAATTCGAGACACGAGTATGGTATTTCTGACAAGATTCACAAAATCAAAATCAGAATCAAAATCAGCGGTACTGAATAAAATGGGCAATCAAGCGGAGTCCAGTGGTCTATAAGAGACCCTTTGCTTAGCAAATTCCTTAGCTGATCCAATTGATAACAATGTGAGAGTAGTATTGGGTTTCTGTTATCCATCTCTTTGCCCGGATCTCTCGATTTGAAGATGGATTCTGTGGTTTGTCCGGGGTGAGGATGTGGGCATTTCTGTATCAAGTCTGGCGTTGGTGGCTGGTCTTCATGTTGTTCCTTTCACCGGTCGTTGGATCGTTCGCTCGTTTGTTCTTTCATCCATTCATCGTTTCGTTGATCTATCTGTTCGTTGATCCATCCGTTCGTTTACCCATGCGTTAACTCATCCACCCGTTCGTTTACTCATGTATGGACTTATTGATTCGTAAATCCATTGATATGGTTGTTCATCAATTCACTTCTTCGTCCCACTCCACTTACTCGTCCGTCACCAAGATCACCTATCCATCCGGACCAGAGCAATCAGCGCATGGAGCTTTTGTCCTCGAAATGAGGTGAGACAGCCTGTATAGCCTCTGGAAAGGGGTTCTTCGGTTGAAAAACGGCACTCCTATTCGGGAGATTCGCGGCCTGAGATTGCACCACTGCGGGCGATGAAGGTCGGGATTACGAAGACGCTCGTTCGTTTGTTGTATTAATTTGATCTTTTGAAATGGGTCTCGACCTGGGTCATGAGGAAAAAGATTCTTGAGGATGCGGCACCGTCAGGTAGTTATCTAACGATGTATTCCAATCTTTCTAGAATAGACGTCCATCGTTATCAGGTGGAATTGCTGGCTTCGATAGTTGGTTGATCAGCACTCTCCGTAACTGTCGGCAGTACGGTAGTGGAATGCTGCAGTCAACATCGCCGCTGCTGATCTGGAATCTTTTCCAGATTCCAAAGTTTCGGTGAGAATGATGCAGCCAGCTTGGAATTCTCTCACGATCTAGGGGTCGCTTCGAGACACTTCTGAGCGGAGTAGTATCCAATGTGTCTCGACGGTTTCAGGCTTGCGTTCGGACATCCGTGATTGCCAACAGTCTAGCTTGAATTCGGCGATTGCTTTCTCAGCTTGAGTCGGGATGATATTTGTCAGGTGTGACAGCCGTCACTTCGTCCGTGGCTGGAGGAAAAGCTCGAGGACTCTGTCGAGTCACTCGATATCGTAGGTGAATGATGTGAGAGGGAAGGATTTGAGTTGTGTGAGTTGTAGCTTCCACACAGACGCGACGGATTATTGGCGCATATATCCAGGATTAACTTCATGGTCGCTCAGCATTCGCTCTTCCACCGTAACGTCCTTCGACTTAGTTCTCATATAACCCTTCAAACTCAATGGTTCAATATCGGGGATTTGGTTTTTAGAGCGTTTGATGTTATATCGGGCGGACATTAACTCAACGATCATAATGACCACAATTCCAACGGCACCGACGGCAATGCTATATTTAGTATGCCCCGCAAGCCTGAAGCCTCTAGGACAATATTAGTGAATAGGTCACACGATTGGTGAGGTGATCAGAACTTACAGAATGGCATTGATCATTCCCCCGTACATGACGAATCTGCCGAGAAGCAGATGCACATGGGAGTACCATGTTCTCGTCTTGTACAGAACATGATGGATGTGATGTTCTCGACCGAAGTAGACTTGTAAGCCAACTGACAAGCACACTATGATGCCGATAATTTGATGTGGATCAGTCAACAGACTGAATTGGATACCAATTTTGGCAGTGACAACAGCAATAATGAAGCCGGTAAGAACGGCCACAGTACCGGAAACTTGAGTCATCCAATGTATACGGAAAGAGTTCTCCCAGTTGAGTCTCAGACCAACAACAGCAGAAGGGAAGATGACGAGGAATGCAGCAATAAGGAGTGCTGCATGAATGACTATCAGACGACAGTAGGCACCGGGTTGTGGCCTAATATAGGTGTTTTCGTTGCCTTGAACAATGGGGTCGACCATATGCACATTTTGAGATTTCGGCATATTGGCAAAAATGACACCATGTTCCGAGTGCATCTGGATAGCGAAATTGGGGTCGTTGGAGGCGATAGTTTGATTAGGACCGACAGACCAAATGAAGGCTTGTAAGGGATCAGTAATGCTACAACCATCGAAGAGGACTCCGTTCATGTCACCCCTCCATTGAAAAAGGGCTGACATTCTGCCATCTACGATCGAGGAGTTGAGTAGGGTGGCGTCGACCCTGCCGGGTCCGATGAGTTTTGGAGTATCGTGAGCTCTTGGAACTTGTTAGCAATGCATTAGATGAGTAGACAGCCAACTTACTGTGTAGTGCGTATGCTCAGAGTAAGAGCTATACCAGAGAGTTAGCCACATGTCTGGATAGAAGAGAGCAGAAAAGTACCGTCGCCAGCTTCATTTGGGTAGACAATGAACATGGCAGAACCATGCATCATGTTACCGGAGCCAATCGCAGCCCAACCATAGTGAACAGGAGCCGTAAGTGATATCCTGACTTGAGTACCATTCCCATCTGAGGCTGATGCGGATGTGATTGCGATTCCATAATTGGTGGCAGAATCGTAGAATTGAACCTGATTGCGCGCACTAGGGTATACACCTGAAAAGCAGACTGAACAGGTCAGAGGTGGTCGAAGTGGGCAAGAGAGAGGCTTGAGTGTACTTACATGCCAGCAACAGCAGCAAGAAGCTGACGAGTCGAGGTTGAGGCATGTTGCCGTCGTCGTGATTATACCTGTAACAGACAGCACGTCGGAAAATGGTTGAGAGAAGCATCAAAGACGAGAATGAGGGTCTTATTCTGCGTCGAGGTGTCGAGTGGAGTCAGTGCGGCTGGAATGCACAAGTGTGTCCCGGTACGGACTGCGGACTACTCCACATGGGTAGAGTTCGTGGGCTGACAGAAGATGTTGCATGTTCTAGCCTCCAGCTCAGCTCCTAAGTGGACCAATAACGATCGTATTTCTTGTGAACTTGGTCCAAATCACGAGACTTGATTCGAGGACAATCCCAAGCCACGACAATGTTGCAGGGTCATGGGTGAAGTCAATAATCAAGCATTCTGTTGCAGGACCGCAGCGGCCTCATAGGGACACACAGTCTCATTTTGCATGATCAGTGAGCTAGATACTCGGCGTCGTGAGGCATCGTTTAGTAAAGCTCTGAATTCCTCTTCCTTTCATGACTATCTCCTGGGGCCGTTCCATCAATGCCTAACATGGCCACTGAGACAATGGAAGTAATGCCGCAGAAGAAGTTTTTCAGATTCGTGAGTTCTGAAAGGTCGTGTGAAAACGCGCATGCGAATGTGCGCATGAACGAGGCCTCGCGAGGATGTTGTTTTGAGGCTGATGTGATTGTCTTCACCCATGTCCGTGACCGCCATGTGAATGCGACAGATGCGAGCACTTCAGTCACATGTTCTCGTGAGTGATCTTCAAGGCAGGAACGCGTCACTGTCGCAAATGCACCTACCCTTCACGTACGATTCAGTATGAGGTCAGATGCGCACTTGCCAATCAAGTCGCAATTGACATAGCAATTTCACGTCCCTCACTTGAATCTCTCGTTCTGTCTAGAACTCGACGCGCAGTCGATTCGAATCTCGTTGCAATCTTCAGCAATCCTTCCTCAACCCTCGATTCTTGACCTGTGATCATCCAAAAACAATTCAATCATGCCGCAAAAGCGTAAATCTGGCTATGCTCTAGACGATGACGATGATCTCAATACATTCGATGGCCCTGCCACAGAAACCACAACGAAGAGATCCGCCTCAAAACGCTCCAAGAAGACCACCTCAGCCACGCCTCCAACCGACGCAGCACCAATCATTACCTCTGCCCACTTCGCCGATGTTCCTACATCACAATCAGCCAAGACTGACACTGAAGGAAACCTTTACTGGGACATCTCGAAAGCCAGACGCGTGACTCTGTCTGATTTCAGAGGTAAAAAGATGGTCGGAATTAGAGAATACTACGAGAAAGATGGTCAGATGTTACCTGGCAAGAAGGGTATCAGTATGACCCTTGAACAGTACGGTGTTCTTGTGTCCTTGCTACCAGGAATCGAAGGCGAGTTGAGGAAGGGTGGCATCACCGAAGTACCAAGGCCGGACTACGAGAAAATGGGTGATGACCGAGGAGAAGAGATCGACGAAGATGAGGATGATGATGCCGGACAGGGAAAAGGTGGTACAAGACCAAACCATGAGGCTACTAGTGACGAAGAGGACTGAGGTGCAATATTTCATACTGTTCAAGAACGAGATTGATCAGTTCAGATTCATATGGAAAGAGCGAGGCCATCATACACAGCTGTACACAATGACATAAGAGCTAGGAATGTTTATTTCGTCGCTGTTTGCTCGGACGCGGTCCTTCACAGCGCTCTCGATGTCTTCCATAAGAGCTCAGGCAATCTAGATGCTCTTCGACGCGTGCACCAATACGTATAGGGAACGATCACGCGCATTATCAACGTGCCAAGATAAGAGCAGGCGAACGGCAGGCATCAGAGTGGAGGTACTACTGTACTTGCAAAGTATGAGTTACTTGCTATCTTACTAAAGATACATCCCTGAAGTTCACATTGCGTTTCCAAACGGTGTTTCGTGGAAGCACAATCAATCTAAGAACTGCTTTCCCACTCAGCTAGCCGACTCGCCAGACTCCCCTTCTTCCAGTTCTGCTCATAATCTTTCCTCAGCTCAACTTCACTCTTCTCCCCAACCTTGCCATACCCACCACCACCCGGCGTCATGACGATGATTCTTTCCCCAGGCTGCATATCAGCCGTATTCTTAGCTCCCATACTAATCCTTCTTTCCTCGTACTCCTCCTTTTGTTGCTTCTCACCACTTTCTTTGTCTTCTCCTCTCCTCTGCCCTTCATGTTCTCCTCCCACCCCACGACTCTTAATCTTCTTGACTTTCCTCACCCAAATGTTCTTTCCACACTGTGCGTCCTCTCCACCATGCAACCCGTAGGGCCTATACACCCTCCTCTCCGACAAAATGCTAACCTGCACGGGAATCCTAAACTCAATATCCCGAATCACACCGTCACCACCCTTATGTTTCCCCCTCCCACCACTCCCCGCCCTCAACCCAAACTCGCGCAACACAACCGGGTACCTCCTCTCAAACACCTCCGCATCCGTAATCCTCGTATTAGTCATATGCGTATGCACCCCACTAGTCCCCTCCCAATCCTTCCCGGCACCGCTCCCACCCGCAATAGTCTCATAATATCCAAACCCTTTCACCGCCTCCTTCTTCCCCCCCTTCTCATCCGTCCCCGACACATTCCCACCAAACCCAAACGTCAAATTATTGCAGTCACCCTGACTAGCAGCACAAGCCTCAAAACATCGAAACACAACATCCGTGACACGTTGCGATGTCAACACGTTTCCGCCCACCACGGCCGCCTTCTCACTCGGACTCAGAAAACTGCCCTTGGGTATCTTCACGGTCACAGGCTTCAAACAGCCCTGATTCAGCGGGATTTCCTGGTCGATTAGACAGCGCAGACAGTAGATGATCGCCGAGTACGTCACTGCCTCGGGCGCGTTGACGTTTCCGTACACCTCAGGTCCCGTCCCTTCAAAGTCAAACGTTGCCTCGCCTTTGTCCCCATCAATCGTGATGCGCAGCTCAATCGGCGAGCCATCGTCCATGTAGTCAATAGCATGTAAATCCTGCCCTTCAAACCGTTTATGCACGTCCTTCAGCAGGTTACGCACGCTCGTCTCGGCGTTCTCCTGGATCTGACGCATGTAGAACTGGACGACATCGACGCCGTAGTCACTGATCAGCGACGAAATGAGGTTAATCCCCTTTTTGTTCGCCGCGATCTGTGCTTTCAGGTCGTTGATGTTATCGGCTAGACAGCGGGTGCCGGAGCAACCGGGGTACTGAGATGGTTCATCGTACAGGAGTTCTGTGATGCGTTCTTCGTTGAAAGTGCCGCGGGACACCAGGAGCTCGGATTTAATCGCTGCGCCTTCCTGGTAGAGTTCGCGGGAGTGTGGCGGCATCGAACCGGGTAGGATCCCGCCGATATCAGCGTGGTGAGCACGACTAGCGACGTAGAACAGGATTTCTTTCTCGCCGTCTTTTTTGCCGGGTGAGAAGGCGGGCGTGACGACCGTGATGTCGGGGAGATGGGTGCCGCCGTATTCCGGGTGGTTCGAGACAATCACGTCTCCGTCTTGGAGTCTGTCTTTCCAGATTTCGGCTTGGGTGCGCACGCAGGTCGACATGGAGCCGAGATGGACGGGGAGATGGGGCGCGTTGGCCACGAGGCCGCCTGTGCTGTCGAAGAGGGCGCAGGAGTAGTCCAGACGTTCTTTGACGTTGGTGCTTACGCTGGTCTTTTGGAGGGCTCGACCCATTTGTTCGGCTATGGCCATGAAGCGGTGGGCGAAGATGCTGAGCAGGATCGGATCGACTTTTGTGGTTGAGATTTCGGAGTTGTGGTTTGTTGAGTCTTCGCCTATGTTGATTACGACGTGGGTGTCTATGATTAGGGCCGTTGCTCCCGGTGGGATGACGATCGTCTGTGTGCCGTCTGCTATGATCGTGGGACCGGGGATACGAGTGCCTGTTTCGAGGTCCTCGAGTTTGTAGATGTTGGTGTCTTTTCTGCCGCCTTCGAAGTAGACGGATGCTGTTGTGAAGGCTTTGTCGCCGTCTACGTCTTTAGGTTTGAGATCGCGGAGTTGTTGGTCGGCGGTCTTGGATTGGTCTCGTTGGGATTTACCGATGCCACGGACACGGACGTCGTCGATGATGATGTCTCGATCGGGAAGTGTGAAGCCGAATTCCTGCTCGTGTTGTTTGACGAAGGCTTTGCCAAAGGCGAAGTCGTCACCTTCAAAGGACTCCTTGGCTTCAGATTCATTGGGCTTGACGATCATGAGGGCTGATTCTGTGCCACGATAGCGCATGTTGAGGTATTCCTCGAACTCGATCGAGTCATCCCCGAATCCTTGGTCTTGCAGACGACTTCGTGAACGATCTTCGAGTTCCTTGATCTTACCGCGGAGAGATTCCTTTACGGACTTGTCTTCTTTCCAGATTTCCGATTCTGGAACCTGAGCTTCGTCGACGACATCGGCGAGGGCCATACCGTAGGCAGATAGAACAGATGAGTATCTATGAACCAGGACTTGTCGGATACCAAGGGACTCGGCGATGGCGACGGCATGTTGACCACCTGCACCTCCAAAGGTAGCGAGTCGATGTTTCGAGGTATCGTGGCCTTTCGCTTCAGTGAGAGATCGAATCGGTCTTGTCATTGTCTCATTGGCAATCTTTATGAAACCGTAAGCCACCTCATCAGTGCTCATATTCTTGCCAGTCTGCTTGTTGATGTCATTGGTCAATTCTTCGAAGAGCTTTTTGCTTGCTTCTGGATCCAACCCTTCATCTTCGTTCTTACCAAAGATCTTGGGGAAGAAATCTGGCAAAAGTCGACCTAGGAACAAGTTCGCATCCGTGATCGCTAGTGGACCTCCCTTGCGATAACATGCTGGTCCTGGATGAGCACCTGCTGATTCTGGACCCACGACAAACAGTCCATTCCTGAAGAAGAGTCTTGAACCACCACCAGCAGCGACTGTATTGATATCGAGTTGAGGAGACTGGATCGTAACACCGGCCGTTGTAGTCTCAAAGACATGTTCATACCGTCCAGATCCGTACCTACTCACATCGGTGCTCGTACCACCCATATCGAATCCAATGACCGGTGTCTTTGTTTCTGGATCGTAAGATGTCAATGCGTATCCCACAACACCTCCAGCAGGACCAGACAGGATAGCCTTAAGACCTGAGAACTTGTCGACATCGACTAGACCACCGTCGGATTGCATGAACTCGCATCGTGCAGCTTTACCTCCTTTCTCGTGCTTCTTCGCTTCAGTGCCCAGGCCACCTTCAAATCCTGCAGCAAAGCCAGAGATATACTTCTTGATCGCAGGTGTGAGGTATGCATCCGCACAGGCTGATGTCGCTCTAGGCACTAGCTTGATCATGGGCATCAACTGGTGACTCAAACTGACATGTTCAAACCCTATCTCTTTCGCAAGCTTACCAACAAGAGCTTCATGTGTGGGAAAGGTGTAGCCATGCATCAAACAAACAGCAATACTTCTGAACCCATCATCGTAAAGGCCCTTCAAGGACTCCTTGATCTTCGACTCATCGGGTCGTTGCAAAATCCTCACAGCCTCACCTGACAAGCCCTGCACCATATCATTATCCGCGGACTCATCATGCTTCGCCTTAACCTTGGTCTGGTTCCGATGCGGATCCTCAGCGTAATCTTCCAGCGTCACGCGCTCGTCAATCTCAATGACCTTCTGATACAACACATCAGGTCTTCGAATAGCGAGATCAAAAATCTTAGGTCGAGACTGGTTTCCAATCTCCAAGCAATCCTTGAACCCTTTCGTGACGACCATTGCCATCTTCTCACCCTTCCGTTCCAGGAGAGCGTTAGTCGCAACAGTAGTTCCCATACGGATACTTTCTATTTTCGTGGTATCGAGAGCTTCGCCGCGGGGGATATCTCGACCGGTGAATTTAGACATCAATCTTCTGATGCCTTCGAGTGGCGCATCCTCATAGTTCGATGGGTCTTCTGATAGCAGTTTGATGATGATGTCGTCTTCCATGCGGCCTGAGCCTGGATTTCCCACACAATCTGTGAAGGTGCCACCTCGCTGTAAATGTTAGCTTGGACTTATTTCATGTCGAGGGTAGCATACATCGATTGCGATCTTGATGCCCCTGTCGGGACCCGCGTCACCCATTTTGTCTGTCTTTCTCTCGTCTACAATGAAACTGGCACCAAATTCCTAGTTCCTCGTGGCACCATTAGATAGCGTAGAATATCGAGAAATCTGCCGGCAAGTTCCTCGTATCAAGGTCAGATGTTTGCAATATTCACGAGTGCGTTTCAGGATTGAATGAAATCGGACCTCCCACTTATATCCCAATTGATATAGGATGATGATACTCCGGACGTAAAGATGATTCTGCAGAATCGCACAAGTCTCCAGACGAGTATCTCAAGATATCTCAGCGATGTAGTAATTCTTGCGTCATGTGCCGACGTTGGCAGAGGGAGATCGGCGAAGGATCCCGATGTGGAGAAGGAATGATTTGTTTGAACCAAGTGACACCATGGAGGAGTCTTTGTTTTGTCAGGTACTCATTACTAATGTATCTACTGTACACCTTTGCTATGTCTGGCATCACCCTACACCAAGTTTAGAGTCGTATCTACTAAGTTCAATTTACGAAGAGTAATCCTGTTGCGCTTACCAATAGTCATCTCAAGCGAGAGAGACCATGGAAGCACTGGCCATATTTGATTTGTTCAAGCCTTCATTACAGCTAAAGATAATACGTAGAATCTTCCGCTCAATCTGACACGGCCTGGTTTGGTCCCATCACGATTTGATATGAAATGAAAGCGCAAAGAAGCCAGTACGTCAAGCCTATCACTCACGGCTGACTCCTCCCCGTCGCATTCCCACTCGCCATATTATCCAAACTCCTATCCAACTTCATCTCCTCTTTCCACGTCAACCTCTCCACCTCCGAAACACCAGGTCCCGTATATCGGCTGCCATACAATCCATGAGCCCACATCCTACCAGCCTTCGCCTTCTCGCTTTGACTGTTCTTGTGTTTCCTGCTGTACCATTTCCCGTGCGCCAACAGGTAATACAATCTGAAGCATAACAACGCGAATTTGTCGTTCTCCAAATCCTCGGGATACTCGGCACCCAGACTTACGGCGGCCGCGATTCCGGACATCACGGCGATTTCGTGAGCGTTGACAAGCGTCCATGCGCCTGCGTACCTGGTATGTTTCTTGCCTTGCAGGAACATCATCCAGGGTACCACGAGTAGGTAATGTGTAAAGCTATGACAGAGTTGATGCCACCAGTCCGCGCGGATGATTTTGTCCTTGTCAATTTCCTGGTCGGACCAGAGATGTCCGTCGCGGGCCTTGTTGAGGAAAATGGTCTGAAAGACGTGGTCTTCAAATGGTACTCGTTCAGGGAATTGAGATTGGTAGTTTGTTGTGTCGAAGCACATCTCTAGCTTGGACATGTCTTTCGGGTACATCTTGATGTAGTACATTGGTCGGAAGTTTTCCTTGCCAAAGTCGTTCCGGGAGGTGTAGTCTTCCTTGGAAAGAGTGGTGACTGCCTGGTCTTCCCTGTAGAAGTTCTCATAGTGCTTCTTCATGTAGTCGGAGTCCGTATGGGTGATTGTGATGTCGTCGGAGAACTTGGCCGATCCCAGCACTTTCTTCTCCCGCCACGACGCTGATGGACCAAGAATGGATTTGGCGGCATCAGCGAGGATACAAAGCACCAATTCATCGTAGGTTTCCTCCTTCTCAGGATTCTGAGGGTCGCCTTCTGCAGGATTGTTACCGTCTTCAACTGGAGTCCGAGCTTTCAGTTTGACCACGACACCTTTTGAGTTACGGGAGACGATCTGTGTAAGTTGAGTGGACAAGCGCACTGTCACACCGCGAGAGACGAGATCTTTGCGCCATGTCTCGTAGAAATCGCTGAAGTTTGGAAAGACAATCATAGGATGCATAGTTGAAGACACAGTCCGTTCGTTGGGAGGATACCACATGCCGTAAGTGGGTGAGGTAGCCAGGCGTTCTAACATCATAGCAGGAGTTTCAGGTGTTGCGTTACCAGTGCCGAGGAAAAGTGCTGTCATAGGCAGTGCAACCACATTGATGAACTCCTCGGAAAAGAGGAACATCTTGAAGAGGAGACGGAGAGGAATCAGGGCGAAGAAGATCTCGAACCAGCGCATAAATTTGAACATAAAGACCAGCTTCCGGATTTCTTTCTGGTGTTTCTCGAGAACTTTGGTGGGAAAGACATTGGTCCAGAAAGTATCGTCCTTGCCAAAAGAGACCTGTAGTTTGACCGGGTCGGCGTGGAAACCTTGTCGAGCAAACATTGTGACAGTGTGGTGGAAAATGTAGCTTCCTCCTTGGACGCCCTGATTGAACCAGCTTGCGCCATGTCTTTCTTTGTTCAACGGTACCGAGAATGCTTGACCACCACAAAAATTCACAGTATCGATGAGGGTAACGTCGAATTTGTCGGGGTGGTTCGAGAGATGATATGCAGTCGACATACTAAACATGTCAGTCGCCGCTTTCGAAATAGAGGGTTGATATGATCTTACCCGGCAGCACCAGCACCAACTACCAACACCCTCTTCCTGCCATCTTTACCCTTCGCGTCGGAAGCCATGGTAGAGCGGTTTTGCTCGATATCGGTGTTGAACCTCGAACTGTCCATCAATCGAGTTCTGCGCCGTCAGTCTGTCGAGAAGTGTGAAAGGGCATGCGAGTAGTGAATGGGAATCGCAAGATTTTACCCATGGGTCAGAGTAAAAGGCATGTGTTCGCACCTCCACCAGGCTCAAATTCATGACGAGACGCAGTTGTATTCGACGTCATTATGCAAGACATCATCGGGATGATCGATCAAGCCGTAACTGTAAACACATCAGAACTTAACTTACTTCTCGACGGTTACAAGAGCCAAAGATCTGTTATGAGTACAGATCTGTACAGGGGGCGCGTGGAACTGGACGTCAATACCAAATCATCGACTTGAGGCTTTCAGTAAACCGCGGTCGAGTCAAAGAACTGAAGCTGGCTGCTGTTTAAGATCGGCAGATCTGATCGATCTCCAGCGAGATCCTAGCGTGTCGCATAGTTAGCGTGTCGAAAGACAGTTCAGCTCCCACCCCTACTCTTTTCGAGCGATGTCAGTTCTCTCCCATAGTCCGAGCCGTGCTCTCTGTGCACTCTACTCGTACAGAGCGATGTAAGACAAAAATTGTTATCGATTCTCGCCAACAGGTAGACGAGGGAATTGTGGGAGGTGAAGCCAGAATTTGACGTTTGCATACAGGTAAACAGAAATCTGAAGTCATTTACTGGTGCCATCCGGGATATGCTCATGATGTTCAACGCCCTTGTAGCCATATCTACCTGGCCCAATCAACCGAATGTATACCAACGCCTCTACTCATAGTCGCAGGACTGGTCTTATGTTCCCTTGTAGCCCATCACTTCTCGACCTCGTCAATGTCCATCTTATCCAGTTGCTCCTCAAAGGCCATTTGAATCCCTACCACCTTCATCAAACTCTCAACATCAAGCACTCCACCTCGGTATGCTGCCAAACTCTTGGCCGTTCTCACCACATTCTTGATCTGTCTGCCATTCAATTTTGCCGTTGCCAACTCTGTATAGCCTGCCTCGTCAACTTGAACTTCCACACCACCTTCCTGCTCACCCTTCTTCAGCTTCTCGAGGAAGTTGCGCCAGATGGAAGTGCGGCTTGCTGAATCAAGATCTTCATACTTGAGCGGCACATGAATTCGGGATTTGAATGCATCATCGAACGTGCGTACTCGGTTGGTGGTCATGAAGAGAATGCCAGAGTAGTATTCCAGGGTACGAAGGAAAATGCTCACAAGTGAATTTCGCTCCATGTCGTGAAGTGAACGTCGCTCGAGGAAGACATCGGCTTCATCGATCAGGAGCACTGCTTTCCACGTACTTGCTAAGTCCAAGATTCGCGACAATTTGCTGTCAAGCACCGAGGAACTCGTACCGAGATCACCAGATGAGACAATGTACAATGGTCTTTTGCTGAATTCGGCAACACATTCGGCGGTCAGCGTCTTACCAACACCAGGAGGACCATGTAGCACAAGGATTAGACCCAAGCCTTTGTTCTTGACAATATCATCAAAGTTCCCTGACTTAGGTCCTGCTCCAGCGTTGCGTTGTGTATGTTCGGCCACAAGTGCTTGTACCAGATCCTTCTGCGAAGCAGGTAGGACAAGCTGCTCAAAGCAGGATGTGTTCCACTCAATCTC
>JABUBK010000131.1_pt1 | contig 15193 bp, 22 predicted proteins | sample 7332671 | NCBI WGS metagenome assembly JABUBK01 (sample SAMN07256342, study PRJNA390944) | subsurface metagenome | isolation source: Methane hydrate marine sediment | place: Pacific Ocean: Eastern North Pacific, ODP site 1244 | collected 2002
TCGGCAGGGCAGCTTCGTATTCTCTCGACGGTCTCGGTGGGAGTCTGATCAATTCAGGACAAGATATCATATCGACGACGGCCTCGAACGAGTTCTGCATGGCGAGTAGTTTGGGTAACAGGAAATGAAAGCCGTGCAGAGCTGCATATTCCGGGATCTCAATGGGACTGTATGATTTCAAAATCATTCTGACCAACCATTTTGCTTGTTTGCTCTGAAGACGTCTGATGATGGGTGCCAGGATATCAATTGGAGCTTGACCATTTGCTTGAGCTCGAATTGCGGGAGCTGATGCAATGTTATTGGCAGCAATCCTCGTCAATGCGAGATCAATCTCTTCCAAGGTGACTTGCTGGTCAGGTTGTGGTTCAGGAAATTCAGTTTCGGCCATCAATCGTTCTAGACATGTTGGAAAGTCTTGACCACCCTTTTGTTGCCATGATTCCAATACTCTCAATCTACTTGTACCGAGTCCGAGGATTCTCCCGAAAATCTGAGTGAGACGTTTTGTTTGAAGGTTGTATGTCCGATCGGGTCTTCTCTCTGGAAAGATACATGACAAGAAGGCTATTGCTGATGGTCCATTTCTGGAAAGTTTGTCATTGTGTCGATCGTACCATCTACTGATGATTCGATGACTTGGATTCTCTTGTTTCGAGTATGTCGCTCTTTGTTGATACTTGTTCTGATGCAATTCTTCTAGGAGTTCACATAGCCAGGAGAATCTGAAACCCATCTTGGGGTGGATGGCTGGATAATTGGAGGATCTTGACTCGAAGACATCTTACTGGGTTGACGTCCTGTCAAGTCTCTTGTCCTGTTTAAACTCGATACATTGTCACTCATTCCATACACATCATTCATTGTCACTTCACAAAGGGATCAAAATCTCAACGCGTCATGAACGCGCCATCAGGTGACCGACGCGCTTGGAAAGGAAGCCACGCGAAGAACACCGTGCTCATCAATCTTCCGTTGTAGATCGTCAGTCTGGAATCTCTTGTCCAACAGACCTTGAATGTCGTCGTCTCTCAGCAAATCCTATGGACAATAGGACATACACATGCCTTGCATGATACGGAGGAAGACCGATATATCGGCGTGATTCCCTGATGAGATCATTCTACAACCATTGAGGGGAACAAATTCCTCCCCACACCAAATGACAATGATGGAGAACGCGTCCTTGGGACGTACGAGTCAGATACACAATTGACCAATTAGAACACTCTACCGACGAATATGTACTCGGGAGTAAGAGGAGAAATGAAAGTCTGGGTACTGATTTCGCCCTCCCCTGACCTCGGTTGGAATCAGCACATTCTACCCGAGTGGAATACTTGAAAAGGAATTCCGTTCTCCTATATCTAATACAGGTCGAGTTCAATTGTGTGAGATCACTGACAATATTTGCAAGAACTACTGAAAAACTAGACTCGTCGATTGCAGATAGATTCGGACACAGCAACCAGATCCGTCAGTACCCACATTCACCAGGAAACTGATCCACATATACAATTGACCAACATCAAAGATGTCTGGCAGACTCAATGGAAAGGTGGCCGTTGTCACAGGTGGAGCGAGTGGTTTCGGTAAAGGAATCGCAACAACATACAGAAAAGAAGGCGCAGAAGTTGTCATCACAGATTTGAGTGAAGATACAGGGTCAGCTGTTGCGAAGGAAATCGGAGCTACCTTTGTTCGAGCCGACGTCACTAAACGAGAAGATTGGGAAAAGGTTTTGAAATCGACTGTTGATGCCCATGGAAGACTGGACATTGTGGTGAACAATGCGGGAACCACATACCCGAACAAGGTGAGTTCATTGCCCTCGATCTGCAGGTAATTATCGAATTGGCTAGAGGCAATGCTGACCTCTTCTAGCCTACGGAGAACGTAACCGACAAGGACTTCGATTTATGCTTTAATGTCAACGTCAGATCGATTTACCTTTCAACGAATGTGATCCTCCCTTACATGATTGAAAAGGGTATCAGAGGATCATTCATCAGTATCGCCTCAACAGCAGGTATCAGACCCAGACCCGGTCTAACTTGGTATAACGCATCCAAGGCAGCAGTGATCTTTGCTACCAGAACAATGGCAGTGGAATATGGACCCAAGGGAATACGCTTCAACTCCGTATGTCCTGTATTCGCGGCCGGTACTGGATTGTGAGTGGTCCTTCATGTTAGTAAGGCAAAAGTCAACTAATGTAATATTTTAGGAGTGCTAGCTTCCTTGGCAAGGATGACAATGAAGCGAATCGTGCAGGATTTGTTGCTACGGTACCGTTGGGTCGATCGAGTACACCTCAGGATATTGCGAATGCTTGTTTGTATCTAGGTAGTGATGAGGGACAATTCATTACGGGTGTTGATTTACCTGTTGATGGAGGACGTTGTGTATAAGATGGGAATGGCGGGAATGGCGGGAATGTTGTTGCCCATGATGGGAATGGTGTGGAGGTTATCATAGTGTGAATGGATTAGATGGTGATACCACTTGGAATAGCACATGCTCATTGGACTTAATATGGTTCTACTGTCTTGGTCATGCTTTTTTGTGCTCAGCTACGGTACCATCCCATTGTGCACGATTCCGGTACCCTAGGGCTGTGCTAAATTCTAACAGCTGTTTCATCAAGCTCAATCCCATCAAATTCCTGGCTAGTCTCGATGCCATTGTCCTGAATCTCAAGCTGTAATCTCTCTGCTTGATCTCGCTAACACGGCTTTCCAACAGGCACGTTGACCTTGCCTAACGGTATCTTCCGTAGCCTCACCCACAAGGATCACAATGTACGAGATGCGCAACAACCAGGACACGAAACATGCAGCAAATGTTCCGCTTCCGACAAGGGAACAAAGCCTGATAATGTCACCTCCAAGGAGATACCATACCCAGAGATCTTGGTCTATGCGAGGCTGAACCATTCCTCGACGTTTCACATTCAAACCCGGAAACTAGAAGAATCTTCCGTACCGGACTCACAGAGCAGGCCAATGCTGTCATCTCCACCGGACTCAGAACAGGAAACCTGTCCCCGGGGCACGTGCAACAATCCGTGGAACGGAGAAGAGGGAAATATTAATGTAATTGGATACCAGGCTATGAGGTTGTTGCCAAGAGTACACGAGTTCCCATGAGTTTTTGTGCTGCTCAGGTGATCGTGAGTGAATAGCTTTGAGGGATTTTGGAGATGGATAACGGTGAACGCAAAGGATTAGGTCGAAAAAGCTGGAAGATGATTCCAATCCTATCGTATTGTCGCTGGATTCGAATAGAAGGTATTCTCCCGGCCCTCGTGTACCAGTATGGATGTCGAGTCCCAGGAAATGGGGTTCACGATCCAGGCAGGGGAAGCAAAACATTGATCTGGATTGAAAAGATGAAAGGTATATCCTTGTATCTTTACCTCAAACATGTGCGCATGAACCTTACCTTTGGGTTCTTATCTGGACGAACAGTCTTATGAGTTGATCCTGGTTTTATTGTGCCGAGTTCCGTGACTTTCCATGAATCAGCCACGGTACTTTCTTCTTCAACGTCTGTGTGTAAAGAGCATGGGGAGCGATGTTTTGGTAGCACAGATTTCACGTCAGGATAAGATCAATCTGTAGTCCTCGTAACACTGCATGATAGGTGGGGAGAGTACTGCACGAATAACGATCATGCCATACAGAAACGCATAGAGGGGGTTGCTTATGCATGACGGTTTCTTGACGAACTGGTTGGAAATCCGTCAGGGAAACAATTTTGCCGATCAACTCCTCGTTGAAAGTCCAAATGAGGTATGCGGTGGGTCAATGCTGATCTCCACAGATCTGCGACAAAGATGGAACAGGTGATGTGATGAAGCAAAGTACTAACGAAAGGACGGTACGATTTGATATCATCTTTTGACATTGTTGGAGTTAACAAGCGACAACGAAATGGCAGCTCGTATCAATACGAAGGCCACCCGACATGGTCAGTGTCGGCCATCGGTTAAAACATGATGAAACTTTCCGTGACCCATTCGGAAATGATGTATGTGAAAAGCCACCTTTGTTCTTGTCATGGTATCCCAGTTGAACATGGACAATGGTCTCGTTTGTTTCAATCATTTCACCAACCGCGGAAATAGTCTACCACGAGCTCGTGGGTACGGAGAGTGATCTCGAACTACTTGCTGCGAACAGGTTCGAAAGAAGGAAATCGAGGACAAACAACGTGGTTGACAAGCAGCTGCAGGACTTGCGGGAGAGCTAAAGCGACTCCGTACATTTGCATCACCAAGCCTGGCAAGCTTGAATTAGTGTGTCGCGTGGAATGGACGAGTGTAGCGAACAAAAAGTGGTGTGAGATAGTTTGTGGTGCTGAATTGCATCCATCAATACATTCTTTGCTGTTGAAGTGTGTTGCGTTTGATTGAGAAAGTCCTCGAGCGTCCTCGGGTCAATTCCAGATGTGACGCACCCTTCACCCATCCAGATGATCCTGACTCGACTTTACTGTACCAAAATGAAATTGACACCAAGTCCTGCAGGGAAAGAGTTCAGGTCGACGACTCCGTCATGGTGTTCACACAACGCCATCACAACAGTGGCTGGCATGATTTGGTAGACCAACAGTGACGGAGAAGAACCCGTTCAACCCACATGTGGCATGGTGAACTCTGATACGTCGTCCGTGCGTAGCTTTGAACTTGTCGATCCAATACCGCTTAGTGGTGCTTAGTGGTGTGAGTGGTGGGAGTGGGTGGCCACGGCTGCGAACACTAGGCGACTAAGTGCAGAAGCCACAACGCACCAAGGCACACCATGGCACACCACGGCACACCAACTCACAAGCGAACCCTCTCCCGCGATTTGATTCCCCCCCAAACTTGTCCTGCTCGTGGCACCCGCTGCACCCACATTCATCCTCTTCTCAATGTCTGTCCAATCTGCGTAAAGCTGCTCTGCTTATCCAGCTGCCCTCGTTTCTGCGTCCTACTCGACTCTACTTTCTCATCTTCACCTCTTCTCCTCTGTACCGTCACTACCACACCACCCACCTTCCCTATATCCGACTCAATCTGGCATTCTCTGGTAGTTCAGTTACTCGCGCCTATTCTTACTCACTGTCGGACTCTCTTCCAAATCATTGTGGCAGGACCCTCATTCGCTACAAATTGACCGAACCTCGAACTGGAAACCGGATCTCAAAACTCGAACCTTGACTCAACAACCCTGTATCATTTCGCTGTTATCGATCCTGTCTTGTCGCCATTGTAGTCGTGTGTTGGGAAAAAATCGTGTTATATGAAGTCGACAAGAAGCCGGACCAGACAAATTCGTTCCCACTGACCAGCGAAAGTGGCTTTGTCTGGAAATATCTTTACCAAGGAAACATCTCTGTGAATTGCGACGGAACGTCAGAATATCTACGAGCGCATTCGAGTCAAACCTATCATCCACCAGGACCATCAATTTCCTCCTCAAAACCAAAACATTTCTAAACTCTATCGTAAGTACTCTCTTTTTTGACTTTGCCAACTGTGCCTTCTTCAATATACGATGTGCTTTGTTCGTGGAAGCGACAATCTGGTTCACTGCTCCATCATGGAACCCTCACTGGAACTTGCCGATGTACCTTTGGGAACAACCTTTTCTCGATCATGCCCACAGGATGGATACCCGTTTCTCCCACACCTTGTCTTTGGATCTAATATAATGGCGCATCGTCTGTGATTTGTTTCTACTTCTACCTACAGCACGGATAACCAGAATGTGACATCTCGCGAAATACTATCTTTCGTTCGAACATCGCTGCCACCGGATTTACTGCTAGCAAATATATCCTTGTCAAACATGGCCGAAAACAACCCTGTCAACAACATGGATCGTGAACTCGACCTCAGACCACCACGGCATTCATATCCCTTCACAAATAATGAATTGAGAGACAGGGTGACAAAAGCAATAGCTGACCAAACATTTGACAGCTCTCTCAAGCTAAGACCTCTCTTACCTAAGCAAATCAACGCCGCACCACTACTACAGAAAATCGAATTACCTCCCATCAGATCTTTCCTTAACGACGCTCTCAATCCACAAGTCAGATCAATCTCTGTACCTGCTTTGACCATAGATGGTCTCACTCTGAAAGTTTACGAAATTTGTGGTAAATACTACATGATGACGAAACCAGAAAGCCAGGAGAATGTGAGGACGATGACGAGGGTGACTCAGGATGGAAGGGAACTCACATATCGTTTGGAAATGTGTCAACAGCCTCGTCAGGCTCGTGCTTGTGGTAACGGCGCACGTTGTAAGTTCTTCCCTCATCTCCAGCGATCGAACCATTCTAACATACAATAGCCTCAGCCGATCGTCGACCTGTAGATCCACCACCTGTCATCAGCTTGACCATCAAGCATGGTAACACTGATATCACATCCAGCTATGAAGCTGCTTTCATGCTTTTCGCAAGCTTGATGCACGCTCGTCCACATGCCAATGGTCGACTAGCTCCGACTCACACTTGCCCAGTTATCACTGGTGTCTGTGTCGCTGGTGCTGCTTACCTCGCCAAACCAAGTAATGCAGCTTATTTCATCTTCCCTGACCTTTCGGTCAGGCATGAAGGTTTCTACAACCTCGTCTTCCACCTTTTCGAACAGACTAAGAGAATCGGTGACATGGATGAAGGAGTTACAATTACTCCTTCAGAAGCAAGCAATTTCCAAAATCCATTACCAGGGAGACAACATGAGAATATGGTTAATCGACTTTCCATCACTTCGGATCCCTTCCAAGTTTTCAGTGCAAAGAAATTCCCTGGTCTTCAACCAAGTACCGACTTGAGCAAAGTTATCGCCGATCAAGGATGTCGAGTTCGAATTCGAAGAGAAGTTCGACAACGACGTGCTGGTGAGACCAAACGTAAGGACGATGATTCTCAGGGTAATTTCCATTATCAACGCGACGGAAGTCATGACAGTCATGAATTCATTCAACCTGCACCTCGTGATCAAAGGCGTATGTCTGTTGACAGTCAAGCATCACACAGTTATGGTTTCTCTCGAAATCACTCGTATTCACAATCAACAATGCCAAGTCCTGCATTACCAGGTCCATCAAGATATCAAGATCGAACAGCCCCAACTACACCGATTGTATCGGAAAATGGTCATACATTTGCTATACCACCACTCAGACCACCTCCTGTTCAACGTGCTCAAGTTCCAGTCTCACCTATCACCACTTTGTCAACATTACCATCTGTGAAGGAAATGCTTGGAACACCAACTGAACCTGCTCGTCCTATTGGAGGTCTTTATTCACTTCCACCTCCAACTGCACAGAAACGTGGTGCTCGTTCACCTGAAACTTCATCTGCAGTACTCAAAGATGGTGCCAGACCAACATTGTCACCATCTAGAAGTTCCGGTCTATTCGGTAGTCTACCAGTACCTGCTCATGCTCATGATTCAAGAATGTCTCTGTGCTATGGTGATGCCATCATTACGCCTGATGATGACGAAGATGATGAGGATGGAAGTGGTGATGAGATTCTTGATAATCCTTACACCTATAGAAGAGCTACAGGTCACAAGGTAAATTTGAACTTTAGTTGAGAGACGAGTTGAATGATTGATCTCTATCAGGTTAATCATATGGCTCTACTGAGAGCTAATCTACAACATGGGAAGAGTGGTTGAGGGAGTTCATGTCAGTCTCGGACTGGTGTTACAACATGACTCCGGAGTTTGACTTGAGCTTCATTCGGCTCAGAGCTGTGATCAAGACTATCGGAAATCTGATCCGAAAACACTCAACCAACTCATCCACCACCCACGAGCGACTACTCCTCATCGCTCATCCCATTCACGCGTCTACGAAAAGCTTTCATTTTGTGTTTCTATCGGAGCGGATGATAACGGCGTATTAGCTAGCGAGGGCGAGGGCGAATGGAGGTCATCTCACGCGAAGAGCTCCCCGATGCAAATCGAAGCACATCTCTTTTCGATATATCCTGGGCGGATGAACCAGGGTATATATATCTCTCTGCACACCACGACTTCAGAGTTAGTAATATGATGTCGTGGTTGGGAGTCATTTTTGTTTGTTGGGTTATGTTACTGGATCTGATTTTAAGCTGGTGAAGATGGGGTTTGGAATTGTGGTGTGAGGTTAGGTCAGCGTGTCAGTGACGGATTGATGCGAGCCGTGTCGAGTTGGGATGAGAGGAGATGTCTCTTTGGTGCGATGGAGGATCAGATTGATACGATGAGTAAGTGAGCGGGAGGGAAGTGATTACTCTTGGAATTTGACTGGATATTTGAACGGGAATGGGATTGATCGAAGTATTCTCAGATAAACTGATATCAAGCACACAAAAACATCGGAAACTTTCACGTATCTGAGGGGTTTTTCTTTGCGGATGTGACATTGTCTTCGTTGCCTGTTCTTGGGGTGTATGGATGGCTATGGAGTGGTATGTTATTGATACTAGTTATCACGTAGGCAGCAGGCCAGTGTCAGCTTGTCCATCCAGCAATGTATCACGCCCCAGCTGTACTGCTCATGTGCTATTATGTCCATCGTTGACCTACTGTAAAGCCACAATCGATGGCTGCGTATCTTCCACACAAGCAGCGTCCTCTCGTACGTTGTCACGTCGCGCGCAAGGCCTGGTGCCGGTTTTTCGAGCAATTGCAGGCAACGAACCGGCAACATGGTTTGCAGGGAATGTGACTGTGTTCCTTTCTCACATCTGCAGCCTTCTCTTCCTGGCCTCTTCCCGTAATTCTGCTGCTGATGGGATGTGAACTACTTTTGCTCTCTTGTAGTCTGGACTTGAGGATTGGAATTCTGGAGCGGTTGTCTCTCGGAATTCGGTCCGGTTGGTGATATTGGTTAGTGGGTCGAGGAATGTGCTTTCCCGTGGTCTCTTTCCGAGTACGACAGATGGTAGAGTCGGTTCGATGTTCATAATCTCCCCGTTCTTTCCTGCTTTATCCATCCCTCGAGCCTCACCTCCCACTTCATCAACCAACGTTTCCGATGACTGTCCCCCATCCCTTCTCCCCTTCACTCCCCCGACACAACTCTCAGTAGCAAGCAACTCACACCTCGGCACCTCCTCATATTCCACGATCTCACCATCCTCCAGGATATCAGGCATACTGAGACAATGTTCGAAGGAGTGCCATGCGTTATCTGGATTGGGGTTTGGGTCTTCGGTTATGAGTGCACTAGACAGCCATGCGTCTGCCCATTTGTCCATTTTCAGGAGACATTGGTCTACGCGGTTGCCGAAGTCGAGTTTTTGACGGAGGTGGGGGGTGGAGGTGGGTGGGGAGGTGAGGTTGTTGGTGGTGGGGTGGTTGGTGGTGGGTGGGATGAGGTCGCTGGGTGCGACTGAGGGGATCGGGGGGATTTTGGTGCGTGACCATTCGGGTTCGTTGGTGGTCGAGGGTGGAAGTCGAAATGGTAGGGTAGGTGGTGGTTGGGTTGGTTTGTTTGTTGGCGTTTCGAGTTCAGCGGTGACTATCGCAGACGTCTCGATTGTCTTGCACGAGTTTGTCTCTTCTTGCGCCTCTCCTGTTTTTTCTCTCTGTACCTCTGCTGCTGCCTCCTTTCGTGTCTCTTCTGATCCTATTTCTGCCATTGTCGATGCTCTTTGTGAATCTCCCAAACCCCTACTCAATTTTGTGGCTTCAACACTTTGTTCCTCAGACCTGATGATGCTGTTGATCATACCCATTTGTCGCTTCCCAAGAGGTAGCTTGTTGGAGCCGGTTCGTTGTAAGTTGGCCTCTCGCTTCTTCCACCAATTATTGGCACTATTGTACTTGCCTCTGACTTGCTTGGAGATACCACGGCCGCTATCCTTCCTATCGTTCTGCTGTGCTTGTTGGACTCGGGCTGGTGGAGGAGATGTTCTTTGTCCAGGACGCCAACAATCAGGTTGTCTAGGGCCTGGTTTGGGAGGACGCCCAAGATTCAATGGGGCATGAGGTCTGTAATAATCTGATAGCTGCGCTGGAATTGATGGTTGCCATGAAGATGCCATTTTTGGGGATTGTCGGTGCTTCAAGTTTCATCACAGATCTTGAGTACTAGCATTGATTCTGAGAAAAAGGGAAGGAGCAAATGAGACACAACACCGACAAATGGCAAGTTCGTAGACACTGACGAGCTTGTCATGTTGGATTAGAACTTCACTCATTCAATACACGCTGCCGTCACTTGACTCCAGCATCTTACCACGTGCCTCGTGGCAATTGAGACTCACACCGAAGCAACTCAACCTCAGTACCCTCCCATGTCTCAAGGCATCTGCTTCAACGTCTGACCTCCTCAAAAGCATCGTCTCACGGTTCAATCCGCCCCTGCATTGATCGCTGAACAAAGCCCAGTATAGCCACAAAGTCGATACTTTCCATCAAGCCAAACTGCGTGCCAACGCAAGGCACCACTACTCACCATCATAGTCGCCAGTCCAGACGAATGCGACTCCTATATCTCACGTTTCAATACAGACAGCGACGGCAGGATACCTCTGTCCGTGTTACTCATGCTTAGCGTCGCAGTTCATCTCTCGTCAATTTTTGCTGGGAGAATCTGGCTATTTCCCGTACAAGGCCAGTTGAGCCTAAGATGAATGTAGTTCGGTAGTCGGAAGATACGAATTAGCCCACAACCCGTATGGCATCCCTGTATGAAGTTGTATTCGGTGGTGTGCGTGAATGAATAAAGTTGACATCGTCACGGAGATTTGCACCAGCAGCCACGAGAAGCCAGAACAAGCTCCAACTTCTCCAATGACCCGGTCCAAGAACTTTTGCGACAATTCAAGGCCTCAATCCTCTGACTACATTTCTGACAGTCCATCCTCACAACTATGCGAAGAAGATATATACGATAGCAGCGCAAATGCGAACGGTTTCAACATCTTCGCCAGCTGCGATCTCAAGATGGAAGAGACTACTACAAATCTTGTCTCGACCAAATCCCATTCCTTCTAGAACATTAGCACAAGTTCGATCTGAACCTTTCTCGGAACTCTGGTTCACTGCGACTGCGCCCGCTAGAATATCAAAGATACCAACGGATGGATCTCTCGTACGGACAGATGGAATTCAAGGGAATGGCATGCCAGGAGGAGATCACAAACCGCCTGACGAGAGGACTGTGAAACTTGGTCAGAGTACGTCTACGAACGACTGACATTAATCCGCGATCACTGACGATTCTAGCACTACGCACACTATCACCTCTCCTACCGAATATCCTAACAACGCAACTACCACCCGAGATCATCTCACCCAGTATCTCCCTCCATCTGTTCCCTTCGACCCATCCTCATTTGCCAGTCGTTAGAGGCAAAATACCATATCGAGCAGCGTTATGGACTGCACCTGTTGCTTGGGGTTGTGTACCAGTCGTCGGAAATGTCAAACTCGAAATAATAAGCGAAAAGATTGTAAGATCAGGTTTCATCACAGCACCATCTCATGTGGAGCAATCTGGTAATCTAGGAGAAGAGAAATTGGTAGTTCGTTGGAAGACACAGTCAAAAGGAAATGGAACACCACAGTCAGCATCAGCATCAAGCGCAGTTGAAAACGGCGGTATCAATCGAGGTCTCAGTACATTGTTAGGAGGTGATAGACCTCTTTTTGGAAAAGATGCTGCTTCAGATACATTTACGGGACTTTTCATCTTTTCCTTTGATTCAAAAGGTCGTATCGCCAACCATACAATCGAACATGCGGATGAGGCAGGAAGTTTCGACAAGACCAGCAGAATGGTTACCTTGACAGATTGGTTACTTGGAAAAGCAAGATGGAGAGGGCTAACAGAAGATGGAGGCATGCCAGTCCCAGGATTGGCATACAAGATGAGAGTATGTAGGGCAGATGTGCAAAAACATGACCAGTGGAGGAATAGTCCAAGGACATGATTGTTTCATTATTGATGATTTATGATACCACTCTACTCATGAGAGTAAGCAAGCATTATGAGGTCATGTATAAAAAGGAAGAAGTACATTCAATATCAATCTCAGCATTTCAATTCATTGCCATGGCGTGCTCTTCAGCTTTGTGCTTGTGTTCACGTCGTGGATCCATCTTTACCGAGGCGCGCTTTGAGCTTGATAAGGTCGATTCCGCTTATCAATTCCGTCAACACGCTAGTCCCCGCATACAGCATTCGAGTTGCAGATTACGAGCTTCAATAGTTGGGAGTCATTCAGCGTTTCCTATTGTTCTATCATTACCCGACCATTGCATTGCTTTTTTATTGCGACTCGAAAACCTCCCGTTATGAATATCTTTGACAACATAATCACCTTTTGATCAGCAGAAACCTCAAGATGAAGCGCTTAAGGGCGAACTCGTTACCTAGTTTCCTATGTCCAGCGGTCTACGGAACTGCGACCAAGAATCCTTCAGCACAGCTTCGAGCTGCATACATCTCCTTGAGTAAACCACGACGGAGGCAATACTCAGATGCTCGATTTCACCGTTCAGATTTCTCCAATCAAGGCTTTACTGGAACCTATGAACCAGGCCTTCCAACAAGTGGCCCACTAGGTGGTGCTCATGTCTATGGAGTTCCTAGACTCACCCCGAAGATGCTCAAGCAACATCTCGATCAATTTGTTGTCGGACAAGAAAGAGCAAAGAAAGTTCTCAGCGTAGCTGTCTTTAATCACTACCAACGAATCCAAGAGTTACAACGGCGGGAAGAGGAGGAAGAAGAATTGGCTGCTCAAAGGGAAAGAAGAGAAAGACATCCCGTTGAGAATGAATTTCCTGGACAACAACCAACAATACGATATACAGCGGGTCCTGCAGCAACACCAGTGCGAATGGGATCCTCTCCTTTGATAGATACAACTCCCTTGACGCTAGAGAAATCCAATATCCTTCTGCTCGGTCCTTCCGGAGTGGGCAAAACTTTGATGGCAAAAACATTGGCTAGAGTCCTCGAAGTCCCTTTCAGCATGTCGGATTGTACACCTTTTACTCAAGCCGGTTACATTGGTGAAGATGCTGAGGTCTGTGTGCATAGACTGCTTGCAGCTGCCAATTACGACGTCGAAAGAGCTGAAAGAGGTATAATTTGTTTGGATGAGGTTGACAAGATAGCAACAGCGAAAGTCAGTCATGGAAAAGATGTTTCTGGTGAAGGAGTTCAACAAGCCTTGCTCAAGATAATCGAAGGAACAACTGTTCAAGTTCAAGCGAAACCAGAAAAGAATGCTCCCCGTGCTGGTGGTCAGTCCCAATATCCGACTAACAGTCCACTAAGTGGTTCCGGAGCACCAGCGCCTACGAAAGGAGAAGTTTACAATGTGAGAACGGATAATATCCTCTTCATATGTAGTGGTGCATTTGTTGGATTACAGAAACATGTCATGGACAGACTTTCCAAGGGGAGCATCGGATTTGGTGCTAATGTCAGGTCTACCTCGAGCTTCTTTCAATCTGCATCAAGGGATCAGAAATCAACCGTCAACAAACCAATACCTTTGATTCCTGGTTCGGAAGAGGAGGCTCTATACAAGAAGCATCTTCCATTCTTCACACCAGCTCCTACACCCGAGCAGTCCACCGACGGTCTACCTCCCGAACCTAATTACTTCAATCCTCTCGATCTCGTAACTCCTGCAGATCTACAGTCTTACGGTTTCATTCCCGAATTTGTTGGAAGAATACCAATAGCTGCTGCTCTTGCACCACTTACTCATTCACTACTATATCGTATCCTTACCGAACCACGATCATCTCTCGTGTCTCAGTATGTGACGCTCTTCTCACTATCCGGAGTCGAATTAAGATTCACGACACCTGCTCTTCATATGATTGCATCAAATGCTCTATCAATGGGCACAGGTGCTCGAGCACTCCGTACCGAAATGGAGACTATCCTTGGAGATGCTATGTTCGAAGTTCCGGGAAGTAGTGTCAAGTATGTCCTCATTACAGAAGAAGTTGCAAAGAAGGAAGAAGGCGCCATCTATCTTGGTCGTGGACAAGGTGGTAGATTCCATGCTCTCATAGCACAAGAAGAAGGTGAATGGGAAGAGAAGCAAAAACCAAAACAAGAGGGTACGTCAGATCCAACGAATGTTTCAAGTTTTGAAGATTGGAGAAGTAAATCTGGTGTTGCTGCTGGTAGTGGAGGTTGAACCATGATTTACATATGGATCGACCGTTGGAGCGGTGGGGTCAGCTTGGAAGGGAGGAAATGGTTGGTTCGACAATGTTGGAATATCAGGTTCAATTCGAATACAGGTTCTGAACCAGAATTTGCGCTGATTTTTGAGCCGGTCCTTACTGACGAGCTTATTTTCGTCTAACCAGATCTCTGTGTGAGCATGTGATACGAGGCAGACACAGTATTTATCAGCCACGATTCTTGATCTACTCGGACATCTTCAACGCAAAACCTCCTGCTCCTCATCACATCTGAATTGGAACAGTACAACACGCAATATTCGACCTTCAACATGACGCAAAACAGCTCACCATCTGTGGAATATCCTCCCATCAATATTACAGTCAACAGGACAACACCACTACAAGTTTTCGATATTTCATCCGATGAAGACTTCGAAGTCAATTTTGAATCAAAAAGCACATGGTCTTACATTAGTACAGACGTAGGAAGCACTCCTCCACCAGATACGCAGTTTTCAGATGAATGCACCGATCCCGAAGCTCTCACTCCTACGAAAACAAAGAAACCATTCCGATGCAACTTGATCCGTGGAGTTGCTTCGGTTTCGGCTATACTGTCGATGATACTTCTCGTACTGATGACACACTGGACAGCCAGGGAACTTCGAGACCTTGGTTACGAAGGCACTTTTCAGCCTCTGAAATACTTAGCTGGAGCCGTTTTCGGGATGATATACACGCTGTTGTGGATGTTGTTGTGCTATTACGCTGAAGGGATTGACCCGACGGCGGAATTAGGGAGTTGTGGCGAACAGGTCGCGTCGTTCTTGGTCAACTGTACAATTGTGTTCATTATGAGTCAAGTGATGTGGAGCTCAATTTTTTGATGTGGTTGAGCGTGTGGTAGTTGATGCTGGACTTCAAGCTTTGTTGGTAGAAGGAGGATGAGGAAGAGAGGAGATTCTAGTGGGAGTCAAGGGGGTCTAATGGAGGGGATGAAACCAGCGGTCTTTGGAAACATCAAAC
>JABUBK010000132.1_pt1 | contig 15187 bp, 21 predicted proteins | sample 7332671 | NCBI WGS metagenome assembly JABUBK01 (sample SAMN07256342, study PRJNA390944) | subsurface metagenome | isolation source: Methane hydrate marine sediment | place: Pacific Ocean: Eastern North Pacific, ODP site 1244 | collected 2002
TAATAATCCTATTACAGCTAAAGACAACAACGCAGCCTGCCTTAAGGCTGTTTTAAAATAAGCTAAAATTACCTGACCTTTTGATAATTTCGCTCTTACAAAATACCCAGCTATTGTAAAAATGCCAAGCAATGTAAAAAATAAACTTCCAAAAAAAGCAGAAAATATCACGATATCTGCATTTTCAGGTGTGGTTTTTAAAATAATAAAGCCTAAAGCTGTTAAAAATATTATTGTTGCAATCCCGACTCCCCACAAATATATCTTAAGGGACATAATGATCTCCATAGGGGGCTTCGCCCCCTCTTGGCGCTCGGTCAGCAAAAGCTGAGTCTCGCTCCGCTCGACCAAGCCTCGCTGTCACCCCCAAAAAGGAAATTCCTATTACTTATTTTTTTCTTTTGCTAAAATTTTGTCAATTTTATCAATAGCTTCTGGTGATGTGTCATACTTAAATTCTAATTTGGGAATAAATTTTAAGTTTAATGATTTAGCTAAAATATTTTGAAATTCTCTTGACTTTTCTTGAATTTGAGAAATTAAATCTTTTGTGTTTTGTTTGTTTTTAAAATTTAAAAAACTAACCCAAACTTTAGCTGTTTTTAAATCAGCTGTGGTATCTACTCTTTGAACTGTTGCAAAACTTTGGGGAAATTCTTTTAAAATTAGTTTAGATAGCTGCTGTTGCAATAATTCGTTAACTCTTTTAATTCGCAGTTTGCTCATTGTTAATTGCTGATTGTTAATTGTTATTATCACTTATATTTTACTAAATTTCTGCCAAAATAAAAAGAGCAAAAAAATCTTGTATTTATTAATCACTATGCTATTATAATAAAAAGATGCTAACAAATTCAAAAGAGATTTTACAAAAAGCGCAAAGCCAAGGGTATGCAGTAGGGCAATTTAATACCTCTGATTTGGAGGTGACAAAAGCTATTGTCAAAGCGGCTGTTAAAATGAAAGCACCTATTATTATTGGCACTTCTGAAAAAGCGATTGATTATGCAGGATTAGAAGAAATAGCTGGTATTATTCAAACTGAAGCTGAAAAAGTTAATATTCCTTTGGTATTGCATCTGGATCACGGAAAAAGTTTAGAAATTGTCGAAAAATGCATCCAAACAGGTTATACGTCTGTAATGATTGATGGCAGCCATCTGTCTTTTGAGGAAAATATCAGGATAACTAAAAGAGTAGCTAGTTTAGCTCATCAACACAAAATTACTGCCGAAGGAGAATTAGGAGCTTTGGCTAATCGGGAAAAATATCAAGTTGGAATTAGTCAATTTTTAACAGATCCAGAAAAAGCGGCTGAATTTGTTAAAAAAACTAAAGTGGACAGTTTGGCTGTGGCAATTGGAAATGCTCACGGAATACCTTTGCCTGAAGAAAAATTAGATTTTGATAGATTAGCTTCAATTCGAAGATTAGTTCCAGTTCCCCTGGTTTTGCATGGAGCTTCGAGCACGCCTGAAAAAGATATAAAAAAGGTGATTGGGCAGGGAATTTGTAAAATTAATATTGATACAGATATTAGATTAACTTTTAATAAAAGTATCAGAGAATTTTTAAAAACCCATCCAAGTGTCTATGACCCTCGTGAGATTTTAGGATCTGTTATGGATGCAGTTCAAAAATTAGTCGAGGCTAAAATCCAATTATTCGACTCAGCTGGCAGAGGAATAAAAGGATAAAGAATTTAGGATAAAAAAATAAGTGTTATTCTAATGTTCTTAAGAGCATTAGAACATCAAAATGACAATAACATTTAAAATAAAGGGGTGAGATGTTTGACATTATCACAATTGGATCTGCAACAAGAGATGTTTTTATTCAAGGTAAAAAATTTAGAGTTATAAAAGACCCCCGATTTATAACTGGCGAAGCAGAGTGTTTTGCATTAGGTACCAAAATTAATATTGATAAACTTCGTTTTGATACAGGTGGAGGAGGTACCAATTGTGCGGTCTCTTTTTCAAGGTTGGGTTTTAATTGTGCTTTTTTAGGTAAAGTTGGTTCTGACTATGCTGCTTCTGAAATTTTTAAAGTTTTAAAATCAGAAAGGATTAATTATGATTTTGTGCAAGAAGATAAAGATGAAAAAACTGCCTACTCAATAATATTATTAACACCATCAGGAGAAAGAACCATATTAGTATATCGCGGAGCATCAACTAAAATTGATCTCGATAAAATTAATTTTGAAAAAATTTCAGCCAACTGGTTTTATATTACTTCATTAGGTGGCAACATGGATTTATTGGAAAAACTGGTCAAATTTGCTTTGGAAAAAAATATTAAAGTTGCCTTAAATCCAGGTGAACAAGAATTAGAAAATAATAGATTAGAAAAAGTTTTAAAGATGACAAATATCTTGCTATTAAACCAAAAGGAAGCCTCAAATTTATCTGGTAAAAAATCTATAAAAGATGTTCTAAATTTCTTTCAAAATTTTCCACCAGAAATTACAGTTGTTACTTTAGGTTCTAATGGAGCTGTGGCAGTTGATAAAACAGATAGATATCAAATTCAAATTAAACCTTCCAGAGAAATTAAAGATACAACTGGAGCCGGAGACTCTTTTGGAGCAGGTTTTTTAGCTGGTATTATGAAGAAAAATGATATTAATTTTGCTTTAGAATTAGGAGTGGTAAATTCTTCTTCAGTTATTAGATATATGGGGGCTAAAAAAGGATTACTTAGACAAATTCCTGAAAAATTTACATATAAAGCAAAAGTGATTAGATAATTATTTAGATAAAGGAGGCAAAATGAAAATTGCTATAAATGGTTTTGGACGGATTGGTCGAACTTTTTTTAGAGCAGCCCACGAATTAGGTTTGAATATCGTAGCTGCTAATGATTTATGTGACTTAAAAACCTTAGCTCATTTGATAAAATACGATTCTACTTATGGGAAATTTCCTGGGAAGATTGAAGTTTCTGACAATAATTTAGTGGTTGACAATAAAAAAATTGAAATTTTCTCTGAAAAAGAACCTGAGAAGTTACCTTGGCAGAAATTTGGAATTGATTTGGTAATTGAATCTACCGGTGTTTTTGTAGAATATGACTTGGCCGCCAAACATTTAACAGCTGGGGCTGAAAGAGTTTTAGTTACGGCTCCCGCTAAAGGTGAAAAACCAGTTAAAACTTTTGTTTTAGGTGTAAATGAAGATAAATTTGAGCCGGCTGAAGATAAAGTAATTTCAATGGCATCTTGCACAACTAATGCTTTAGTGCCAATAGCTGATGTTTTACACAAAAATTTTGGCATCGACAAAGGAATGTTAAATACGGTCCACTCTGTAACAATGGATCAAAGACTCCAAGATTCACCTCATAAAGATTTGCGTCGGGCTCGTTCTGTTTTAGAATCAATTATCCCGACAACAACCGGCGCTACTATTGCCACTTCAAAAGTCTTACCAGAATTGGAAGGAAAAATGGATGGAATTTCTTTGCGCGTGCCAATCCCAACTGTTTCTGTAATTGATTTTGTGGCAGTCTTGGAGAAAAATGTTACCAAAAATGAGGTAAATGCCGCCTTTGAAAAAGCATCAAAAGATGGAAAATATAAAGGTTCAATCGCTGTAACTAAAGAGCCGTTGGTTTCTGCAGATTTCAAATCAAATCCAGCCGGAGCAATTGTTGATTTAGAACTCACTCAGGTTGTGGGCCAAAATTTAGTCAGAATAATCGCTTGGTATGATAATGAGATGGGCTATTCATATCGCTTAGCTGAATTTGTAAAATATATTTCAGAAAAGAGCTAAAAGATTTAGATAAATTTCGAAAGTAAAAACATTACAGATGAGGTGATAATTCCGACTGATAAGTTATCATTAACGCCTAAGGGGATTAGTTCAACTATGGCTGCAGTGGCAGAGGCTAACAAAATCATTATTAAAGACAAAGGCAAAAAATATTGCAAAAAGACACCGGCCACTAAACAGCAAGCAAAATAAGCTAATGTGCCTTCTAAGGTCTTGTTAAAAATTTTAGTTTTTCCAAATTGCATACCAAAAAATTTAGAAAAAATATCTCCAAAAATCAAAAATACTATAGCTGTAATTGCAATTGTCTTATCAAAAATTAAAAACACCAAAAATACAGATAACAAAAACAAAGTCATTGAGGAAAAGCGGCGTTTTTCTCTTTTTTTATAAACATGAATCCATTTTTGAAAGAAAAATATATTCAAACCTGAATGCAGCAAGCGGACTAAATCGACTATTCCAAAAATAGCCAAAAGTATGGCTACTAAAATCAAAGCTGTCTTTTTATCTGAAAAATAATATATAATAGGAATAATTACACCCAAAGGTCTCATAAATAATCGCCACAACTTCAGATTTTCTATAACTTTAGCCTTTAAGATAATTAATTTATCCCTTTTAATATGATAAATATTCGTTCCCCAAATAAAAACAATGATTATGCTTGTAAAAATTGTCACAGTATTAAAACCATAATTTTGAAAAATAGAATAAACTAAACCAGGTAGAATCACCAAGCCAACAATAGCTCCTATGCGAGTAATATAAAAAAGAACTAATGTTAAAATTGCCAAAACTAAAATATTATTAAATGGCAGAAAATTTTCTCTTAAAATTAAGGCTAAATTGAATAATAAAATTCCAACAGTTGTAGCTATCCCTTCACCGCCTTTAAAATTTAAGTAAAATGGAAAAATGTGGCCGACAACAGCGGCTATGCCTGAAATATATATAATAGGCAAGCTTTGACCTAATTTATAGGCAATACCCATAGCGAGCAAGCCCTTGAAGATTACAGCTGGGGCAATTCCTAAAACTCTTTTAGTATTGGTAGCGCCGGCTGATTTGATGCCGTATTCTCTAATATCAATTCCACGCAAAATTTTTCCCAAAATATAAGATGGAGAAATAGAACCTAATAAATAACCTATGATGATTGCTATAATAGATATTAGCATTTTCTTTATTTTGATATTTCTTTATTTTAGGATAACATTTTTGATTTTGTTTGTGAAGCAACTTACCAGAGGTTTTTTATATTTAATCCACGGTTTTGGCTTTCTTGACCCCGCATAATCTTATCACTCGCCTTTTCAGTATTATTCATACACGGCTCGTGTTGCGATTTGGCGGGGTCTGCGGGTTGCCAATTTACAATTGGCACCCCTTGACAAAAAATTTCAGTTTGATAGGATGGGTTTATATGCTGTATCTGTTGTTGCCGCAGAAACCGTCGTAGTCGTACACATCCAATGGAGGGATTCGAATGACGCGGGCATCCCGCAGCAGCAAAGCACAGAGGCAAACACAGAGGCAAGGAAAGAAGCGCAAGGGAGGAGGCAAAAAAGACCCGATCGTAGCAGCAGCTGAAAAAATAGCAGAAGAAAATGGGGGAGGCTGTATCGAAGAAATAACTCACTGCTTACGAGAGCTCGAAGGATTTGGATTTCTAAGTTATCCTATGATGATGGCTACATTAAGCGGTAAAAAAATGCGTGAACTGTGTGGAGGTGATAAGAAGACAAAAACTGTCTTTAAATCTTGCGGGCTCCTTCCGAAAGAAGTACAACACAAATCCTCTCTCACAACATGACCTTTTGAGGAGCCTTTGAGGGGCGCCGCATTGCCGTCGAATTAACCCAATTCGCTATCAACCCCCTTGAAGGTTCCTCTTCTCTTTTTCCTCTCTGGCTTGCCAGTGCGTTTCTTAATCCCAGGGGGATACCTCCCCTATATTGTTCGAGAAACATACACCATCAGCCAGGGAGGATTTTTTTATTTAAATAATTAGTAGATATTATGATAAAAAAAGCGGCTGCAAGGCCACTTTTTATTTATCTCGCGGAGCGAGACCCCGCTTCGCGGGGGACATTAGGTCAATTAGAAATTCGCGATTTTATCTTTTCTTCCATTGTGGTGCTCTACGAGCTCTTTTTAAACCTGGTTTTTTTCTTTCTTTTTCTCGAGCATCTCTGGTTAAAAATCCTGATTTTTTTAAAGTGGGCTTGAAATCTGAATTATATCTTATAATAGCTCTTGAAATCCCTAATCTAATAGCATCTACCTGAGCTGATTTCCCACCACCTGAAACTAAAATTGAAATGTCTACTTTTTTATCTAAACCTAAAAGTTTTAAAGGCTCTGAAATTTTTTTAATAATAAAAGGAGAAACAAAATAATCTAAGAGTTCTTGACTGTTAATTATAACATCTCCTGTTCCTTTGATAATTCTAACTCTGGCAGTAGCTGATTTTCTACGCCCAGTACCTGAAAAATACTTAGATTTTTCTTTGGTAAATTTTTTTTGTTTAGTCGAAAGTTGAATCATAGCTTTTAATTATTTAATTTTAATTGGTTCTTGAGCCTGATGAGGGTGTTTTGGCCCTGTATATATCTTCAGTCTTGAAATTTGTTTTCTTCTTAATTTATTTTTAGGCAACATTCCCCAGACTGCTTTTTTAATGATTTCTGTGGGTTTCTTATCTAACATCTCAGAAAATTTTATCCTTTTTAATCCTCCCAAATACCCAGTATGTCTAATATATTCTTTTTTCTCTGCTTTCTTTCTGGTTAATTCTATTTTTTCAGCATTAATTACAACAACAAAATCGCCTAAATCTTTGGCTGGATCAAATTCTGGCTTTGACTTTCCTCTTAAAATATAGACGATTTTAGTAGCTATTCTACCTAAAACTTTCTCTTTTACATCAATTAAATGCCATCGTCTTTTAATATTTTGATTATTTTTTTTGCTCATTGTAATTTTTAACTTTTAATTTATTTTTGAGTTGTTCTTTTGGTAATAATCTTTTTAGCAGCTTTAGAAATTTTGGGTATTTTAACATCTTTTACTTTATCTAACCAACCTTTCTTTGCTTGAACCTTTTCTTTTTCCTCTTTAACTTCCTCTTTTTCAGACATTTTCTGCCTATTGGTTTGCCCCGACACACTGTCGAGAACAGGCATGGTTTTCTCTTCTTTTTTTCTGATCTTTGTTTTCACCCTCACTTCAGGTTCAATTTTTGGTTTTTTAGAAATTTTAGGCTCAGGCAAAAGCAATTCAACTAAAACCTGAGGAGCAGCATCACCGGCCCTGAAACCTAATCTTGTTATTCTCAAATAACCTGATTTTCTATCTTTTAATTTTGGAATTAAATCTTCTAAAATTTTCTTTACTGCATTTTTATCTGGGAAAAAACTATATAATTTCTTCTGAGCTGAAAAATCTTTTCTTTTTCCTAAATTAATCATTTTTTCTACTAAGGGTCTAACTGCCTTAGCTTTAGCAGGGGTGGTTTTAATTTTTTCATATAATACAACAGAGGTGGCTAAATTTCTCAGCATTAGATCTTTGTGACTTTTTGTTCGACCCAACTTATGTTTTTTCATCTCTTTAAATTATTTTTTAAACTATTTTAAATTTATTACAACAGCATCAAGGCGAATACCCCGAGCCTCCGGGCTCGGGGATGAGCCGCAGCTCCGCCGAAGGCGGAGTAGCGATGCGGCGTAACAAAGCCTTTCAGCTGAGCTGAATTTTCTCCCTGAAAAATCAGGGAGAAGCCCCCAGCCTTCGAGCTGGGGGAGGCTTTATATTTTTAATTTATCTTTTATTTCTTTTATTCCTTTTTCTCCTAATCCTTTAATTTGAGCTAATTTCTCATCAGATATCCTAGCTAATCCTCCGATTGTTTTAATTTTACTATTAATTAAGGCATTGGTTGTTCTTTTAGAAAATCTGGCATCTTCGATCTTAACAGCTTTAGTATCGATTTTTGGTAATTTTAATTCTACTTTTTTTGGCTCTTTCTTTTTAAGCTTTTTGATTTTAGGTTTAAATCCGGCTATCAAATTTAATTGTTTGACCAGAATTTTGGCTGATTCAGTCAGAGCTTTCTCGGATTCAGTAGTCCCATCAGTCTCAATATCAATGATTAATTTGTCATAATTTGTCATTCTACCAACTCGAGTATGCTCAACTGTAAAATTTACTCCGAGCACAGGAGAATAATTAGCATCAATTAAAATTGTTCCTATTGGTTTTTTCTCTTCCTCTCTCATCTCAACTGGAACATATCCTAATCCACAATTTACTTTCATTTCTATGGATAGTTTGCCAGTTTTTCCTAAATTAGCAATTGTCAAATTTGGATTTTTAATTTCAATAGATGATGGGACTTCAATATCCTTAGCCTTTACCTCTTTAGGGCCTTTGACATTTAGTTTTAAAGTTGCCTCTTCGCCCTCATGCAATTTTAATCTGAGCTGCTTTAAACTTAAAATAATCTGAACCACGTCCTCTTTTACTCCAGAAATAGTAGAAAATTCATGAGAAATACCTGTAATTTTAATAGCGTAGATAGCAGCTCCAGGCAAAGATGAAAATAAAACCCGACGTAGAGAATTTCCAATTGTTATTCCGTACCCAGGAAAAAGTGGGGAGATAACAAAAAAACCTGTGTATTCTTCCTCTTTTATTTTCTCAATTTTGGGAAACGTAATACCTCTTTGTGTCATTTTTAGCCTCCGTGTTTTAAAATTTTTTATCTAGAATAATACTCTAAAACTTTTTGCTCATCAAATAAAGTATCCATATCTTTTTTTTCTGGAATTTGTAAAATCTCTCCAGAAAACTTTTCTTTATCTAATTTTAGCCAAGTAGGTGTCTTAAATTTTTTCAAATATTCTTTTTTTTCTGAAAAGGGCAATTTTTTTTGACTTTTGCCAGCTATTGAAATCTTATCTTTAATTTTAACCAGATAAGCTGGAGTAGTAACTCTGCTATCGTTAATTAAAATATGACCATCTTTAATAAATACTCGTGCTTGTCTTCTGGAATCAGCAAAACCTAATCTAAAAACAACATTATCTAAACGCATCTCTAAAAGTTGTAAAAAAACTTTATCTGTCATTCCTTTTTTCTTTGAAGCTTTTTTTAAATAATTTCTTAACTGATTTTCTGAAATACCAAATATTACTTGGGCTCTTTGTTTTTCTTTCAACTGTGTACCGAATTCAGAAAGCCTAACAGGTTTTTGTCCATGCTGTCCCGGAGGATAACTTCTCCTCGCAAATGGGCATTTAGAAGAAAGACACTTTTCTCCTTTTAGAAAAAGCTTTGTTCCTAATCTTCGACAAATTTTACAAGTTTTATCTATTTTCATTCTGCAATCTCCTTAGACACGACGAGGTTTTTTGGCACGACAACCATTATGAGGAATGGAAGTAATATCAACAATAGAAGAAATGTTCAATCCTTTAGCAGCTATTGCTCTTACGGCTGAATCTCGACCAGGACCTACCCCCGAAACCAAAATCCTTAATTCTTTTATTCCTACTCTTAAAACTTTATCTGCCATTGCCCGCCCCACTAATGTAGCCGTATAAGGGGTTGATTTTTTTGTTCCCTTAAAACCCAATACGCCAGCTGAAACCCAATCAATCGTATTTCCTTGCTCATCAGTTAAGGTGACAATAGTATTGTTAAAAGTGGATTGGACATAGATTTTTCCTCTTAAAACATCTCTCAAAAAACCCTTTTTCTCTTTTTTAGATTTTATTTTTTTAGATTTAGCCTTAGCTCCTGATTGTGATCGGGATCTCATTTCATTCGACATTTTTCTCCTTGCCCGCCTGCTTGCGAAGCTTGCGGCGGGCTGCCCGCCACAATGCGAAGCTTTGGGCGGGCTATATTAACCAATATTAAGTTTTCTCTGCTGGAGATTTTCTGCCAGATCCTACGGTAACTCTTTTCCCTCTCTTGGTTCGAGCATTGGTTTTTGTTCTTTGGCCTCTAACAGGTAAATTTTTACTATGTCTATCTCCTCTAAAACTGCCTATTTCTTTTAATCTTTTAATGTTTCGAGTAATTTCAGTTCTTAAATCTCCTTCAGTCTTGAGGTTTTTCTCAATAATTTCTCTAATTTTGTCCAATTCCTCTTCAGATAATTTAGAAACTCTCATATTAGAATCAACTCTAATCTGTTTTAAAATTTTAATAGCTTGAGCTCTACCAATACCAAAAATATAAGTCAATGCAATTTCGACTCTTTTATTGTCAGGGATATTTACTCCAGCTACACGTGCCATAAGCGCTCCTTTCAGTCGCTAAAATTAAAGATTAAAAACAAAAGACCAAAAACACAGATTAAAGATTTTAAAATTTTTTGACTTTGCTATTTTTTAATTTTTTATTTGTATTTTTTATTTTTGGTTTTTTATTTTTGGTTTTTTATTATCCTTGTCTTTGTTTATGTTTTGGATTTTCACAAATAACTCTTAAAACTCCTTTTCGTTTTATTATTTTACACCTGGAACACATTCTTTTAATTGATGCCCTTACTTTCATAAAAAAAACTCCTAATTTTTCAAATTTTTTTATTCAAATCTTTGCCAGTTATTTTAGACACTAATTGCCTAAAACCTTCTGGTAATCCTGCCTTTAGTCAAATCATACGGCGTCATCTCGATCTTAACTTTATCTCCTGGCAGAACTTTAATAAAATGCATTCGCATCTTACCTGAAAGATGAGCTAAAATTGTGTGACCATTTTCTAATTCTACTCTAAAAGTTGCAGAAGGTAAAGCCTCTATAACAGTTCCTTCTAAATCAATTACTTCTTTTGAGTTTTTTTGAGTCTTCTTTGGCTTGGATTGTCCTTTTTCCATAGTCTCATGATAACATAAAATAAAAAATATTGCAAGAGCTATGCGGTTAAAATCAAAAAACCTTTCTTTGTCACAACTAATGTATGTTCAAAGTGAGTACTAATCCCGCCATCTAAAGTTTTAATTGTCCAGCCATCTTTTTTAGTCTCAATCTGGGGTTTATTTTCGGCCACCATAGGCTCAATAGTAAAAGTCATTCCAGGTAAAAATTTTTGCCCTTTTCCTTTTTGCCCGAAATTGAGTACTGCTGGTTCTTCGTGAACTGTTTTCCCGATCCCATGGCCTGAGAGGTCTGTAATTGGTGAGAAGCCAGCTTTTTCAATTGTATTTTGGATAATAAATCCGATATCTGAAATATGATTTTCTGGTTTTACCTCCAGAATTGCTAAATCCAAGGCTTTTTTGGCTTGAAAAATTAGCTTTTGATATTTAGGCTTGATTTTACCAACACCCATAGTTGTGGCTGAATCAGTATGAAAACCTTTATATTCAAAACCTAAATCTAAACTGACGATATCTCCTTGTTTTATTACTCTATTAGATGGTATCCCGTGGACTACCTCATCATTGATTGACACACAAATGGCGGCTGGATATCCTCTATAGCCTAAAAAAGACGGTTTTCCTCCTAATTCCGAGATTTTTTGTTTGGCCAATATTTCTAAATCTTTAGTTTTGGTACCTGGCTTGACAAATTTTGTTAAAAAATCCAAAACTTTCTTTAATTTTTTGCCGCCTTGCTGCATTATCTTAATTTCTTTTTTGCTTTTTAAATTCATCTAATCTCCTTAATATTTCTTGAAAAACCTCTTCTATGCTCGGTTCTCCATCAACCGTAATTAACTGTCCTTTTTCCCGATAATAGTCAATTACTTTTTTTGTTTTTTTAAAGTAAATTTTTAGCCTTTTGGCAACAGCTTCAGGTCTATCATCTTTTCTTTGGATGATTTTCACTTGACACTTAGGACAAATTCCTTTTTTGTAATCTGAGCTTTTGGGATAAAAAATTTTTTCGCATCTTGGGCAAATTCTTCTCTGAGATATTCTTTTAATGCCAATTGATTTTTTAATTTTAAGATAAATTAAAGTGGGATCTGGTAATTTGAAAAACTTTGAAAGCTTTTTCTAAAATTTCAGTTTGAGCTAAATCCCTTGGAATTCCATCAAAAATTAGCCCTTTTTTATATTTTGTTTTTTTTAATTCTAAATAGAGAATTTTTTTAATTATTTTTAAAGGCACTAAGCGACCTTTCTCAGAATATTTTTTAACAGTTTGGCCTAACTTTGTTGGCTTTTGAGCGATTTCTCTAATAATATCACCTGTAGCCAAAACAGGTAATTTAAATTTTTCAGCCAACATTTCTGCTTGCGTTCCTTTCCCAGACCCTTGCGCCCCTAAAATGATAAGATTAAGTTTTTGTTGCATTTTTGCCTTTTGTTATTATGATTATTATATCAATATTCTTGATTCTATATCCTCTTGACGTATTCGCAGGTCCAAATTCCGTCTGAGCCTTTTTTGACAGGCTGGATCAATTTGATCTCATATATTTTTGTTTCGTGGATAACTTCAACAATCGCGATACCAACTGCTGAATTTTTTGATTTTAAAGTAAATTTATCATTTTCAGAAATACTGTAGGTGGGAGGAATCTCTTGTTTGGCAACAGCTATAGGATCTAAACGCCAACTTTGGCTTCCTCCGTCAACTTGAGTTTGAATGTGCTGCATTTGAGTCTCGTCTATAGGAAATCTCTTTATTTCTCCTGTCCCTGCGCCTGGAATTTTTAAAACATCTCCTTCTTTTATAACTGAGGTTTCAGATAAACCATTATATTCTGCAATCTTTGTCCAGGGAACATTGAATTTTAAACCAATCGTAAATAATGTATCTCCTTTTTGAACGGTATACGTCTCTTCAGTTGCTTCAATAGGAACAGCTGAAATTTCGCTTTCTTCTTCTGTTTTAGATTCTTGGTCTTTTTCTAAGCTTTCTTGTTTTTCTGAAGCTATTTTTTCGCCTTTCTTTTTGCCATACCAAAATCCTACACCTGTCCCAACAGCTGAACCAACAATAAAAAACACAATAAAAAGAATTATCATTAAAGCTAAACCAGCAGGACCTTTTTTTAAATTATTCTCAATTTTTTCTTTCATCTTATCCTCCTTTTTGGATTAAATTCTAATTTCTAATATCTAAATCCTAAACAATATTCCCGCCTGCCACCCGCCCAAAGCTACGCAGTTGCTGGCGGGTGCATTGCGGGCAGGTAAATTATAATTTCTCAAATTCCAAACTGTTTGGAATATTGGAATTTCGAATTTGTGATTTGTTTCGGATTTAGGGTTTCGGATTTAGAATTTTTAATACCGGTAGCTTCTCATTAATAACTGGGATTTAATTTGACGCGTTGTATCCAAAACAACCGAGACTACAATCAAAATCCCTGTTCCACCTATGACTAATGTAGGGATTTTGGTGATAGCTTGAATAATAAAAGGCAAAACAGCAATAAAAGCTAAAAACAAACCGCCTGGCAAATTGATTCTATTCAAAACTTTAGACAAGTAATTTTTGGTTTCTGTTCCAGGTCTAATCCCGGGTATAAATCCACCCTGTTTTTGAAGATTATCTGAAACTTTCTCAGGATTAAAAATAATTGCTGTATAAAAATAAGTAAAAAGAATAACTAAAATAAAGTATAATGAGCCATAAACCCAATCATTTGAAAAAAAAGTTGACATCTTCTGAGCAAACTGAGAAAGCCAGGCAGATTTAGCCCCCTCTAAAAATCGAGCCAATGTACTTGGAAATAAAACAATTGATAAAGCAAAAATAATTGGGATTACTCCACCCTGATTAACTCTTAAAGGTATGTGGGTATCAACCCCACCTGATACTCTGGAACCTCTGATTCTCCTTGCATAAGAAACCGGGATTTTACGCTGTCCTTCATTAACTAAAATAATAAAACCAACAATTAAAATAGCAATAATAATAAATACAATCAAGCTTACCGCCTTTCCCCAATCAACCACGCCTCCTGTAAAAATCAAAGCTGCGGTGTTTCTAATTATCTGAGGGATACCTGCAATAATTCCTAAAGTAATAATTAGCGAAATTCCATTACCTATTCCTTCTTCAGAAATCACTTCTCCGATCCACATCAAAAGCATCGTACCAGCTGTAACTGTAATTAAAGCAATTAACAAATTTGCTCCTACCAATTCTCCAGATGTTAAAACAGGCTGTTGCCCACCAACTCCTCTGGTTAAAAATAAAATCATCCCATAAGACTGAATTATAGCTAATGGAACTGTCAAATATCTTGTATATTGATTGATTTTTTGATATCCATACTCGCCTTCTTTAGATAATGCCTCTAACGATGGAATAACCATTGTCAATAATTGCATAACAATTGAGGCAGTAATATAAGGAGCGACTCCCATTAAGATTATTGAGAAATTCTGCATTGTCCCACCAGAGAATATATTTAAAAGTCCAAAAATTTGATTGTCAGCGAAAAATTTTCTTAAAGCTTCAACATCAACTCCAGGCAAAGGAATATGAGCTAATACTCTAACCACAATTAATAATAAAACTGTATACAGCAGCTTAGTTCTTAAGTCTTTGAAAAAGAAAAAGGCTTTAATTTGGCTTAGAAAAAACATAGTAATTATTTTTTAATTTTTCTTTTAGTTGATTTTTCAGAAATTTTAGGTTTTGTTTCTAAAATTTTACCGCCTGATTTTTTAATTTTATCTAAAGTTGATTTTGAGAATTTTAAATTATGATCAAAAATTAAAGGTTTTAACAATTCCCCGTCTGCTAATATTTTAACTTCACTCTTGTTTTTAATTAAACTTTTTTTAAATAGACTTTCTAAATTTACTTTTTCGTTTTTCTTAAAATTTTTGTCAATTTTATCTAAATTTAAAATTTCAAAAATTTTTCTCTTTCTTTTAAAACCTTTTTGTTTTGGCAAACGTAATTTTAGAGGAGTCTGGCCACCTTCAAAGCCGACAGGTATTTTTTTACCTGCTCTGGCTTTCTCTCCTTTTGTTCCTCGACCGGCAGTTTTTCCTCTACCAGCTGAAATCCCTCGGCCTTTTCTTTTTTTCTTTTTTTTACTGCCTACAGCTGGTTTCAATTCTTCTAATTTCATCTTTCCCTTTTTGTTCTTAAATTTTGTAATGCCAATATAGTGGCTTTTAAATTATTAATTTTATTATCAGAACCTAAAATTTTAGCTGAAATATTTTTAATTCCAGCCAAATCTGCAATTATTCTAACAGGACCACCGGCTATAATTCCAGTCCCTTTTGAAGCTGGTTTTAATATTATCTTAGCTGCACCAAAATTTTGTCGGATTGGATGAGGAATAGTATCATTAATAATAGGGACTGAAATCATATTTTTTTGAGCTATTTTTTTAGCCTTTCCAATAGCTGAAACAACATCGGCCGCTTTTGAAACTCCAATACCAACTTTGCCTGAACGATCTCCGATTACT
>JABUBK010000133.1_pt1 | contig 15144 bp, 16 predicted proteins | sample 7332671 | NCBI WGS metagenome assembly JABUBK01 (sample SAMN07256342, study PRJNA390944) | subsurface metagenome | isolation source: Methane hydrate marine sediment | place: Pacific Ocean: Eastern North Pacific, ODP site 1244 | collected 2002
GATGCCGATTTTGCACGATTCGATGACCGCAATAGTGATGTGTCCGCAGCGAATGCTTCAAGTACTGGAGGTATGGGTGGTAGCGACACTGCCAATGTATCTGATATTGGTGAAGAGATGCTGCACAGTTTCGATGATCCCCCAGTTCCAGATATAAGAGGTACTCGAGAATCTGCGCCTCCTCCTGAGATACACATCCCTTTACCAACAGGCGATGAGGATGAAGATGAATTGGAGGTCCAAGAGCTTCGAATCGACACTCCTAAGGGGACACCTGCTCCGTAGGACGGAGATGTGCAACGTGGAGATATAATCGATATCGGCACTCGCGTGAGTGGCAGATCTGCTTATGGTCGCACCAAGCGTTCGAGTGACTCTACTACAGATACGAGTAGTCTATTCTCAGTGCCAGGTGTTTCTTTGTGCGATCTCAAGCGACGTGGTGATACAAATCACAATCAAGACGATTCCGGAATTGATACCAATCATCAAACTGAAGCTTCACGACTAAGTGAGCAATACGGGCTAGTTCAATACTGGAGGAATGGACACAAAGATCCTGCTGAAACTGCCATGAAGGCTCTCAATCGTACTGATTAGAAATTGGAGGTAAGGAATGGATCGATCAAGCCAGAGAGTACAGACTTAATCCTATGGACTCCACCTTCGCCACTATCGCAAGCCTCGACGCTGGAAGAGGAAGAAGCTCAGAATGCGGCCGAACGCTCAGTAATGTGGGCGTTAACGAAAGCAGTCAACGATTGTCAAACTGATGGGGAATCTCCAGACGTGTTCTCAGTATGGACAGATCAGCTCGTGGATATGGGCTTAAGTCGACAAGATGCTCGACGGGCTCTCCATGAAACTGGCTGCAGAGGCATTAACCTTGCTCTCACATGGCACTTTGAACGACAGGAATCAGATGCATAGGGCATTGTGGCGCTGGGAGTTTTCATGGCATCGTTTCAAGGCATATACTGGGGTCAGACCGGCAAACATAAAAGAAATGGAAAATAAAAAGTGGTAATTATCCTTGTCAGACAGTCACTACGGTCTATAAGATTCCGGGAAGCTGGGCATGATGCCTTCTGCTGACGTTGAACACCTGTCATTGACAGTGTGTTGGACGTGTCCGGACGGACTTGCGGATTAGGCTCATTTTTAGACGGAATGGATAGAATGAATATATGGGTGTGTTGATGAGACGTTGAGCTCGTTAGAGCCTGAGCTTTGTGTGACTGTTACTCTTTGATACTCGTGCTTGCGAATCTGTCGTAATCGTTCGGCGTGTTACATGATCAAGCCTGTAGCTCGAGAACCGTCTACTTGAGTTTCGTGTAACCTTCACTGTCCCTGTTGGAGTCCTGCTTTTGAGATGTGTGGTAGAGGGTAGCGTATAGCCGGGGAGGATGCATTTCATTTGATGTCTAGCTTGGGTCGTCAGTGCAGTGTAACAACCGGGTGGTGTGCAAATAGTATGGTACGAATGAACGGAGAGGATCTTCATCTCTTACTGTCGTAGATCATTTCAACTCGATGTGAAGAGATACCAGCAGACAGAATTTGTAGAAAATGTAGTTGTTTATTGAGGTAGATCTATCAAACACCGTACTATAACAATATAAATACAGAAACCATCCGTCTATTCATTACATCGTTGTTTCGTTCTTTCCCTTCGTTCGTTGAATTGTACCATGCATATTTCTGTTCGTACAATAAGAAACCGGGTGTTGCGTGACTGGTACACTTTCGCCGTTCGACGTTTAGTTGTCGCTTTAGTAGTGCTATGAGTCTAGCATCGACCCATAGCAGGACCCCTTCGTCGACCCATTCCCATACCCATACCACCCATTCTTCCACCGCCCATCCCGCCCATTCGACCGCCACCCATCATGGGACGTCTTGGTGGTGGGCAGGACTGTTGGACGACGACTGGGCGGGCGGGGCGCGCGCTGTAGCCGGCTCGTCGGGATGATCCGAAGCACATTTTGAGTGTTTGGTTGTGGTTTGGTTTGTGTAGTGTTGTGGGTGATGGGAAGGCTTCGTTTATTTGAAGCCTAGAGTGCGGGCGTGGAGAGAGCCGAGTTTGGAGAAGGTGGTTGCTTTTGCGGAGGCTTTGAGGTATTGGAAAGACAGTTTGGCGTCGTTGATGTGGGTGGTTGTTTTGGTTGTTGGAGGTGTGCTTGTTATGTTTGATGTGTTACTGTTGGTTGATGATGTGCTTATTGTAGATTGCTGTGATGTCCTTCGGTTTATGTAGGAGGAGGTCGACATGGTATATGTACAGTACCCGTGACCGATACCCGTGTACGTGGTACCTAGGACTGGGGATATGACGTGAGTGTGGAGGGGTGGAGCGATGACACCAGCGGAAAACGTGGCCCTTCGTAATGGTCAGGCTTGGAAGTCTTACGTGGTTCTAGAACTTCGGGAATGTTTTGCTTGGCTTATGTGGTTATGGCGAAATCATGGTGGGAAAAAAGTTGGATGTCGGTCTGACTTGTCTTGTTATCTATAGACGATCGACGGGGAGGGCTTGGGAGGGTGAGTGTGGTGTGCTCGGCCTTCTGGGCATCATGACTATGAGGTGAGGTGTATTCGGGGTAAAGTTGTCGCTATGCCGGGCTTGGGAAAGTATGATAGATGATATGATCTTGGGAAAGCTTGCGACGATAGCGACAGGCTGTATACAAAGAGCTGTGATAGGGCCGTGGACTAATATCAGATGGAAAAATGGGAGATGGTCTTGAGGCTGGGTTCCGTGGCACTTCCTTGGCTTGTCCTTGGCTCACGTAGACGTTTGATATTCCGCTCTTGGATGTCGAGGGATGATCGTGCGAGGCTCCACTGGCGCGAATCTAACCATAAGCGGTAACTACTTTGACGGCCTTTGCAAATGTCACCGGCCGTAGCTGATATCGACTGCAGTATTCGGTGTAGAAGGGAAAGACCAGAACAATCGTCATGGTGCGAACGGCTTTGCTGAGGACAAAGACAGAAGGCAGTGATAACGAAGCGCCTTGATCTCGAAAATAGTAAAGTTGAGCTGGGTTTGTCGAAGCATAGAGAAATAGCAGCAGGAGCAATCTATGTCAATCAGGATACTGATACCCGGAAAACTTATCCATACATTCCAGTATGTCGGAGCCTACCGAGGAGTCTTGTCCATAGGCCTCGATATTGGCCAAGTGAGGATCGTGCACGACACGCTTGGTCGTCGATGTACGCAAGAGAAGACTCCAGACAAGTTAGAGGCTGACGCACGCCATTGCTCAGACAGTAACCAGAGAAGTCAATTCCAGGAGCAGACGGATTTCGCAAGTAGCTCATATCTGTTATAGCCATTGGACGACCAACCCATGCAGATGATGCTACTCCCTCGTGGGCATGCACATATCAACTCCGCCATAGATAGCAGACCCAAAGACCTCGTCCAGTACAAGTTCCCCGTGACGCCCTTTGTAACGATTCCGAACCAGACACCCTCGCAGTCGTTTGTTTGTGATGTATCACGTGTTCACCTTCACTCGCTATCAGTATATGTACTAGCATCCTAAATTGTTAGCCAAAACACACAAGTCCAACTATACGACTATTCAATTGGCGATGGCCAAGTGGTAGGGCACCTGCTTTCAGGGCCCATGGCCTGATTCACGTTAGGTCTTGGGTTCGAAGTACATTGTGCAGCTAGGACCCATTTATAATGTATCGTGGTTGGAGACTTGGGAATGTACACACAAGTGTATCTTTTTTTGTCGTTCTTCTTGTCTGCACAATTGTATACTGCGAGCTCGTGAGATGCTTTTTACCATTTTTCATTGAGGTTGATTCGGATTTGATGGTTGCGCGGATGCTGACTCGGACTCGGTGAAGTGACTTCGCTGGACGATGATGGCCCCATGATAAGAGTATCCTCGCATTGGACTCATTCTTATTCGGCCTTACCTTAGAGCGCTACTTGTAAGGTACCCAGTACTCATCCGAACAATCACTCACCTATCTCGGTACATTCAGCTGTCCATCTGAGGTGGTCAATTTCACATAGTCTCACATCGATGGCTTCTCGGGTTCGAGAAGGACGAGGTCCCGCTGCAAGCTATCATATCTAGGTAGATAGCTTGAACAACATTGCAGTCATTGTACAGCGGCTGAATAGGCTTCGGAAAGGACAGCAGTGAGTCGTCGTCGTACCATTTTTCCCACCCGTCAATGGTCGTGCACCCATCCTTCGAAAAGGAGTATCCATGTACTATCTTGTACACGGTCTCTTTTTACTGAAATCAGCGGATGAACAGGATGAACAGCACATGTCGACCGTGAAACTACCTACGAATCTCGCCAAAGCTTCCTCTTCCGAGCACGTCCTTTCTCCGACACTCATGACGCAAACAACTGCGTTCCAGCTAAAAAGTTTCGGAAAGGTATCGATCTTCAGGTGAGAACGGTTGAACATACGAGCCACCAGAACTACTCAGGAAGTAATCGCGGTCGAGATTCTATCAGGCACTTCAGGCTACACCTGCAGAAGGACTTAAAGCTACCGTCTATATCCTTGTCTCAAGCTCGACCAAGCTCCCACCCGCCCGATCAATGGCCTCTGCCGCCGGCGCAACAGCTTCTGCCACAGCAAAGAAGAAGATCCTAGTCGCAGGAGGAAATGGTTTCCTCGGATCAAGGATATGTAAATACGCGGTTGCAAGAGGGTGGGATGTAGTCTCGATAAGGTGAGCAGAAGTGCGACTTATGGCTGACCTACAACTAACGGATTGTCTGCAGTCGCTCGGGTGAACCGTCGTGGTCGTCAGTGTCGTCCTCTCCACAACCACCTCCATGGTCCAAGGATGTGAATTGGGTCAAAGCCGACATCCTTAAGCCTACTTCATATAGACAGCATTTGGAGGGAACCAACGCTGTTGTTCATACCATGGGTATACTCCTCGAAGCAGATTACAAGGGTGTCGTTTCGGGGAAGGAGTCACCGATTGCAGGTCTGCGGAGAGCTTTCTCGGAGACTAAGAAGGGGAGTGCGAAAAACCCGCTGGAAAAGGGCGAAGAGAATGACGAAGGTATTGGGATCGGAGAAGAGGATGGACAGATTACATACGAGCTCATGAACAGAGATTCGGCGCTGAGTCTGGCTGTTGAGGCGCAGGCAAAGGATGTCGAAACTTATGCCTATATATCCGCTGCTGCAGGAGCACCCATGCTACCCGCCCGGTATATCACGACGAAAAGAGAAGCAGAGAGTCTAATATCGAGCAACTTCCCTCGCATGAGGAGCTTGTTTTTCCGGCCTGGACTGTTGTATGATTCGTCACGAGCCTTCACTATGCCGATCATGGCTGCCGGGATGATTGGTCACACTGCGAACGAGTGGTTGTTCAGAGGAGGACTGACCAGATTCTTGGGCGCCAGCGTCGAGAAACCGATTAAAGCCGATCTGTTGGCTGAAGCCGTGGTTGAAGGCATTGCTGAGGAGGAAGTAAGAGGTGTGCAACAGACAAAACAAATCGAAGCCCTCGCTGCGCAGGCATGGAGGAAAGGCATGCTGTGAGTTCAGTATTCATTGTCGAGTCTATACGATATGTAATATATGTAAGACCACTGCAAAAAGGATCGGAGCATAGGTGACAGTCATATGTATCCAGCGTCCTCATTATTGGCTTGCTCAGCAAGACGAGTAGAACACAATGCTCTAGATGATTGTACATGTGCAGAACTGGTCTGCACCTCTTAACGCCTTTTTATCCGCCGACCAACACATTCGCTAAATGCTACCACCACGTCCTATAAGGCAAGAGTGAAGATGATTGTGGGCCGCTCAGATGCGGCATATTCAGGTGGTTCGTTCTAATTCGCCGCGGAGAATAGGGATACAATCGAGAGAAAGGAAAGGGTAGTAGTGTGGAGATGTCGGCCGGACTGGATATTAGAGAATGAGAAGGTAGTCTGTTCGAGTTTTGTCGCGAGTTTAGTCTTCCAATAAAACCTTTCGTGTTATCTGTACTAGTTAGTCCGCAGGTCGCGTGAGAAATGAAGAAATGAACTTACTGCCCAAGCACCAGCCACCGATGCAACAATACCACCTGAAATCATCATGGGTCTTACTCCTCTAGTACTCTTGAAAATCATGCCGCTCAGGGCACCTGCCACAATGCTGTTCGCTGTGTCGTGTTTTCCGCGATAGTATCCTATCGTTGAGTTTACTCCGTTGTAGACCATGGCGATAACGCCGGCCGAGTTTCCGAGGAAAGGGCCTCTCCTTGTAATACTGTTGAGGACTCCGTTCAATCGCAGTTTTGGAGGTGCAGATGGAGGTACTCTGTTTAATCCTTCCACTAAACCCCAGGCGCCTCCCATCGTCAGGGCAGTCAAATATGTTGTACCGGTTCCATAACATAGGTCATCGGACCAGCCTCTTGATGGCAGAAATGATTTCGCTCCTGGAAGATCTGAAAGTGTCGATTCATCGAGAGATAAATAATCCAAGGTCTGTTGATTTAACCCAGCTAATGGATGCAGTTTCGAGGCATCGGGTAGTGAAGCGCCGCCTAGTATCGAAGAGACATCGGGGACCGTTAGAGGATTGGCATATGGCGATGGCTCTGCATATGGTGACGCTGATTGTGAAGAGGATGGCGATTGCGACGGAGGTGGTAATGTCTCCCCTGATCTCTGCTTGGATTTATTGCCTGTGATGTTGTCCCAGAACGACATATTGAAGTGCAGTCGGATAGCACAATCGAGAGAGATGCGTCGGTCGATGCGATAGAGGATGTGGTGGTTACAAGGTGAAGAAGATAGTGATGATGGATGGCGGATTGAAATCGCAGCAACTGCAGATCGAAAAGAAATGTCATCCTCAGACAGATTCCTCAGGCCGGAGTTTCCCCGAGTCACTAGTGCCTTTCTGATACAAAATCTTGGAATCAGTTTCTCCTTTTGCGTAGAGGATAGTAGAGGTTGCTTCTAGTACCAAGGAATGTGTTTTCGCATCAGTAAACGTGTGAAGATCTCTCACGGCTACGATTAGTAACAAGACGCTGTTCTATTCATGATAAATTACAGACTCGTACGCTCAAGAGACAACGTCTGTCCTCGGCCACGACCATGTCGTCCAATCCGAGGATCTTGGGCATCGAGGAGCTACATAAGCTGACTCGGAAGCCAAAAAGAGATTTCTCAGATGACTGTGGCACGGGAAAGGTTCGCGAAGCCGATGAACTTTGGACTCGCCTCATCGAGACCGTGCGAAGTCCAGCAGTCTCGGACAAGCACATGACAGCTGCGTGCAATGCGATCTGCTTCGTTGTTCGTGCTAACACCCAAGATAGCAATGAAGTGCTGAAGGGACAGGCCTATAGCAAAGACACCTGGAGACAGACCTTTGGCTCAGCACGCTCTGCTTTTGCTTCCGGGAAGAACAAGCCAGCAATTCAAATCCTGGACACTCTTCAATACCTTGCTGAGACCAACCCGGATCCCACCAGTGTCATGGAAAATGTGGAAGAGACTGCTTTGGAGATGGTGAGAATTATTCTGAGTCATCAGCCGAGGAGATCTCTGAAGGAGGCATGTATTGTGCTCTACTTTTTCCTAAGGAAGCTATCTGATTTCATGTCCTTTTCAGGCGTGCTTGAACGAGCTCTTGACCACGAGAAGTTAGTATTCCTGCAACTCTGCCATACCTCAGGTATGCCCCCGGTCCTTTTGATGGGTGAAATTCAGCCACAATGGCACGCGTTCGTGCTCGCGTTGCTCCTTGCAGTACGTATAACTGAATCAAAGTCCGCTACTTTGAAACTTCTGGCCTTGCTTTGTGGTCTTTCTCCTTCAGCCTATGAGGTTGACCTTCCAAGTGTTTTGAGTAAGTCAATCGACATCTACAGTACCGCCGATGAGACAGCACTCGAGGCTGTGACACGAGATGTCCTGCCATCTATTCTAACGGACAAGCACTTGTACATGACGTTCCTTTCGAAGCAGAAACGTCTTGATACCTCTGGTATCTCCGCTACCTTGGTAGTTCTTACCTTACTGCAATTTGGCAAAAGCAAGGGATTTGTGTCGGAATTTGGTAAGGAGCAATATCTAAAGACTCATGAGCCAGGTACTAATTCATGTAGAACTGCCAGAGATGATGACGGAATATTGTGTTGGGTCCGGAGCAAAAGAGGTGGAGAGCTCCCCATATGAGGTCTTTGCACGACTACTTTCGCACGGGTCCGCATCTGTACGCCTGAGAACGTGTGAAGTTCTGCTTTCTTCAACATCACCCACAAATCCATTACCATCCGGTGTCTTGGCCTGTCTCACGGCCAATCTTGGCTACCTTCATGATGATATTGATGCTTTCCATCGAGGTGAGCTGTTTAGTATCTTTCGGCGCTTCTTGACCAGGGTACAGCAAAGTCGTCGAGCACTCGAGAACGACAAGTCGGACGATGCACACCGCGAGATCCTCTTGGAGTACCAAGTTTTCTACGAACAATATCTTCTATTCATCAAAAGCGAGCTATTTGCTGGTAAATCTTATCCTCGTCATATTCTGGCATTGCAAATGCTTGCTCTTGCAGCCAACACTCCAGTATTTCGTGAAGGTTCATTTCAAGAGGTGATTTTTGCAGATCAGGAGATGCTGGCTGAACTATTTCGTCTCCTTCTTGATCCTTACGAAGACATCCGTGCTCTGGCTTCGGAGATACTGTCAAGGGCAGTATCTGCGGGAACCTACCAGCTCAAAGATGCAATAATGCAACTTAATCCGTCAAGAACGTTCTCGAGCCTTGCTGCAGCAACGAATCGTGCGGATCACGCCGACGCTCTTGGACGTGTTCTGAGCCTGGTTCCTACAGGAGGTTCGATTGAGAATTATGGCAGCTCTCACGCATGTACGTGCGATGACCTGAGTCAACTAAGCGACCGACTGGCATCGAATTTGCTGCATCTATCAGCATTCGATGTGACTGATTCATTTCCTTTGCATGGAGTAATCCTTGGAGTGAGATACACGATCGAAAAGCTCACAAGAGATTCCATCACACTACCGGCCTCGTTGGCTCAAACACTATTGGAACTTTGTCGGAAAATCTGGACTTTGTCACAACCCCACTTGTGTATCGATTCCCCAGAGATGGAGTCTGAGTCTTCTGAGAGCAATGGCTCTGGACCAAAGGATCGACTAGCCTATGCCTGGCGAGCTTTACGTGACAGCAATCTTATGATGCAAGCCATACTCGAAAGCCTCAGTGCTGACGCGAATATATTGAAGCAAGTCGGCGATATGTGTTTTAATCAATTGGCACTCCTCAGACATAGAGGCGCTTTCTCGACAGTGGCTCAAACCTTTGTGTTGTGCTGTCAGAAAGCAAGAGAGTCAAAAGATAGCACGGCTCGAGAACTGATTGGGAACTGGTTCTCTCAGGCCATAAGCGAGCTCGAAATACAAGCCGATAAGCTCACTCGAAGATCGGCCGGTCTTCCAGCTATGTTCACAGCTATCTTCGATCCGGCAGACAAAGGACGGTTCTCTGTATGTTTTGAAGCCTTGGTGGAGAAGGCAGAGGAGAAAATCCCTGTGAGCCAGTCCGGCGGTGCTGAGAATAAGTTACGTCTACCTCAGGTTCATGCATTAAACTGCATCAAGGAAATTATGACCTTCTCGAAATTCCGCGTGATGACTGAGCCACTAGTTGTTTTCACCCTGAACCTTGCGGCTCGTTGTATGAGCTCGGAAATCTGGGCAATCAAGAATTGTGGCCTGATGCTCTTGAGAGCCAGTATCAATCGCCTTGACCCCGACACAGGCCTTGGACATTCAGAAGCAGGCATGAAACTACGTACCACATCGGACACAGAAAGAAGACCAGTCGATGTTGCTATCGATTTCTTGAGCGAGTCGGATATCGTTGGAAACTCTGATGGAAGCACTGAAGCAGTGTTCGCTGGACTTGACATTCTTGGCCGTCTGTATGTTGAAGTACCCGAGCAGGACGAAATTAGGGCTCTAGTGTTGCAGAAATTGGGACATTCGCTTTGGCATATCAGAGCTCAGGCTGCGAGACTCTCAACAATTATGACACCACGAGGGTCAGAGCTCACGGTCTTGCAGGGCATTCTGGTCGAAGACCAAGGCGCAGCGAGGACAAGTTTTGACAAGATGCATGGTACCTTGATGGTCGTTGAGGGTCTTGTTCATCGACTACGACTTACTACTGCAAGATCAATCTACGAAGCCGACTTGATCTCATTCCTTCTTCAGATGTTGGCATCGGAGGCTGTCCGATCTCATGTTGTTCCTAAAGCAAGATGGCTATGTGTGGCCAATCAGCTATTTGAGGATGTTGACGCAGGCTACAAGGGGCTTGAAACTTTACATGATGCTTTTGAGCATAGCAAATCAGACGTTACAACAGCACCTTACCAGCCGGAAGCACTGTACAACAGACATCTCGCAATCTTTAGACTAAATTGTTACACGCTGCTGGGTACCAGGTATACACAAGTGATTGCAGTGTTGTCACAACAGGAGGATCATGTGTTGATGGACATATTCGAGAACTTCCGGCCAAGATTTGACTCACTTTCGGGACCAAGATACCTTGATGTCCTGATGTATATTGCAGAGAACCGACAGAGTCAAAGCTGTCGTGCGATTGTCATGCACGCTATCACCGCGAATTTGACCTCTGCTGACAGATGGATTGATTTTTCGAGATTAAATCTTTTGGTCGGATTAATGGATTTCACAATGCCACCTCCGAGGGATCTGCTGAACAACCAACTTGTCTTCTTCGCTACTATTTGCCGATGGGCATGGATGCGAGAAGACATGGCTGTGCTCGACCAACTCGCGAAGTTGGCTGGTGGCTTCTGTCTGCACCTTCGTACTGCGGCTGATGACGAGATTGAGTTCGATACTCGGTCCAGCGTAATTACAGCTTTGAAACAGTGGTGCGGTTTTCGGATGCTTGACAAGATGCTGAAACTGCTTTTCGAGCCAGTTCGCAGGATAGAGATCCTGGCTGTCCTTTACGACCTGCTTAACGATGACGATGAGGAAATCAGGGGCGAAGCGTCTGAAGTTGCTGCCGCGCTCACAACCACGACAACTGAGGCTCCGATGACTCCTGGGACATCTTTCTGCGCGGTTGCATCACGTCAAAGATTACGAGGCTACATACACAGAGAGTTTGATGCCACAGATATTTTGCGAAACGAATGTTTGAGGCGCATTCTGGGTCGGAAGTCAAACGTCTCACGAATCCGACTTGGTCGCGATATCGAAAGCTACCTCAGTTCCTTAAGTGTAAGGTCACAAATTGCACAAATACTCAAGGCTATGAGGGAACTCTTTGTTGAAGAGAAACAGAATCTGTATGTTGACGAGTCTAGTGAAATCAAGACTTGGACGGCTGTACTCGCCAAATCCTTGCCTCATAACGGCAGTGAGATTACTGTTAAGCTTGCAGCATGGGCTAAGGATGGAGCTGAATACCTCAATACGATCCTTAGAGGCAAGCACCCATTGTCATCCTCATTGTTTGACGCAGTGAATGAGGACGGCAATGAGGAGCAGAAAGAAGAGCCTTTGCTGCATCTACAAACAAAAGTGATGTTTGGCACTACCTTGACTGAAGATCTGGAGCTTCTTGTCACTCGGATTGTTGTCAGCCTTAGGCTATCAGGTGAGAGTGGATGTAATGAGCTGAAAGCATTGCACGAGGCATGCATTGGTTTGAACATGTCACAACCACTGCTTTCAGCTTTCACTCCTTCACTGGATTGATCAACTTCAGGTGTACTACAGATTAATTTCTAGCTATCACGACAGAATTCATCATTCTGATCGCAGCATTGCCCGATTTACTGTATCAGCAATTTGAAGATCAGACTCTTCCTCAGATCTTCCTCGGTAGGCATTGCCATACCTTCATATTCACGGATATAACTGACTGGAAACAAGTTACTTGGCGGCCACCCATCCTTCACTAGCCTGATCTCGCTCCTGAACTACATCGCGATGAATTCAAGTCTCACAATTTTTGTCTGTTTCATTGTGGTAACTCCTGTCTGCATCTTCATTGGATGGAACTTTTGGCAACGCCTTTTCCTTCAAGCTGATCTAAACCGTTGGGAGGAATGGATCCGTCAACAAGAGGCCTGTACAGCTCCTACTGAACCTGTCCCTCCACCACCTGCGGCTGCACCTGCACCTGATACTACACCTGCGGCGCCGCCTGCAACAGTGCCTGCACCTGGACCTGCGACTTGATAGTCATGCTACAACGTTATGGAACTTGGAGATTGAAAAGCTTGATATCGCGAGCAATGGAAAGACCGGTGATACCACTGTCTTGTATATATCTGCCTCCGGGTCGAATGCCGCTGGAGGCTGAGAAAATTCTGGGCGGACAATAGGGGGTGACGACGAAATGGATTGGAAACTATTATGAGGGAGCTCACACTGTGCAGACTGCGTTACTGCTCAAGGGCCTGAGTGTCTTGAAGCTGAGTGAAAGCACCAAGTTTGGGGTGGAGTGCATCGTGACTGCCTTCTGAAGAGGTCAACTTTCAAACGAATTAATTTTTTACCTCTGCTCCTATGCTTTTGTGACTGCGTTTCCCACAGCCCTCCAAAGTGATAAATCTCCACTCACACTTGCAATTGAATCACTTGAAATGGCCTCACTCTCCGCACTGGTATCTACCAGTACCTCCTTGATCATATCGCTGACAACCTCTTTCAGCACCATCTATCGAACCTCTCAGCCCGTCATCTTGACCACAGTCACCTCAATTGCCAGCCAATTCAGCACGTTCCTACAGACAATAACAATCTCTCAATCTGAAGTCGTCATGGCATCGACAATCGCAGTACCACTCACAACCACACAGACAATCTCGCAGCTCTTCACTAATACCCCTACATATTCACTTCCGCCTCCACCACCTGCGAGCATCGAAATTGTCACATCAACGCTTACCTCTACCCTCATCCAACCAGGCCAAACGATAACGTATTATCCACCTGCTCCACCTATCGTCCTACCTACCACCACGACACACCTCACATTTTACCCATTAACCTCAACAGTGACTTTCACAGAAGTCGACTTCATCCTGGCAAACGCAGCAGGAAGTGCCCACACCACGATTACGACAACCCTTCCGCTCTCTCCGACTCCAACAGACGGAGCAGTCTTCGTGATCGACACAGAGAAGCACGGCTGGGATTCTTGGTCTGATGCAGCAAAAGGTGGACTCATCGCTGGTGTGGTCGTCGCTGGACTCTTGATACTTGGGTTGATCGTGTGGTGTCTCATGAGACGCAGGAATATCTGGCTGGCGAGTGAATGGGTTGGACCACCGTCGCAGCAGGTCATGCCTACACAGCCAATGAACTAAGCTTATTGGGGACCTGGACCCGCTGGGTGGGGCATTCGAGGTTAGCGGGAAAAAGAGCGAGACGGAGGGCTGAGAGAAGTGACATGATAGAGGTTGTTGCAGCTGGAAAGAACCATCTCGCCGCATGTCTTGCGAGGATGACTAGACCTGAGCAAGGTGTATTGCAATGTGTAACATTGACCTGCGACAGATCTCAGGAAGTGGCTATGACTGATGACAAGCTGGACACATCTGATCCCAACGAGAAACACTCCGTGAGCGAACGATCTAAAAGATTTATTCGATGCATTGGGCTGCTTGGACAAAAGTCTGAACAACAATGGTTAATACTCATAGTGGCGAGTGGGACTCCTGCCAATGCGACGCTGAGCGCTACAGGATCTCAAGTCCCCAAACACCTTGGATGTGTAGTTCGCTGGTACCTGTCAGAGAACACCAAGCTGAGTCCAAAAGATGGAAATGATCAACCGTTCAGTCGTTTTCCGAGATGCTCAACCAACTCTACAATTTCCAACGTTCATACATCCTGACGCAGCGAATCGGGGTGTATCCGGTAACTAGACGCATTGACCATTGCACCTTCATAGCCTGAAGACCCAGCTTCTCTACTATGTCAAATTCTCTTCGTCGCATCTGAAATTCTTCGTCCGATGTAGGTCTTCACTTGAATGATGCTTTCTCCCTCTCTTGACATACTTGATATGCTTGATGGCAGAGGCGTCCTTGGAATCTGTATGAGGAGGACTTGCTCGTAGTGAGCTCATGGTCTGATGATTCTGGTTTTCGGCCAATCGATGTGAAGTGATCTTGTATGCAGTGTGTAGCTGGAGTTTGTATGTCCTGTGATGTGATGGACTTCAATGCGGGGGTGTGGAAATTGCATGAGTACGGGGCCAGTCGATTGAGAAACGATCACATCCTCACTAGCAAGCTCACCGTTGGATCTATACAACATGGCACATCTGTGAATCCTTCAAGCAGATCTCGGTCTGTCGTGGTGGTTGGACGTATTGTCCCGCATTCTCTTGATCTCTCGGCTGGAGTATATTTCTGTAGAATTGCATCTATGTCACCCGTTCGACAGCGGATCAAAGAATCTATTGCCATAGCTCAGCGACGCTCAACTTGCAACACTAACATACCCACTCCTCTGCATCGGTTCCATCTCCTTCTCCCCACCACTCACCGGCAAATCCGAAAACCCAGCAACCCACTCATGTTCCGTCTTCACACTCCTCCTAATCCCCCACTGCAACCGCTTAGTTTCAAGTCCATACTGCATTTCCTCGGGCACACATTGTTGCTCGATCAACATCGAGTTCGAGCCCGCAACAGGCATTTCATGTGCCTTGAGCTTCATCGAGCCGATCCAGACCGCATATAACAGAATCGAGAGTCCGAGGAAGATCACCCCCATGATGGCGGGTGGTGAATAGCCACATGATATGTAGTACGGAACTTTCATGTCAATGCCCTTGAGGTTTCTCCGTCCGTCGTTGAGGACCGAGACCACGAAGATGGCCTGGGACACCATCCAGTGCGTCAAGATACTCAGCACCATCAACGGCGCGCCATATCGATAGGGCAACTGCAGGAAATGAGTACTCCGCTGCGCACCAGCCGGCACCCCACTAACCCTCAAACCCTTCATCTCCAACGAATACCGATTCCACTCATTCGCGCTACACATCGCCGTAATCAACCCGTTGAACGCAAAATAAATGGCGCTTAGTACTG
>JABUBK010000134.1_pt1 | contig 15135 bp, 17 predicted proteins | sample 7332671 | NCBI WGS metagenome assembly JABUBK01 (sample SAMN07256342, study PRJNA390944) | subsurface metagenome | isolation source: Methane hydrate marine sediment | place: Pacific Ocean: Eastern North Pacific, ODP site 1244 | collected 2002
AGGCCGGCTGTCTGGCATATTTACTGACTGATGGCGGAAAGTCACCATCGGCATCGGCTGTGGCAAAGATTGCCAGAGTAAATTCTTTCCCCCCTGAAACCCCCCTAAAGGATCTTAAGAGTTTTAAAAAAAATACCCATATAACCCCGGTTTTAAATATCACATCTAACAGGGATAAACCGGAAGCAAATGAAGGGTCTGGAGGGTACTCATTTTCAGAACCGGAAATTCCAGATAAGCAGGCGGCGGAAGAAAAGCAGGCGGCGCAAAAAACACAGGTGGCGGAGAAGTTGAAAGCGATTGGCGTATGCGAGTACAAGATTCGGAAGGTCATGAGGGAGTTTACGCCGGAGCGTATATGGCGTGTGACACGGAATTTTGAGCAGGACATGAGGGGAAAACACCACGTCGAAGATTTTGCTGCTGTGCTTGTGTGGCGGATTCTTAACGGCGTGGACAGTTGCGACAGTTGGGGGCCGGATTCTGCGGATTCTTGGGTTTCGGACGTGCAGCAGGAATTTGACGAGTCGGCCAGGAGCGATAGAACGCTACTTCTTGGTGTCGTAGAGGTTGCAGCGATAGAGCAAAAACTGGAAGTCCAGCAGGTTATGAGTAGGTTGGATCTGCATGGGATCAGCCATCACGATATGCAGAAATGGGCGCAGATAGACTTGAGGATTGAGCCATGAAGCTACAGCTCAGGGACTACCAGACGGAGTGCTTAAATGCGATCTCAGAGGCATCGAAGGCGAAAATCTCGAAGCCGCTTGTTTCACTTCCTACCGGCACAGGAAAGACCATCATTTTCGCCTACATAATTCGGGAGATTTCAAGGCGCGGCGGCAGGAGCCTCGTCCTCGTCCACAGGGACGAGCTGTTGAATCAGGCTGAGGATAAGCTACTCACAATTTGGCCGGAAGCTGAGGTGGGAATTGTCAAGGCCGCCAGGAACGAGCTTGATGCTCCTGTCACGATAGCCAGCGTCCAGACGGCCTCCAGACAAAGCAGACTAAAGCAGCTCTGCGATAGCGGCTTTGATTTCATTGTAACAGACGAGGCCCACCACGCTGTGGCCGCCAGCTACCAGCGAATATATGACCGGCTCCTGAATGGGAATGGATCCGGGCAACTGCACCTGGGAGTGACGGCGACACCGAATCGGGGAGACCGGCGAGGGCTGCTGGAGGTCTATGAGAAGGTAGTCTATCATCGCTCACTGCTTGAGATGATACGCGCCGGCTGGCTGTGCGACCTGCGCTGTGTCCAGATCACAACCGACATTTCCCTGGATTCCGTTAAAACGAGACAGGGGGATTTCGCACAGGGGGAGCTTGGAGCCGTCGTCAATACCGAGAACCGAAATGAGCTTATCGTCCAGGCATATCATGAACACGCGGCCGGGAGGATGGCGCTGTGTTTCACCGTCGATGTGCAGCACGCGCACGATCTGGCTGACGCCTTCCAGGAAGAGGGCGTAAACGCGGTAGCACTATCCGGGAAGACTCCGATTGATGAAAGACGAAGGACGTTAAGACAGTTCCATAATCGTGAGATGGATGTAATCTGTAATTGCCAGGTCCTTACGGAAGGTTACGACGAGCCGGCGGTTGATTCTATCATCCTGGCGCGCCCGACGAAATCCAGCGCCCTGTATACTCAGATGGTGGGTAGAGGGACGCGCACATTCCCAGGCAAAAGCGACTGTCTGATACTGGATTTTGCTGACGTGGCTGGTCGCCACAGGATCATGCAGCTCCCGAATCTGGTGGGACTGAAAGAGCAGCAGGAGCTTGACGGCAGGCAGACCTTGACAGAGCTTGTTGATCGTGATAGAGAAAGTGAAGGGCTATACGGCCAGGGGAAGGGCATCGAAGCCTCTGAAATTGATATTTTTGACAGGTCGAGGTTTCGCTGGCTCCAGATAAAAGATAGCTTTCTTCTCAATCTGGGAAACGAAGGCAAAATCCAGGTGATTCCGTCGAAAGTTTTCGGAAGATACGTCGTAGTCCACATAGACGGCAGTGAGAGCGATTACCTTAATCATAGACCGATAAATTTATCGTGGGCTATGGGCATCGCTGAATCTCATGCTGAAGACATCACCGACGGCAGATTGGGGATTGCCCTGAAAGCCGCCAGGTGGAGATTTGACCGAGCGACAGAAAAGCAACTCAAGATTCTGGATATGTACGACGTGGACTATGATAGCGGGATAACGAAGGGCGACGCCAGCGACGTGATAGACGTTATTTTTGCCAGCAAAAAGGCTGCTGCTTACTAATCCCGAATTATCACAGAGTTGGTCCGGAGCAGGCGGATTGAGGCCGGTCGTGCAAAAGTTAAAAAGATGCCAATCACTATTCTGGCTCTTTTTCGTTGACACCCAGAGCATGGAAGCGGTACACTATATACGGCTACGCTGTATTGGTTGGGTTTTTGTTTGGCATTCCACTGTATTAACCATTCGCTCATCAATAAGAGGGAAATATATGGTTATCCAGAAGATATCTGTGATACCCGCCATTGCGCTGTTATTGACCGCCGTTTTAGGTTGCGCTCAAAAGCAACTTGAAGTAGAGAATACTCAGATTCAGGAAGAGCTCAGTCAAGTTCGGCAGCAGCTTGCCCACGTTCAGGAGAAATGCACAAAAGCCAATGAAGTAATTGGAGAGAGGTCAGGAGCAGGCGTCTTGGCAGAAATCCACTATGTAGATAAAGTGGACGTACTCCGAGTGCCAGATGTCCAGATAGAATATTTCTGGGAGGAAGAAGCTTCCGGTGTAAGTGGCGTCCTAATAGTACCATTTTTATTATACGAGATAGACCTCCCAGGTGCAACAATCACACATAAGATACACCTATCGGAAATAAAGGAAATGAGAGATTTCCCGCCAAATAGGTCTTCTAAAGTCCCTGTCACCATCGAACTCAATGACGGTACAATAGTAAAATCCAACTTATATTTACTCAATGAAAGGACTATGGACATACTGGCTAAGCATTTGGACGAAGCTCCGCCTGGCTCCTGCATATTTTCTGGTCCTAACCTTGTTGATACTGCAAAGATAGATAAGGATGACAAAGTTGTCTCAGATGTCGATATATATTTAAGCCCAAGACACCATTCATACACGCTTGGAATTGAATACATCCAATTTATCAAACCAGATATTGGGGACTAGATTAGAGCAGAGAAGCTTAGGCTTCCTATCTCACAAACAGGAATAGTCTGTAATTATTTTATGGCGCCAATGCTCTATTTGGCAACTTCTATACCACTTTTTGCCACTTCTGGCAAGGAGTTTTCCACATTGCTCAAAGAATATAAATTACCGTATTATCAAGGAATTTCTACCGCAGAAAGTATGAATAAGACGAAACGGCTCCTGGGCCAAATTTGACCCCTTAAACGCCAGATCTGGAAATCCCCCCTACCCTTTCCCGCAAGACCCCGCGAACGGCTCTCAGGGCCAAACCTCGTAAGCCGTATAGGGGTGGTAGTAGCAAACGGACAATAACCAACGATCTTAACTTTCTAAAGCTCATTGTAGAGCGTAGAAAGCCTTATTTAGTCTGTGTTTAGCCGATTTGAGCAATTATTTGCGAAAGTAAAGAAAACCAGGGTTTTATTAACTCCTTGCTTGCTTTGCCAAATCTGCCATAAAAGCAGCATTTATGAGTAAATAAACATAGTAAACAAATCAAAGTAAAGGAACGTGCCGTTGCTGATGAGTTTATTAACTATGAATTCAAAATCTTCTCGTTCAATTCGTTTAGGAATTCTTGGTTTGGTTCTCTGGTTCTGATTCCCAGTTCTATCTCAAGCTTTTTCCCTATTCCGTTCTCAATGAAATGGTTCGTATCCATGGTTAGGAAGAAATCACATTTTACTGTTACCGCCGTTTCCAAAAGCCAGAAATCATACCAGACCTTACCGTCAAGATTGCGCTGCGGCAGAATTTTCCTCAATTTAGTGTTGATCTCTTCAGAAGCAAAAACACATTCCCCAAAGCTAGAAATACCAAGTTTACCAGTCTCCAATATTTTTACTTTTGAATTGATCTCCTTTAGGTATTTCTTTCTCCAGTCCTCTCTAAGATTGGTCGCGTCCTGCTCCTTTTCATTAACAGTTGATGTGATTAGCTGTATCTTACCAGATGCATGAAGAGCTTCAAGCTGGTTAAGGACGAAATGTCTTTTATTTGCGTTTAAGCAGGATGTATCAAGCGCTATTTTGATCATACGACAATATCACCTAAGCCCCTATGGATAACCTATCTTTTCTGTCCGTGGCTCTCTGGGGTCAACCTAGAGCCTTTTTGACTCTCGATAGACTTTTATCAAATATGTTTTTCTGCATAAACCCCTACTCAGGCTTACACATCTTATATGGCTCCAGCCCTTGCCTTTTCGCGTGTTCCTAATGAAGAGCCGTGCCCATAAGAATAGCTTTGTCAAGTCGCTGAACGAAATCTTCCTTGTCAAAATTCTGTGTGCTCAACAGAATAGAGTTGAGAGCCTTTCTTAGTAGCAAGCAGAGCTGCTCTACCATGTCGGTTGGCGATTCCCACTTCCCCTTCAGGTCTTTTTTTCTGACTTCATTTATGGAACCGTGGATTATATTACTTCTCAGGGTATAAGCTATTCTTAGCCAATCATAAATCTTCTTTCGTTCTCTATCGGAATCCCCCAAATGTTTGGCTCCATGCAAGGCGAGCTTGTAACTAAGCTCTTGATTACCGGTAAGATAAAGTGCCTCGAACGCGACCATTATATCAATCAGTTTGCCTATCTCAGTTTTGTTCCCATATTGTGAATCAAATCTATCTAGAGCAACCCGAACTGGCCCTTCTGCGCACTCGACAGCATTAAACATTTCCTTTAATTTTAGTACATCTTCCTCAAGCAGTTTATATGGCTCTAGACTGTATATCAGTTGAACTGTATCGTACCAATTTTTTCTTGATTTATCCGCCGATGCAGGCCGAATGTGTGCCCCTTTAGTCATGTGATGAGAATATGAACTCCCTACTGCCCCTGGTTTCAGGAGCCGCAGGCTAGTAACGACACTGAACATCCTTTTGGTAATGTCTTCATATTCCTTATAAGGCCGAGCCGCTATTTCACCATTGAATTGATATTCTATAAAGTGACTCGCTTGCCTGAAGTAGCGCAATCCGTATTCTTCATATGCCGCTTCCTGTATTTCAGGTGGAGCCTTTTCCAGTACTTCAGCTAGTTCTCTAAAACGTGACTTATACACCATTTCCAGTATCTTATCCATATAATTCATTGAATGATGCATTTCTCCACTTATCTTATTCCGCCGGACAATCTTGAGCCCATCCGCCACACAGATCTGCTCAATATTAGATGTCATATTAGCTAAAGCGGTCACACTGTATTCTGTTATGTAAGGCATTTTACTCTATTCCCCCGCCGTCTTTCGCTTCCACCGCCATCATGGCCGCCTCTTGTCCTCCAACGTCCCCCTACCTACTATATTTCGCTATGAGTAGGCTCTATCGCTATCTCCTGGATTCCCCAGAGGCTCCTAGCTTTATCCCTACCATCAGCCCCCATAGATTATATAGCTCAGGGTGTCCGTGGCCATCTGGGGTCAATCTTGGCTAACGTTTCCTTAATATAGATACCAATCACCTTAAGTTCCGCGCCAACCGATACGCTGGACTCGTCTATCCCCATCCATTGAAAAATATCGCATCGCTCCGCATGTAACTTATGCCATCACCACGCCAGAAACACCAGCACCAAGCTTACTCAACCCATTGCCATGCCAAAGAATATGAAAATCATCCCGAATCCTGGCATTCACTCGGCATAAAAAACAAATCCTTTATTCATGCGGTTCTACAGCATCGATTTGTCTGCTTAACCCACATTATGGGGCGTTCACATTGGCGGAATGTCAAACAGACATTCCGGCGTCCCTTCGCTCTTTGACAACCAAATAAGCGATTGTGTCTGGCCTCGCCTTTGGCCTGCTTTGCATAGGGGATGCTATAAGGCTTTCGCAGGACTTTCGCAAGTTGAGCGGAACTCTAACTTACGAGCTCTATGTCCAGGGGATTGTCGCCGCTCCATTCGAGTATATTTTTGTCCGCCAACACGAGTTTTTCTGTCTCTGCGTCGGGTACATACAACTTCTTCAAGTCGCATGGATCAAAGGGTATTTTGTATGGCGGATCGACCACTCCCGTTAGCCTGAACTTTTCACAATTGTTCACAAAGGGAATACGCCATTCGTCTTCGTCCAAAAGCTCGAAGGGATAGGAGCAACCTTCCTCCGACATTGGCTTTACGAAGACCGAGAGGGTTATGATTGAACCTCTGAGTTCTGCGAAGATCCTCCAATCGTCGCTACCGTAACCAGACACTCTCAAGAACTCTTCAAGGCGACAGGCTTTTATGAATCCCTCGAATTTGCAGTGAACAGGACTCTCTTCCCGGCGTATGTATACTGCACTGGTCAGGGGTCGGGACACAGACACAGCTTCGACGGTTTTGTTGGTAAGGAATTCTGATACTCTCAAGATCTTGGTGAAATGCTGAGAAATCATGGGCGTCGCTCCTATAGACTCAGGCAACTCTTGTGTCCCAGGAACATACAGAACCGGGCCGCCACTACATTGCACTACGAACTTCCGGCTGAACCCGAACCCCAGGTGACCATAACGTTGTGTGTGTGCGCGCGATTCGCGTGCCTTTATCTCTGTGAAGGATGTGTATGGCCACTCCAGTTTCGTGTATTGTCCCGGTCCAGGGTAGAGCGTCACATCTTTCGTCTTCATCCATAGACCACCTTTGAGAGTACCCTTTAGCCTTTCCATGTATCTCGTGCGTCTGGCGTCGCTGTTCTGATAGTATTGCGGCTTTTCTTGGTCTTCATAATCCCGATCGATGTCCTTGCCGCCTGTCCAATGAACTAGAATGTCACTGCGCCGTGTTTCTTCTTTACTGGACATATCCGCCTCCTCTGGAAATTTGTAGCCGAGTGGTGAGATGGTGCATCACAACTGCCGGGATTATAGACAGGCTAAGTCCGTAAGTCAAGGGTTTTTCTGCATAACCGGTATTATGGGGCGTTCGCGATTTTTCCTTCACCCTTGACGGACTTAGGTTTCTGTGGTATACTTGAGAAAGTAATCGAAAGCATCAAAAAACAGAGGAGGTGATTTGATGCCGGCGATAGAAGCATTACTCACAGAACAGCAAAAGAAGAATTTGGAACAGGCCCGGCGGATGCTTGGCCTCCGGAGCCGCGCGGCTCTCTTCCGTGCCGTCGCGGATCACGCCGTTGAGGTCGCGGCGCGGCTGGCGGAGGTCATGCCCGCACCTGCGGACCAGGGGCCGCTAAGTACAATCGAGAAGTTGCGGTAACACCCTGGCAGAGCTGCTTGTGAAGAAAGACTCAAGTATCTCATACAAGAAGCTGTCATTGACACAACCGCAACTGAGCAACTATGTGCGCGAGGTGCGGGAAGAGCAACGACACCGGAGCGAGGGCAGGACATGACCACCCAGGAGGCCTGTCAACGGCTGGACAAAAGCGAAAAGACTGTCCGCCGTTGGCTCAAGTCGGGAAAGCTAGAGGGCGTGAAGGTTGACGGTATATGGGACATCTCGGAAGAGTCGGTGGATGCCCTCCTCTCTGACCGGACACTTGGGCGGACAGAGGAAGAAAATGTCCGGTCAGACGAGGTAGGAATAGCGCGCCTGGAAGAGTCGAACAAGCATCTGAAGGAAGAGAATCAATATCTGAAAGAGCGGATCCAGGAGCTTGAGTCGGCAAGCGAACGAGCGGACACCGTAATGCTACAACTCACGCGTCAGCTTGAGCAGAGCCAGCGCCTCTTGGAACACGATCAGGCTCCCTGGTGGCAACGCTGGTTCAGAAAGAGGACGGATTTTGAAGGGGGGTGAAAGACATGAAGGAACGCATCCTCGATGCCATGAAACGGGCGACGATATTTCTGCTGAAGGACTATCTTGACCGCGCCAGGCCCAAGCGTGACAGCTTGCTGTCTACGAGGGCGCTTTTCGGAGAGAAGAACGGTCTGAGAGACGTTTTTAACGGAATGAGAGCGGAACTTAGCGCGGGCATCGAAGAGGCTGAGGATCTTTTGTCGGAACTGCAATCATAGCGCCGAATTGATTATGCTGGTGTGTGGCCCGGCCGACTGAAGGATCGCGTTTTACCGCGATCCCCTTTGAAAGACCGACCAGGCCGCCGGTATTATACCGGAGATGCCACACACAGCGCAATAGGAAAAGGTGAGGTGTGGTACACAATGGAACTGAAAATCCTCCACGTCGAAAAACGCAGCAGCGGGAGCCTGGATCTCGAACTTCAACTCTCCACTAACCCGACTGAACTTGAGGAAAACTCCAAACTCCTTCAACAGGGCGCGCCAGCTCGTATACTCCAAGCCATATTTGGACAGGCGGAGCAGTATGTGAGGAAGCTCCGCACGAACCTCAATGTAGGTAACGTGCCGCTTCAAGGCTTGCCTGGAAACGTCAGCTTTCGGGATCGCTTGAAGCGCCCTATAACCGACTCAGAAATTGTAGCTCAAGCACCGTTGAAGTCGCCACTGAAGGAGCTGCGGAAGCAGAGAAAGGTGAGGCAGCGCGATGTCGCTAATTTGGCCGACGTGTCGCAGGGCCATCTGTCGGAGGTCGAAACTGGAATTGCGATGCCATGCGACAGACTGTCGCGTCTTTTGCAGGCCATGAATCTCCTGGAGGCGCAGAGGGAGTTTATACGAGTGACGCAGCGTAGAACCAAGCGCAAATCGCACCATCAACTGATTGGGCCAGGAGGTGACGCTGATGGACTCCGCAACATTGGAACTGAGGGACAAAGCTCGCATCAGGCAGGCTGAAATGCTGAAGCAGCAGAAAACTCGCATCAGCCAGGCTGAAATGCTGAAGCAATGGAGGAGAGGCATAGGGCTGTCGCAGAAAGATGTGGCGCGGCTTTCTGGCATGTCACAGGCGTACATTAGTCAAGTGGAAAACGGTCTGATGGAGATTGGAGGGGCGCTAAAGACCTTCCTGGAAGGTGTGGCGCGCCGGCGTGATAGACATTTTCCAGTTCATTGACGAAAGGGGTATCTGAACGGCGGCGGCGTCGCCGCCGTTTTTTTTCTTACAGCCCTGTAGAGCGTTGATATGGCTTAGGTTTTCGATTCTTCGTGAAGCTTGGTTGATTAGGACAATTTTTGGGCATTTTCCCGTTTTTTCGGTCGGGGCCGGTCGCGGTCGGGATAAGTGGCTTGACGCGTCGGACGAAAGATGTTAGAATGCAAGACAGGAATGGATTTATATATGTATCTATGTCTAGCGCCCGCCACACGGGCCTAATAACGGAGGTGATCGAATTGCTAGGTGACAAGGGATTTGTCTATGCAGGTGAGCCGAAGAAATCTAAGCCGGAAGTTGATGAGAAGCAGGTGGATTTGGAGGATGAAATCGTACACTGGTTGCAGCTACTTGAGCGCCTGGGTCAAGAGGGGTCTGAGGATGCCAGGCAACTTGTCAATGACATCAAGCAGGCGTGGGCGAGCGGGGAAGATCAGGAAACCACCGCACAGCGGTTCGTAGCCGGGCTGCTGCGTTACTCGGTGGTGCAGGCCTATGAGCGACCTGTGATCCCAGGCACTATGGAGAATTTTTCCATGCGGCTGCCGGCTTCGCTTTTGGAAAAGCTGGATACTGCTGTAGCGGTTGGAACGGCTGCAACCCGGAGTGAGTTGGTCCGGACTTTGATAGAGATAGCCTTTGCAACGGTTGACGCGAGTCAGATGCAGCATAGAGCAGCATTGATCGAGGTTATGGCGCTGATGTTGCGACGCCCGGAGGAGATGCTGCTCTTCTACTTGATAAGGTCGTTTTTCGAGAGGGATGATGTCGCGTCAGTAGGGAGGGTCCTGGCCTCGGTCGCCGGGCCGCTGTCAGAAATAATCGCCACTATCGGTGGTCAAGGTATTGAACGGGTAAAGGAATACGTCAACAGGCTGCTTGAGGCGTCAATGACGGCAGAGTGCTTGAAGCGTGAATGACCGCAGACTCGAAGTCGAAGGAGTCCGAGAATGTACTTGGTGACGTTGGATCAGGCAGCGGGGCTGTTGGGCGTCAGCCGCCGGTCGGTTCACCGCTTTGAGCGGCGCGGTTTTTTGGACTTTCAGCGCGTCGGCGGTCGCGTCTACGTGGACGTGGACGAACTGATGAGCGCACCGCTTTTGACAAGGGGCCGGGCCGCGAGGCTGGTTGGGCGCTCCTGGTGGACCGCGAGGCGCTGGACGCATGAGGGCGGACTGACTGTCCATTACCCGGCTTACGCAAATAGCAGAGGGAGGTGTAGTCTCGATGAGATCTATTTTGCAAAGAGCCAGAAAAGGCGCTGGAGATCCGCAGAGTGAGAGTGGCAAGCTTATGGAAAAAGCCTTCGACTCGCTGCCGCGTGAGGGCGGCGCATTCCGTGTCCTTCGGCGGAATGACAAGGGCCAGATCAAGATGCTTGACGTTCTGGCCCGCGACTCTGTACTGAATCCCGACGACCTTCTTTCGTCCGTGCAGCAGAGATGGGGCGGCGGCAGATATTACGTAGTGCCTACGAGGGACGGCAAAAAAGCAGGTGACGGCTTCGGCCTGGAGTTTGAAGGTGAGCCAAAAAAGACGAAAAAAAAGGCTGATGATAACACCGGCCAGAAGCGCACGTCAAAGCTCACGGAAACGGAAAAGGAACTTGAGGAAGCGAAGGCCAAGCTGCAAAAGATGGAGGCGGACCAGAGGGACGAGAAGTTGATGCGGGAGATCCGGTCTTTGCGGGACGAGTTTCGAGCTAATGACGGCAGAAAGGAAGTCAACTATGCGGAGGTCATGGAAAGCATGAGTGCGACCGTGAAGAATTTGCAGGGTGCCGTTCCACAGGCGCGTGATCCGATGGAAAATATCGCTCAGCTAACCGATTTGATCCTCAAGATCAATCAGGGATCCCGACCGCCTGTTTCCACGACAGGTTCCGCACAATCTGGTGGAGCAGCAGCCTCATTTGTAGCCGCTGTGCTGAGTGAGATAGGGCATCGCATTACCTCTGGGATCCCCGGCGGCGTCGGGCCGCAAGGGATAGCAGGAGCCTTGCCCGGTTTGCCGGCTTCGGCCGCGCCGGGATTCGCCGGAGCGCCAGAAGGAAGCTCACAGCAAAGCGGCTTCAGCGGAATCCCTGACGGAACCACACAGGAGACAGCAACGGAACAGGCTCCGAAAACTGAAGAGGGTCCAAATATTTTTGCAGGCTTTGACATGAAATCGCTTGGCCTCGATCCTTTGGCAAGCTTACGGCAGATGCTACTTGAGCGGCGTGACGTGCTGGACGTGTCTGAGGTCGCACTCTATTTGGTGAATTTCCTCGCCATGTTTGCCCCCCCTGGTTCGCCAATAGCCGCATACGCTCAGGCGTTCTTCGCCAATCCGGGAATGATGTTTGATCAGGCCGTACCCCTGCTCCCTGAGCTTCAGCAAGCGGACGCACAATACGTGAGCGATCTCCGTGCTGCAATCATTGAGGACGCCGCAAGCTACGTGCGGGAGAGGGCCAATCAAGGAGCGCCGCAGGGCGATGAGAGCGCAGAGGAGACGCTGACGCCAGAAGAGCGACAGCAAGCGGAGCAGTGGGCAAACACAGAGAGTGAGGACGCTGCGGAAAACGTCCAAGACCGGGAAGCGGAGAGCGAAGGCGCGGAGGAGGTCCACACATGACCGACGCGGAACTTGGTGTTCCGATAGCAACTGGACAATAATGGACGCTAAGCAAGATCCAATCGACGTAAAGCCAGGTATAGTGTGCATGGAGGCGTCTTCGCTCGACTGCTTCATGATGTATGTGAGAGCATAATATCTTCGATAGTGCTGAATGCACTGATGTTATCAGATACACCTTTCGTGAAGTGAATTTCCATGGTTATTATGAGTGTTTTCATCCGCAATTGTTACTTTCAGGGCGTTTTCACGTCACGGAAGGGACATTCTGTGACGCGTTTTTGGTCGCTAAGGCTCTGCTGACGAGGCCCTTAGCGGCGTTTTTTGTCCAATTGCTATCGGAACACCAACTTGCGAAACGGATCTCTGCCGCCATCGATGCGACCAGTCCTGTCACGCGGAACTTTGCGCTTGGTATAGTCCAGCCGGCGGAGGGATACTTCAACGCCGGGCAGATATGCCTCATCTGGGACCACCTCAAGGGCAATTTCAGCTATGTGAGCGACCCGCGCAGATTTGAGTTTATATCCCCTGCCAGTGAGACTATAAAAGCGGGCTTGGCGGGCGATTGCGACGACGTAGCGACCCTGACGGTCGCGTTGATAGAATCTGTGGGCGGCGTCGGGCGCGTGGTCTCCGGCCACTCCATTTGGGGCAACCATGCCTATGCAGAGTGCTTTGTTGGGGACGGTGAGCATGTCCGGGACGTGATTCTCCCTGTTTTCTGGGGTCATTATCCCGGTATGGGGCCGCTGCATTGCCACGTTGACGCTGTTGGGAATCATTGGATGAACCTCGACGTTCTGTCCGGCTGCCAGTACGCAGGCGATGCGTTTTTTGAGGCTACCAGGGAGAGGGCATTTTATAGAGACGGATTTTACGAGTCCATATCCTGACGGAAAGGAGGCGATCTGATTGTTAGTAGTAACGGCGGGATCGCTCCCGACTGAGACCTCACCGGTCTCTCCCTATATCGTGATCCGGAGGCAGGGAGGCGGTCCGAAATGCAATCCCGATACCCCCCTGCGCCAGCGATTGACGATGTACGGCGTGAGTCTCTTCGTGCCAAACGTACTTGAAGACAAACTGGTCAGGTTTCTGATCCAGGCGGGGAAGAGCCTTCCCTACGCGTACTCGGCTGTCCGGATCAGCGATCTGATGCCGGGTGGTACGATGGTGTACTGCCTTGAAAACAAGGTCTTTAACGCCGGTGGGCCAGGCCCCCAGACCTGTGACGGCTTTCTGAATTGCCTCCAGTGGTATCTGAAGGAGACAGGTCGTCTGGTCGTGCCGAAAGCCGGGCCGCTGCCGACGGTGCCAGTCCCACAAGAGATAGAGATGGTCACAGTACCCGGCGTCCCTCCGGGCGTGACTCCAAGCGGGCCGCCGGAATGGTTGCAATGGGTCGAGATCGTCCTTCAGCTTTTCCCGGAGATCCCGCCGCCGGAGACCCCGATGGTCCGCGCCGATGGGCTTCCAGGGCCGCCGGATGAATGGTTGGAATGGATGAACGCCGTCGTGCGGCTTCACCCGGAAATGCCGCTCCCGCGAATGCCGCCGCCGGGGGCAGAGCCGATTCCCTCGCCGGTGCCGGAGTTCCCGATGGTACCAGCTCCGCCGCCGCCCGGTATGGTCTTAGTACCCGGGGTCACTCCAGGGCCGCCGCCTGAGTGGTTAGAATGGATCGAGACCGTTGCTGCGCTTGTTCCAGGGATACCGCCGCCGGAGACCCCGCTGGTGCGCGCCGATGGGCTTCCAGGGCCGGCGGATGAATGGCTGGAATGGATGAGGGCCGTCGCTCCGCTTGTTCCACACATACCGCCGCCGGAGCCGATACCGCCGGCGGGACCATCGCCGGCAGAGGTGCCGATGGTCCCAGTACCCGGTGCAGCTCCAGGCCCGGTGACCGCTAGGAAGGGCCTCGTCCTCGTCGTAGTGGGGGCCGGCCTTCTGGCTGCCATATTCCTCACGCGGTCCGGGTAAGCGCACGATCCCGGACGCGCAGGGACCATCGTTTTCGCGTCCAGGTGCTTCCGTATTGCTTTTTTCGTGCTGTCTTTAGACGCCGCGCTAACTGGAGGTTGCAACCGTCAAGGCGCGTTCAATACAGCGCAAATTTTGGTGGCTCAATATGGAGTATGTCTTATATCTGATTTGGAGGGTCTGAAGATGGGGGAGCACAGTGCATTATTAGAGATTTCCTTCACAATTTATGGCGACGTTGATGGGCTGGATCTGCTACGAGAGAACGACGAGGATCCGGAAAACATCGATGAGGAGGATCCGGAAGAGTTCGAGGAAAAGCTGAAAGACATGTCGCACTATCTCGTTGAGGATATAGACCGCTTTTTCGAGGTTTATACTGGCTTCGATGCCGACGACGAGGAGGACATCCGGGAGGCTGCGCGTGACACCGATCTCATAGTGTTTCAGGATGGAGCCGTGTTTTGGGGAGATGGTGAGCATTTGATTGACGGCTATGGTGAACTGATGAACGAGGAGAGCTTTAGCGCCGAAGCAGAGGCGTCGGACGCGGAGGTTCAGGTCATAGCTTAGTTGGAGAAAGGCGCGCCTTTCTGACCTTTCTTATCAAAAAGGCGCTCCTGGCACAGTTCGCAAAAGGCATACCGCCGACGGATAAGGTCGGTAGAGAGGGGCCGCCTAATGCCGCCACTATTACAGCCAGTTACCCAGGCGGGTAACGTAGGCGGGTAACGCGTGAACGCGTGGCCGTGTGGCCGTTCTGCCGTTTTTCATATTGTACCCAGGTAACGCGCTATCGTACCCAGGCGGTTCACGCGCCGTTCATAGTGACTATGAAATTATAACACAGGAAACTAGGGCTTGTAAAGCCAATCTTTCTTTTGGAGGGATAATTCAATGACAGCACAATCTTTGCCGGTCGAAATGCCACATCAACAAACCACACCACAGGAAGAGGTCCCGGTGGTCCAGTTGGAGAATTCGGCGACGCATGGCGGATATACTATCACGCCTAATATCATTCGGAATCGCGTTCTGAAGGAACTACGCGGAGCATGTACTAATGTTTTTGGGTTTGTTTTCTCAAGGACTGTCGCCTTCCGAAAATTGGAGAGAGAGATAGCCTTCACTGAATTTGTCGAAAATACCAGTTATGAGGAGCGGAGCATCCGTGAGGCTATCCGGTGGCTGGAGGAAAACGGTTGGTTGACCGTCCGGAAAAACGGCAGTCGGCCAAGTATTTATGGCGTCGCTCTGGAACTCCTGGAAGAGGCCGGCTGTCTGGCATATTTACTGACTGATGGCGGAAAGTCACCATCGGCATCGGCTGTGGCAAAGATTGCCAGAGTAAATTCTTTCCCCCCCACG
>JABUBK010000135.1_pt1 | contig 15126 bp, 12 predicted proteins | sample 7332671 | NCBI WGS metagenome assembly JABUBK01 (sample SAMN07256342, study PRJNA390944) | subsurface metagenome | isolation source: Methane hydrate marine sediment | place: Pacific Ocean: Eastern North Pacific, ODP site 1244 | collected 2002
TCCGTCACCTTCATATGTTAGCAGAGGTCAACGTCGTCTTGGAGGGTATATGACTAACCATGACGGCGACACTTGTCACCTACGACTGACTCTCACAGAGACCTAGCTGGAGCAGGTTTCGAAGTCCAATATGTAGATAGGTAGCTGCTAACATGAGCGCCAGGAGCACGCCCGAGGCCTGTGGCCAAAATGGAAGATAACCCGTTACAAGGATTGATTAGGGCCAGAGTTGGGGCGCACATAGGCTGTGGGAGCACTCCTGAGCACCATCCGGGCATTAACTCTCAGCAGCTTTACTGGGCATCATGGTTGACCAGCGCCGGGACGAATCAGCGTGGATTGTCTTCTGTTTTGGCCACAGGCCTCGCCCCTATCAAAGATTCATCCCAATGCTTCTTTTTCATCACAATCCAAACCCTCACCAATTCTCGATCATGTTTCCAGCTTCATCAACCTTCTTAAGTCTCTCATACCACTCAATCCGGGCGGCCTCCTCACCCATCCCGCCATTGTTCCTCGCAGCAATCCTCGCCCTCGTCAACATAATCCGTTTCCCTATAGCCAGAATCATTCCCACAGTCCCCTCAGACATCAACGCTGTGCCTGGAAGCTCCTTCCCGTCAAACATATACTCAGGCCCCCTTGCCACAGGCCAGTCGTCATTCAGTTCGGCTTCAATACCATTTACGATGACTGATATAAGGCCGTAGCCCGCAACGCCGAAAAAAGCGGTCTCGCAGGCGATGCAGATGGTGTGGTCGATTATGTTATTGATGAGTTTGGATAGAGGCATGTTTGAGGTTGATGCCGTGTTGATTGATGGCTTTGGTGTGTTGATTTTGTTTGTTTGAGTCTGCAACTGTTTTGGTTCTTTGTGGTGATGGACTGGGACGGGATGGGATGAGAATGTAAAGTCACTAACAACAAGAAGGGAACACAATCTCTATTATATACATCCATGGAATCTGTACCAAATTTCATCAAACACCATTGAGCAGATATTAAACTCCTATGTGCGTGAACCAGACTTCGGATGTTCCATACCCAGTCAGTATTTCTGAGCCAATGTTTCGCAAGAGTTTGAAATCTGCTCATCATTGCGGTCTTGGGTCTCTGGTCAATGGAATCGTGTAGTACCTGGTTTCTGACTCGGCTGAGGCGCGTTGAAGGGATGAACGTGGGATTGAGGAACTCGTCGGTTAGTTACTCATGCGAGTCCGATCCCTGATTTCGATGTGAATGATTGAATCTGCAACCTCGTTTCACGCCAGGACCTCGATTCTCTCCTCAGAGTACTACGTGCTTGTCCGACCAAAGCCGCAACGAGCTCTCCTCCTTTACAGCATGATGGTCTGCTCCTGCTCTTGAACATGAAAACTCGAGGCAATTCTGCTATGACTGTAAATGATTGTGAAGGACTCCAGACTATTATTGAGCGTGAAAGAGATGAAGAGGGACTGGAAGGAAAATGACCTCGAATACCTCGAGGTTTGCACCGTGATGCGGGAAGCGGATGCGGGAGCGAGAGGCCGTGTAGACACTTCGTGAAATGCATCGTGATGGTGACGGCTGTGGAGGAGGATTCGAGGTCCGCAGCATTGATTGTACGCTGCTGTGGAGGACGCCTGAGGGTTATGATAAGAGGGCTGCAGTACACTATGTAATGTCAGTGCTAATATGAGGTGTCGAAGTCGGAAAATGCTTATGCTCCTTAGTAGTAGGGGCATGAATAGCCCGACCCATTCTGGCACCAGGCGTTCGCCCGAGAGTGAAGCAAGACGAAAGACGTCGAGTGGTGCTTGATTGAAAAAAGGACATGATTCGACTACATCAAGCAGGCCTCCTTCTCACTGCTATGCAAATCCGTAGATCCGACCTTAATCCTCCTACCCTTGTCTACAACAGCGTAGACCTCCATCATCCACTCATACCAGACCTTCCTGTCGTCCGTCTGTCGCCACATAGACACATCAGCGATCGCACGCTCGGGTAGGAAGATCGGATGCTTGAAAGGGAAGAATATGGGGAACCAGCTTATCATTCCTGAGCTCTTTTCTTCCATGGTCAAAGGGTTTGTGGAGAGTTCGACGCCCTGATAAAGGACGGTTTCGAAGTAGCCTGCTAGTCCGTGGCAGGTCCCTGGGTTGGGTATTGGGAAGGAAAGTTTACAGTAGCGCGCGTTATGAGCGTTCGATGGGCTAGAGGTGGTTGTGGCTGTAGGCAGGAATGGATTTGGATGGTGAAATGCCCATGCTGTATGTATGACTGGCACTGGCGATGAGGAAGAAGTCTTGCTAGTCCCATTTGACGAACTCGACGATGAGCTCTTTGGGGTGTTCGAAGAGTTAGAGAAAAGGCTGGCGAATGATTTCGGCTTAGTTGGGCTTGGGATAGCGAAGTCGGCTTCAGGAGTGGTTGTGACTGAGCTGAGAAGGTCGACTTGGTCGAGCATGACCACGTAAGGTATCTCTGCCGCCGTCGGGTTGACATTGATCATGGACAATGATATGTCAGAATGGAGCTTAGGCGCTGCGGCTGGTGTAAGATGTGCTGTGTATGAAGCAGGAATCGAGATTCCATGAGTAGGGTTGAGGAGGTGCTGTACACCGTCCAGGCATTCTGGTGACAACTCGTTGTCTGCGAAGGAACCTAACAGCTCTGAGATCAGGATGTCAATCTTGTATCTATTGCTCTGTGGCATCAGACTGCTGGCTGCACCGAAGCTTTCGTCGACAGGAATGGTTGGCGGCTGAGAACTGATTGGCTCTGATTCTGTGTCTTCAGGTTCGATATTGTAGGTCTTGCGTATAGCAGACAGATTTTGATTGGTCTCGGGACCAAGCCATGTTCGCATATCTGACTTGACCAGACTCACTTGATTGTCCCATTTCGTTTCGTTATGTCGTTGGAGTAGTACAAATGCATTCGGGTTCTTCTCAAGAGCCCACATATCTATACTTACCCCAACATCTTCAGCCGCCTTCAGCGCTCGACTGACCAAAGGACCTCGACCTGCGCCCACAACTGCTACGACTGGCCGACCGTCCGGATTCGATGTAGGTTTACCTTGTTCGATCCAATCGTGCAGAGCGCGCGCAGTGGCTCTCTCGTACCATTCGTACTTGATCGGGTCTTTCTCGAACACTTCGTAGGTGATGCTTTCAAGATTGACCGTCAAGGGTTGCAACGGAGCTTGTAGGTAGTCTTGATACCCTGATCCAAATTGGTCCATGGGTGAAACATTGGATTGCTTGGTTTGAAGATGCCTCAAATATGCTAGGTGATGATCTCCTTCTGTCGAAGGCATGTTTTTGGCATCGTTCAGGGTAGGGAATTGATCACTTGTGGTCTTGCCTGGCTCGGAGTAGATCTCTTTCAGAGGTGTGGCGTCGCAAAGAAGGAACCAAGGGAGGTTTTTCAGTTTCGTAAGCTTCATTATATAATCTTGGTGCTCCGAAGGTAGGGAAGGAAACCCTTTCGCATTTTTCCGGAACGTACTGCCATCCAGAGTAAGTATTCTCACAGGCTCCGAATACCAGCGAGTCAATACAGCTGCAGGAGGCAGATTCCGTGGTATCGATAGGGCTAAATCATGTTAGTGAGAGAATACCAAGAGGATGATTTCATACCCAGATTCAGTCTTGTTGAGTATTTACAGATTGATCTGACGATATCCCAATCTTGCCATGTTCGAAAATCGTCCTTTGATCCCTCATTGGACTCATGCGACGCCACAAATTCGCGTCGAGCAAAAGAAGCCAGATCCCCAACCTTTTCACGCGAATCGCTTGTTTCCGGATGTGTATGTGTCCAAACATAGAGTTGCATATAAGGACCTTGATTGAGACCGTCAAGAATGGCACGTGCGTAAGCAGCCACATCAGCACTGCTGTCGTTTCTAGGACCATAAACAATGATATAGCTTACACCACAAAAAGCAGCATAAGCCAACTCCAGGCTGAGTACCTGTCTAGAGACATCGGCAATGATTGGGTCTGGTGAGCTGAGATCGATCCAAGAACTTGTCAAGCCAACAATCGAGCTGATAGCATCATCCGGGGTAAGGTGGGTATCGGCAGGCTCCAAAGGCTTAACGACGACGGATGGTCGACCATTCAACGGATTCTCCTTCTGACCATTCGAGGCATCAGAAAAGAGCGTTGAAAGCAAAGAGAGCACCCTCGAATGGAAACGGGATGTCGTGATAGGAAAGGTTAGCATGTCATACTAAAGAATGATCAGTGAAGTTCTAAAATTGAATTCAGTCAAGCACGCACATTTGCAGAGTGAACCTGCTGTGCCAAAGATTGTGATATTGGCACGTTCCGTTTCGAGTCATGGTGACCGATAAGAAAAGGCGTAACATTATCCATGGCTGGTGTGTCGAAAGTGTCCTGTGTCATATGCTATTCACAGTATCAAGGTGGTCGACAGTCTCCAAGGGTCAGTGGGTAGGAGGGTAGAGAGCGCTAGCGTATATCCTTTTTTGTGATCGTTGAGAATATACAGAAGACTTGGATGGCAGTCTCAGCTCGGTCGCAAGATCTCACCAGGTAGAATGGCTCAAGAAGGGCCTGAAAGCCCGAGCTGTTTAATCACATCATTTTCAAATTCTGCTTGATGAAGAAGAAATGCAATACGACCGAGCGTTCATCTGTGGATGAATCACGTGTGTGTCCCAAGCAGGCCCGAGTCAAAACGCGCTAAGGATTTGGAAATGAATGAAGGTTGCTACCATCCTGTCACATATCATCCACACTCCATGCGCTGTGCTGCCATCAACCTCTCAAGACCTCCAACATGAACATATCACAGCCTTCGAAATGTTTCTTTTGCACATTCAAACAAGCCTCTAAAAGAGTTGAACCGATAGCTAGACGCCGCATCCATACATCCCCTGTGCGGTCGCAGAGACAACGACCACAACCGCAAACAAAACGCAAGAGCGAAACCCCAAAAAATAACCTGAAACCAAAAACATTGAGCGAAGAGGCCATCCAAGAGAAGTTCACACCTGCACAAGCAGAGGCTATCAGGGAAACCCAAAAACACCTGGACTTCGGTAGAAAGTTCCGAAAGGGCACCGTTGCGGACACGAAACCATGGGCAATGCGCTACTTCCAAGATCTGACTGAGATCGACCCGATTGCCGACAAACCTGTGAGGGCACCTTGGTCGAACCTGGATGACAACTCGAGGTTAAAAACAGACGATGAGTTCAATGAGGACATTGTACGATTCATGCAGAATATGCCCGAAAACGAGAATGAAGCTGTGGAAGCTTTCGACAAGTTCCTTGCTGAGAACAGGTTGACGGTCGGGAAAGAGTCGGCTGAGTACAATCCTCGAAGCGCAGAAGCACCATCCTTCCCAACAATGAAAAGAGACGAAGTCATGGCCGGGCTGAAAGAGATAGAAGAAGGTTCCAGCTCAGAGACACAGGGTGCAAGTTCGCCTTCCACCAAGAAGAAGGGCCAAAAAGGTCAGAAAGGCTCGGACGATGGGAAGGGAGAAATCTCACCTGCTCTCATCCGATTGATGCAGATGACAGGCTACAACTCTGCCGAAATATCCAGACTGCGTGTCAAATCTATCTACTTTAATCAAGTCACCAACCAAACACGTCTCGGAAAGATCAACAAGACCTACTGGCTCAGTGTCGCGGGCAACGGTAACGGCCTACTTGGTATCGGGGAAGGAAAATCGGAAGAAGCTGGAGAAGCCATGATTCAGAGTCAGTATCGCGCTATACGAAACATGCAGCCCATCATGCGCTACGAGAAGAGAACCATCTTTGGAGAAGTTGAAGGCAAGAGTGGTGCAACCGAATTACATCTCTGTGCACGACCACCAGGTTCGTTTCATCATGATCCACTCGTCTTCTAGATACTAACAAATTACAGGCTTTGGACTCCGATGTCAACAGTACATATTCGATCTGTGTCGAGCTGCCGGTATCGCCGACCTTTCCGCCAAAGTCACAAGAGCCAGAAACCCGATGAACACAATTAAAGCGGCTTATCAAGCGTTACTGAGTCAGAAAGATCCAGAAGAAATCGCCAAGGGACGAGGCAAGAAACTGGTAGACGTGAGGAAGGTGTACTATGCCGGCAACGTATAGATTTTCTGGAGCACGGGGGTCCTCCTGAAGATGCTGTAAATAGTAGTGTATACATCGCTCATGTACCATAACTGCGTGGTGTACGCCCAGTCCTCCTAAACTACAATTTGATTCATTGTACAATGTATGTAGAATATATCCATACCTGCCCACCCATCACCTCCCCAACGTCTCATCCCCCTCCAACACCGTCTGATCCCCCTGTCCCTGCTGCAACACAATACTGTACACACTCGCCTTCATCAATGTATACACACTCGCCACCTTCCGCTCCAGCAGCCTCAGTGACTCCGCGATCTCTAGCGTTATTGGACCGCTGGAGAGGTCTGTTAGGGTTTTGGTGAGCTGGGTGGGAGGTTAATGGGGGTGATGGAGAAGAGTAGAGTCCAGTAGGGGTGGATGACAGTGGGGAGAAGAGGGGTGGGGTGGGGGTAAATGGGAGTGGAAGGGGTGATACAGGAATGGGGGGCTTACATGGTTCATATTTGAGAGAAGACGAGAGTATTCATTTAGAACTTGTTGTTCCAGGGGTGTGAGTGTTTGGGAGGTACTTTGGGGAAGGAGGAGGGGACGGGAGAGGGGGGTTGTGGTGTCGTCTTGGAGGAGGGAGTCGTCTGGGTCTGCCATTTTGAGGGTGGTGAGTGGGTGAGTGAGTGGCTGTTTGTGTGTTGAGGGAGTGACGAGTGGGTAGCAGATTGATTGGTTAATCAGTACTGATATGTATTATGTCGGTCTCCTTCGATTCTAGTGAGTGTTGTGTATAGTCTGGTCGGTGTAATATGGTATGGTGTGGCTTCGCTGGTTGGTGAGTCCGAATCGTTTCTTGGAAGACTGTATGATCGCGGACTCTGTGGGGTGTTCGGGATCTATTCGAGTGTTGCAGACTTTTGTCTGAAAAGTTCATGAGATGTAACGCGTTCAAACTGGAAAATGAAAGGGAGTGGTTGACAAGATGTGTTCTACAATTGTGATCGTGTGCAGATGCCACAAAATGTCGAGATATTAAACGTCAGACTCGCGACATGGTGTCTACTATCGAGGCTTTCCGTTGAACACGCGATGCAGATTCTAGCAGGTCGTTGATACACTCAAGTGTAGGTTCCGAGTGTTCTTGTTGAATGAGTTGTATGTCAAGTCTACGGCAGAGAGGCTAATGAGTGATGGTCAAATTTATTCGAATTTGGCAAACCGCCCAGTATTGACTTTTCACGGCGACACTTCAATATTGCTGGCTGTCAAGAGGCTATTTTCTGTAAAGATACAAATGGGAATGCTACGACTACGGTCGTTCTCGATCCCAACATTCAAGGAGGCAGCAACCACTGACACAAAGTGATCGGAGTTGTGTTTGAGGCATATTTACGAAACGGAGTTGGGAAACACGGTCCTGACCGCAGGAAAGGGGCTCCCAGATTCGGGACCAAAGGCAGTGCAACGAGACCGATGCTCGAGCAAATTGTTAGCGACGTATTGAGAACTCACTTCCTCGATAAGTATGCAAGACCGTACTGGAGGGAGAGTGTCAGCGAATTTGCGTAAAGAATGCATTGCATTGATGGTGGGACCAACCCTGTGTTCCTTGAATATTTCAAGCAGCTGTATGATTGCGCCTGTAGCAGCTCTGCGCTGATCTGAGCACAATGGATGCCATCAAGCACTAGAAAGACACCATGTCAACAGCATACTCAATCCGGAGTATGTGCGAGTCCCTCAGTTTCGTGGCGTGACATTAAGCGGACCACAACGTCCTTCGTTCAAGGCAATCGACTCTATACCGTCTCTTACCAGAAATCCGAGACAAGCCAAAACTCCATGGTCTTCGCAGACCGCTTTAGTACTTGTAGTGTGTTGAGTAGTCTTTCGGCGAAATGACCAAACCTCTTCCTTTCTTCGCGCCTCGATAGATCACTTCAACCACGTCTATAAGATCTTGCTTGTCATTGATCAGGAAATTGAGCTTATTGTTGTTTCCAGTACCAAAATCACACATCATATGTTTGTTCCGCCAGAAAAACATGACCGTACAGACATCGTAGAGTTCGTACATCTGATTGAAGTCTCGTATCTGGGTATTGTCGCATGTATAGATGACGGCGAAGTTTCTGATCTTATCGGCGATCTTGTAGAGCATTTCGTCTTGGGCCCATGTATCTTTGTCCTTGGGGTCGCCGAATCGGATGACTACCACACGTTCATCTTCTGACATGCAAGCCTGATCGACGTGCCAGGCGCTGGGTAGGTCGTGGATTAGCGCGGTCATGTTTGTTTCCTGAGTACGTTCGTTGAAGGTTGCGGAGTGGGGTGAATGGCTTTCGCGGGATTTGACAGTGAGGATATCAAGAAAGCGTTGCGCAATCAATTGGACCTGATGGGAAGAAGTGATTGTTCATTTGTTTCCTGCGCGATGGCAATAGGCGGCAATCGTCGCTTGTTTTAGTGTTACGCTAATTAAACGTGTGCCACGCCAGGGCCTTTGACGAACTTTTTTGTCTTTATCGATACCTGAGACGCCCCCACTCATTCATCTTGCATGCGGGCAAATTTTAGTACAGAACAGGCCAGACTTGATCACAACAGGTACGACTTTCTGTACACAACCTGGTAGATCTCACATCACCTGTCTTCAGACATCTTCAGAGAATCTGGGGATACCTCAGCATGTCGAACCTCGAGAGCAAATCAGCCTCGGCGACCCAGAACGGCACAACCGTCGCAACCCTACGAACAGCACTCACATCAGAGAATGTGCCTCTAGCGCAGCGATTTCGAGCACTATTTTCTCTCAAGCATCTTGCGGCGCAAGGAAGTGGACAGCAAGCAACCTCAGCAATCGAAGCCATTGCAGCTGCCTTTACAACGCCATCAGCACTCCTCAAACACGAACTAGCCTACTGCCTTGGTCAAACGAAAAATGTCGAGGCCATTCCTTTCTTAAGAGCCGTGTTGGAAAACTATAGTGAAGACCCTATGGTACGGCACGAGTCGGCTGAGGCCTTGGGAGCTCTGAGTGATGTCGGCAGTCTACCGATAATGGAGAAGATGAGAGACGATCCCAATGAGCAGACGGTGGTCCGGGAAACCTGCGAGATTGCTATTGATCGTATCAACTGGCAGCTTTCTGAATCGAGCAAGACTGAGAACCTCAAACCCAGCGACTTTGCCTCGATAGATCCTGCGCCACCGACAGCCTCGACTGCTTCCTCACCTTCCATCCCATCCCTTCAAGAAGCTCTCCTCGACACATCCAAACCACTTTTCCTGCGGTACCGCGCCATGTTTGCCCTTCGAGACCTAGCATCGCCCCCAGATGCTCCTACCGCCGAACCTGCAATTCACGCCCTGGCTGCTGGCTTTGCCGACAAGTCTGCTCTTTTCCGACACGAAATAGCATTTGTTTTTGGACAATTGTCACATCCTGCATCTATCCCAGCTCTCCTGAAAGTTCTCGGTGACCAGAAGGAGGAAAGTATGGTACGCCACGAAGCGGCTGAAGCATTGGGAAGTCTGGGAGAGGAACCGGGAGTAGAGGATGAGCTCAAAGCTTTCTTGAATGATTCTGAACAGGTGGTTCGCGATAGTGTGATTGTTGCACTTGATATGGCTGAGTATGAGAGGACGGGAGAGATGGAATATGCCATGATACCCGAGGTGACTGCCTCTGCATAAGCACAGCGATAGTGAAGTTTCTCTTTCTCAGTTGTTTGTGTTGAATTTGTACCCGCATTCACCACATCTGTAAAACACTGTTGAACCCTCATCCGCGCTCCGCAACTGTTTGGTATGGTAAAACATTTCTTTTGCGTGACATTGTGGACATTCTTCATTTGTCACAGATTCCACTTGCAGCTCTTCCGTATTGACATTCTGAACGTCGTTATGTTTCGATCGCAAAGCTGAGGGGAAAGCACTGGGCTTGGATGTCGACACAATCACTTTGTCTGAGGTGTCTTTGGTGTAGAGGGAACAATCTTCGCATTTTATCATCTGATCTGAGCTCGATCCTGTCGTGCGCGGCATGAGGGAACCACAGTGGTCGCAAAATAGCATGCTACCGATCGCGACCATTTTGACGGTGGTCAAGTATATTCTGCCAGATATCGATCAGTGAGACACACCGAGTACTTTTCTTCAATGCGATGCGAGCAACAGGTCTGAAAATATTATTTCTCCGATTCTGACCCAATCGCACTGGCCAACTCCCCACACGTCGACGCGTGCGAGGACCCACTTTAGAGTAATTGCTCGCATGCACTACGATCCGTATTCCGAACGTGACTGTTTGCGAGTGCCAATTCTCTGAAGTCAGGTCAACATGACAACTGGTGCTTCAAGTGCGTGATATCAACACCTTTTCACTCTCCAGAATTGCGAGTCGCCTGATGAAGTGCCATTCGAACCTACTGGCACATCAGCGGCCGCCTGAGCCTCGCTCTCTACCAACACATCAACCATAACCATGTCTCGACCACAGGTCTTGGTCAATGTCCCCCCTCCCTCCTTTCGTCGAACTACCGTCACTATGAATGGCAGGAGTGCGAATGAGCCTCAATACAAACTCACATGCGACAAAGCCCTTCAATTCACACCGATAACTACCTCTGTATTACGACCTAGTGATTGTATACCGGTACCCGAAGTCTCGAGGGTGCGAGAGAATGGCAGAGTCGCTTCGACACTTGAGAGAAAACAGGCTTCCTCTTTGCTCTCGCAGCAAAATCCACTCGCCTACACAAATGAAGTTGCGAACGCAATCAATCAATCTCACGACGCTAATTTGTATGGATCTATGCCCTCTCTGGGGGTCCTAAACATTCTCTGACCACTTGGTAGCATTTTTCGACTACCGCCTACAAAAGAGTTCTCTCGACTGTCAGACTCCGTAACAGCAGATCTAAGCCCACTGGCCAGATCCGTAATCAACATGGTGAAGATCCAATACCGATGTATGCTTCGAGCCTTGATCCGCTTCTTACTTGAGCTGACCCATACTTAGATCCTACTCCCGACGACTCGGATCAATCCATCTCTACTCGTCTGCCACAATCGAAGCCCACTTCTGGCTCTCAATCGAAACCTTTACCCCAAGTCACGGTCAACATTCCGCCCCTCAGCATCAAGCCTACAGTCACCCAGAAACCTGCTCCAGTTGCAAGGCCTATTGTCCAGGTACCTCCTCCACCGCCATCCTACAGAGCGGAAGACTACCCCACAATAGACCACTCTCCGAAGAGAAGGAAGTTGGGCCCAAGCCATGAAGAGAATATGCAAACACAAACCCAGCGGCAACAATCAGCTGAGGCTTTACAGAAATTCCAGGACTTTCTGAACGAGGTGTTCCAAGCTCAGGATCTTGTAGATGAAGCTGGTGGCAACATACTCAATTCCAGGAGTGGCTCGTTCTTCCAGTCTTTCGAGAATGAGGCCGAAGACGGACTGAGTCTGAACGTGAAAGTTCTTGAAAAGCTGAGAGACGAGCTTCGCAAATTGACTGGGTTGCAAAGACTACGAGATATTCCTATTGAAGATACACGCCGCTTACAACAAATTTGCGAGCCTTCTGTTGAACGAGGCCAAACCATCAACCTGCAACATGACGACAATTCCTCTGAAGAACATCAGGGTTCGTGGAAGAGCAGGCTATCGAGGGCTAACAATAGTGTCTGTTCCGCCATCGTGGCGGTTTACACAATGATAGGGAATCCACAAAACGAGGACCTACTCTCGACGGATCTTCTGAATTGGGCTGCTAACACCCTTAACCATGTCCTGAATGCCTGCATCATTCCAGTAGTCGAAGCGCGACCTGATTCTCAAGACAACTCTCTTTTTGGGCAAGCAAGTCAAAACATCGACTCACTGAAGGTGCTCTTACAATCCACTCGAAGGTTGCTTGAGACTATGACGACCGCCTGCATAGAGATCAGAGGCGGTGACTTGTGTGTGAGCACCGTGGAGTTCTGTGCAGCGCGCATGATATTTGTTCAGAACGCTACCTCGGAGAAAGATTCGGCTATTGGAACGCAAGTTTACGAAGCTTTCCGAAAGGCTGCAATGGCAAGCGTGTCTCGAATATATGCTCGATTTCCTCGAGAACGTGCTGCCATCATGGACGAAGTTCTGAGCTCCTTGGATAAACTTCCGTCAAAAAGTCGAAGTGCTAGAACTTTCCGCATTGGCGACGGTACTTCGATTCAACTCATTTCAGCATTCTTCATGCAACTTGTCCAAACAACTACGATGGATGTGCCCGATAGCATTCCGAAGCGCACTCGCACCAAGAATCGCAGACGTCATCTGCCAGGTGATGAAGACGGACATGATAACGAAAGTGATGGCACGGATGAGGACGAAGACAACGATGGAGATATGCCAGAGGCAAACGACATTCAAAGTCGACTGTTGAAGCAAGTCGAAAGGTTGTACAATCCTGCAGCCAAAAGCACAAACGACATTGTGTCTTACCTAGTGGGGAAGGCGTCGAAAACCACCAAGACTGGAGAAGCCCCTTATCGTGCCATTCTTGATCTTCTTGTGGAAGACTTGATTAATGTTGCTGACAACGTGGATTGGCCGGCAGCCGATCTTCTTCTTTCCGCATTGGTGGGACAGATGCTCTGGATAGCCGAGAATGACAAGGTAGCATCGACGAAAAACATGGCGTTGGAGTGCCTTGGTACTATTGCGTCCGCTATCTATGACTTGAGAGCGAAAGCTTCAAAAATTCTTGAGGACATCAGCAGAAATGAGAACCATGCTCTTTCCGACGCGGCTGCGGAGCTTTCGAACTTCGGCAGACTTCTCCAAGAAGGACGAGTTTCACCAAATGAGTACCTTTCATTCAAAGGGCCATACTTTATTGTAGCAAATCATCTTCAGAATCGTTCGGGAAAACTCACACTTCACCAGCAGAGTGCCAAGAGCTATTTCCTGGCTAGCATCACGAAATATGTCTCACTCGTCGTTCAAAAGAGCGACCAAGCTCCAGAAGGCATCGAAGAGATTATTGAAGCCGTACTTGAGCTCTCGCTGGATGGAGCTTCGAGGAACAGCCGCCTCGATTACTCAGCCTCTCCAGACGTCGTGGCAGGAGCTTACCTGCTCTGTGTGCTCAGTCGCTTCAGCAAATCCACAGACAACATCCTTGCTCAATTGGCCTCATCACTGTCCAGTGACCAGGCACATGTTCGAAGCCGAAGTCTGAAGAGTATTTCTGCCATTCTCGAGAAAGATGCATCTGTGCTTGATCGAATTCCTAGTATCACTCAATTTGTGTTTAAGTTAAATACAGACGACTCGGCAAACGTGCGAGACTCTGCTTTGTCTATCATTGCCCGATTCATCATCCACAGATCTGCTTACAGCAAGCAAGCATTTGAACAGCTGCAAAAGAGTATTGACGATGAAAAACCTTCTATTCGAAAACGTGTCACCACTCATTTCAAGGACATATTCCTACAGGTGACAAACCAGCGGAATCGTGACGCGATCATGCTCAAAATGCTTCAACGACTCGATGATGATGAAGATTCTGTCGCTTTACTTGCGGAACAAACCCTGGAAGAATTGCTACTCAAACCTGTGCAACTTCAGCTTCAGTCCGATGAATCGAGTGCAGGCGCCGCCGTTGCTATCAAGGATGTATGCTCTCGTTTTATGTCCTGTATCACAGAGAAGACTATTACCGACCAGGTCAGGAGAGAAGCAGAAATCTAGAGTGCGCTGCTGAAAAAGTTCTTCACATCGTTGCTTCACAAAGATAAGAAGACAAAGTCTATCAACCAGAAGATTTTCTCGAGAATGGTGGGAAACTTGTTCGAGCATATCATCTCCACAGAAGCCGCTCAACAATCGCTACTGCTACTCACGACCTTGGCCGAAGCTGATCCTCAGTTGATTCCGGTACTGCAATTAGCAAAGCTGCAGAATTACCTGAGTAACGTGAAAGGCGAGCACGACCAGTTTCTCTTTAGATCAGCTGTTCGGATCTTCGCCCTTGTCTTACCAGGGTTGTCTGAGACTCATAAACTCATGATTGCTGATACACAAAGTGCCTTGATGAAGTCTGTTACCACACTCGATAAGCGCTCTGATCTCGACGCGGTCATGCAGTGCTTGGCAGGGATTGACGGCGTATTGCACAACACCGAGAAGCTATACCGTCTCACAAGTTCTGTTTGTGTCAAGTTTACCAAGTCTGATACGCCTGTCAGTAGTCTTGAGAGGCTGCTTGCAATCATTGGAGCGGTTGGCAAGCGGATAGATCTGGACCAAACCCCTGAGATATTCGCCAGAGTGACTCCTGGCTTCAGCGGCAAGAGTGTGACAGCGTATGTTGTAACGACCATTCTACCTCTGACAAAACCCACTCAACCTGTGAGCGTTCGCGCTAATTCACTTGAGAGTCTTGGCTACATCTGTCAGGCAACGCCTGCGCATTTTAACAACAAGCAAGTACGAACGGCTTTCTTCGATACACTTCGACAAGCCTCGACTCCCGACGAAGCAAGACTACAAGCTGTCGTACTGAGGATATTTGATGAATTGTATGCTGCTCGATCAGCGGCAAAGGGCACGTCTGAGAAGACACAACACGGAGAAAAACAAGGACTGAAACAGATGGGTGGTGATGCCAAGTCCCGAGATCAAGACAGTGCCATTTCCGCCATCACTATGGATGTTGTCGATGCTGTCCTGAGGATATCCCTCACAGATGACTCAAAACATGCTGTACCTGCGGCTCGAACACTTGCTAGTATCAGTGCTCAGGGTCTCATTCATCCCAAGCAATGTTTAGGGGCGTTTGTTGCAATCGGTACGAGCAGCAACGTTGAAATAGCTGCCATCGGCTATCGAGCACAGCAACTTCTCCATGAACAACACGAGTCACACTGCGAACGTGAGTACATGTCAGCCATCACGCAAGCTTTCAATTATCAAGAGGCCGTGGGCAAAGACTCGAGTGGCTCGGTTTACCCGGGGCTCCAAGCCAAACTCCATCGCTGCCT
>JABUBK010000136.1_pt1 | contig 15067 bp, 14 predicted proteins | sample 7332671 | NCBI WGS metagenome assembly JABUBK01 (sample SAMN07256342, study PRJNA390944) | subsurface metagenome | isolation source: Methane hydrate marine sediment | place: Pacific Ocean: Eastern North Pacific, ODP site 1244 | collected 2002
TTTATTATACTTATTTTTGAGGAGATCTCAAGTCAAAGTCATAACAAATTAATTTCTTTTTTAGTCCCATAAGGTCTGAAACATTTCATTAGGAACTCAACATTATCGATGGTAGGTTCAAAAACTGTATTGATTTTGTTAGATGAGGTGACCTGATGAAGATTGCTTTCCTTGGGCTTAGAGGTCTTCCTGCTGCCTACGGAGGAGCAGATAGAGTTGTAGAAGAAATAAGCACCAGATTAGCCCAGCACCGTCATAGTGTGTTAGTTTATTGTTGGAAACACTCCAAGAGAGATCGTCCTAAAGAGTATAAGGGTGTGAGATTGGTGTACTTACCTACCTTTCAAGCTAGATATTTCGGCACACTGATTCACACGTTTGTAAGTTGTCTGGATGTCATAAAACGAGATATTGACATCGTCCATATTAACAACCTCGAAAATGCTCCACTTGCTCTTATTCCACGCTTGTTCGGAAAGAAGGTAGTGGTTCAACCACACGGGCCGGCGTGGCCCATTTTGAGGTGGGGAACTTTTAGGGAGAGGTTTCTAATTAACCTGAAGATCCGATTATCGAGGATATACTTCTACTTCTGTAGATTTGCTGTTGCTTACCTCTCCCATAAGATAGTGATTATTTCCTGTGCGGATCGTGAATATCTCTTGGAAAGAAAGCAAGATAAGCTATGTTTGATCACGAATGGATGTGTCGTCCCTCCTTAAGGCTTTCGGTGAAAATGCGAAGCTTTTCTTTTGGAGACAACCTTGTCTTTGCGCTCATTTGAAACCTCCTTCTTTTATTATACTTATTTTTGAGGAGATCTCAAGTCAAAGTCATAACAAATTAATTTCTTTTTTAGTCCCATAAGGTCTGAAACATTTCATTTCTGGTGCGATTTGATCCATGAAATTCGTTACTTTTTGTTTTTTTTCAGATAATTGAAACATATATTTCAATACCTTTGAATATTATACCCTATGGCTTAACGCTTCTGTATCACAACGCAGTATTGTGTTTCTCATACAAAGTCTAAAGCCCCATCATTTGAGCCAGGAGCAACTGTAAAAACTTCATCTACATTTGATAAAGGCAGCTTATCCCAACGAGCTCAAAGCATGAGTTTCATTAAATGTCAAAAGTATTAGTGCTGATTCCAATTCACAATGTTTCGTTCATAGCCTTTCATTGACACTCTTCTCAATAAATTTACCAGTGTCAAATCAATCATCTTGTTCGCCTTGGTGCTCCAAAAATATTTTGCGTGATATACCTTCTTAACATCTCATAAGATTTTCTCGAGTCACTCAGTTCCTGAATATATCTCTTAATCCCATCAGTCTCTTTTTAAGATCAAAGGTTTTATTAACTCTTGAGAAAAAATATCCAGAACAAATATTTTTTCAGAAATTTTCGTTAAAGATGCAGACGGTGTCCTTTTCATTGTCTTTCCATTCTTCACTCTCCAGCGCTTTCTCTTCAAAATTATCTCTGCTAAAATCATCGGTCGATCTACCACAATTATTCTTCTAACATTTTCATTTTTCGCAAAGTGTTGAATCAAATGTGCATCGCGAGTCCGAAAACCTTCCCTTTCATACTTCTTCCAGCCATGCATTGGAACTATTATCAAATCTATTTTTTCAGATTTACTTTTCGAAAACGAACTGTTCATTCAAGTTCCTTCCACACCTCTAATCCATTCTCTAAAAACAATATCCTCTATCAATTCACTGAGGCTTAATAAAGAGAGTTTAATATAATCAATTTCAATATCTGCCTTCATTACAGCAGGATCAAACCTCAACTCTATTAACTTATCGTCTTTATCCTTTTTAAATCTCGTATTGTTCAATAAATCTATCGAATACGTATGGAACTCATTATCTTGGGTTATTTCAAAATTAATCCATTTATTCTTACTACCCCATTCCCCGTCATTGGAGGTAGTCCAGAATAGTTGTGCTTGTCCCTTTTTTTCTAAAGCGCCAACTTTTAACCGTACTTCCAATGTATTTATTAAGAGAGTTGGAATTTCTACTTTTGGTCCAAACATTATTGGATCTTTTCCAGTAGATTTCATTTTGAATACACTATTTTCACAAGATAAATGGCTTAAGTCCTGAAAAGCCTTCCAATCGTCAGCAGAATCTTCGAAGTCCCAAAGAAAAAAGTTATTTTGGCTCAAAGCTCTAAACAGTAAAGTGGACTGCTTGGTAATATCCGTTAATTTGCCATCATAAAATAGAAAAAAGAAAACATTTTCATCGAGTTTAGTGGTAGAAAAATCTTTAATATTATAAATTTTGATAGTTTGATCACGGTAAATTTTTTGTATCTTTTGGCTCAGTAGCGAGAAAAAACTATCAGACTGTAGGATTGAATATCCACCGAAGTATAAAGCACTACTAAAAGGAAAAGCTCGATGTAAGCCACGCAATTGAGTTGCCATGGTTCTCATTGAATTCTCAGGATCAAGAGGATTAATCACTTTATACACTCGATACCACCGACCATGCGTGATTTCTTTTTGAAAAAATGGCTGAAGATAGGGTCGTAACCGTACAGGAACTGTTTTCCAGTTTAACAATGGTTTCAACAATATTAAATCACTGCGCGCACTGTCCAAGACTAAATACTTGACATCTTTCAAACGAAGTGTGTCGATAAATTCATGAATATCATCTTTGATGGGCATATTTTTAACTATTGTTTCTGCATAAAATGCGACATAATCTTGTGGCGTAAAGCTTGTCATAATTGAATTTGGAGGAACTTTATCTTTTAATTCACGGCCAAAGTTTTTATCTCTTTCAAATCCGCTCATAGACCAAAGCCACCCCTTTTTGAGACTGTTATCGAATTTTGCCCAAAAAATTATACAAACAAATAGAATAATCAGCCCAACCAATATGTTTTTCATAAATTCTAGAAACACATGACTACTAAATAAGTGTCGTTTTAGCCTAAGACTAGACGAGAGCTTAGAAAAGAACTTTTCTAGAAAACTGATTCCCCCAGCAGACCATACAATCATGGCTGGAACAACTGGTGTCAAGTACCTGGCTTCTATGTGGAAAGCCAAATAAATAAACACTGGAGAAGATGAAAAAACAAGAAACAGCTTATCTTTGGTTTTTACTGAAGTCCATCCTGTAAAAAGCAAACCTAACAGTGAGAAAAAAGCTAAATAGAGAGGATAAACTGCGTCAGAGAAAAAGCTATGATAGAAATAGCGGAAATTCTGGGCCACCCTACTCAAGAGAGCACGGGGGTTATGCACTATGGCTATGAAGATGCTATTTTTGTTTTGTTCTGGAGTACCATAGAGTTCTTCTGAGCGCTTGTAGCCATAAATTACAGCATCCCTTGAGAGACTACCTTTTTCAACAAAGCCTTGGCCCGCATAAAATGTATCATAAGATTGCCTACTAATTGTCCATTCCCCAGTGTAACTATGTATATAAAATAAATAAGGAATGACGCAAGCGCCAAATATAATTAAAAATAGTAAAAGATTTAAGATTGTTCTTTTGTTTTTTAGTAGTCCTTCAAAGCCTTTGGATGAGGCTATAAATACAAATATAGTCAAAAAATAGAAAAAGCCATCGACACGACTTAGATACGCAAGACCCAAACAAAAACCCAGTAGGACAAACATCAAAGTTTTATCTTTTCGAAGAGCGACCAAGCCTATGTTTAGTCCCATATAAACAAAAAAAATCAGTACGACGTGCGTCATAGAAAGCATTATGGTCTCGGTTAAAGCTAGGGAGGGAATAAGAAGCAAAATACTAACATAACCAGCACGTCTACCAAATAATCTTCTCGAAATTAAGTAGATAGGAACGGCCAACATTCCGCCAAAAAAAACGAATATTATCTTGTCTGCAACCTCAATATCCCTCACTATGAGATAAAGAAATCCCGCTATTATCGAATACAAAGGAGGTCGAGATGTATTATGAGTTATACCGTCAAAGTTAAGCAAACCTTTTTCGTGAGCAAAATTTTGCGCCATCCGAAGTTGAACTGACTCATCGACACCTATAACTACTTTATATTGAATTAGGTAAGCTCTAGAAATAAAAACAATTAAAACAAGTATAATAATGTAGGCTAGTTCTTTTCTTTTTTGAGAGTCGTTCATTACGATTTACCTATTTATTTTCTTAGCTATTGTCTTGTTTAAGATACCGCTTTGAGGCCAGGTCTTCAACCACTAAGGCCACCTCGAGTTCTCGCTGAAGTTTGCCTCAGGCTCTCTTCGCAAATTCCTTACGGAAAATGTTACGCCAGAGTTGGGATATCCCCAACTCGGCGAATTATTGGCTACTGTGTCGGATTAAGTAACACAGGGAGGATTTTAACCTCCTGGTCAGCTAATCTACCGGGCATCCCTTAAAGAACTGGTTCGTAAATCAACTCTAATAATATTGTCTGTGACAACACCGAAAACAGACCGCTGGTAAACCATCTCTAATAATATCTTTTCTGAATTTCTTCATTGATGAATTATTCCAAATCTCTTTTAAAGATTCTTTCTTTAAATTACCAACAACTTGATTACAACCTAATACGCCGCCGCCAGGGGTTACCTCTAAATTTGGTAAAATATTTAAACCAAGCCAAGGAATATTGCAGTTATTTTTAAAAACGCCCTTATTATCATCTAGAGCGTAATAGATCACCAAATCTTTAAACTTAATTTCTGGAATCAGTAAAATATCAAAATTTGCTTTAAATTTCTTTAATTTTTTTATTTGAGATTTTAAAACACCTAAATCAATCTGTGGCTTATTTTTACTTAAATTAAAATACATATGTTGAAAAGTCAAAATATTAATATCTATATTATTACCTCTAAAATATAAAGCTATTTCAAGTAAATGGTCATAATTATCTTGAATAACTAAACAATTTATATTAATTATTTTTTTGTTACCTTTTCCTTTTTTTCTTATTTTTTTAATATTGTCTATTATGTTTTGAAAACATCCCTTGAATTGTCTTATCTTATCATGTCTTGGGCCAATATCATCTATTGAAATATTAATTTGCTTTAAATTGGTTCCTAAAATTTGGTCTAAGTACTTATCAAGCAAAATACCATTAGTAGTTAAAGACATTTCCATTTTATAACCCTGGGCCAGGCTAAGAATTTGACCAAAATAAGGATTAAGTAATGGCTCTCCCCCAAAAAAATGGAGATTTGGCTTAATAAAAAAAGAACTTCTAATATCTTCTAGAATATCTTTAAAATCAAGAAGTTTGATGAAATCATTACGAGAAGTATAAAAGGGATTATTTTTTTGATAGCAATTTTGACAATGACAATTACAATCTAAAGTAAGATGAACTAAAAGAAAAAAAGATTGAAAAGCACAACTTCCAAAAATTTGGCTTAAATTAAATAATTTAGGTTTCTGATGAATAAATTTCTTTATATTCATAAATCTCATCTCGAAATTAAATCAATTCTTTTCTTAAATAAAAAAAACAAATTAGCAAAACCATCTCTAAATTTATTAAGCTTAACTTCGCCAAGCCGAACTGAATAGCTAATAGGCACCTCAGCAAAAACAATATCTTTATTAAACATAACTTCCATTTTTATTTCTTCAGAAAAAGCCATGCCATTGCTGACTAACTTAATTTTGTCTAAAATCTCTCTTCTAAAGACCCACATACCGGATTGAGAATCTCTAATTTTTCTAAAAGTTACTATAAAAAAAACCAATGTTAGCATAAAATTACCAAATCTATTTAAAGATCTCATAGATTGTTTTTCCTGCAAGGGGAAACGGCAACCAGAAACAAAATCTGCCCTTTTGTCCAACAAAAAATCAACTAGTTTAGATATTTCTCTAACTGGATAAGAACTATCGCCATCCATAGTTACAAAAATATCTCCATCAGCAACTTCAAATCCGGCTAAATAAGCTTGACCATAACCCCTACGCTTTTCAAAAATTACTTTAGCACCTAATTTTTTAGCCATTTTTGAAGTTTTGTCCGTTGAATTATTATCGACTACAATTACTTCATCAATAAATAAAGGCTTTCTTTCCAAAATTTTTTGTATCCCCTCTTCTTCATTAAAACAGGGAATTACGAGGGATATTTTTTTATGTTGAAACCAATACCTGGGGTGGACCCCATTGTTAAGACAGTAATTTGTCTTGTTTATGATACCGCTTTGAGATTCTTTGCTCTTTGTCATCAAAATATACCTCAGCCGGCGTTTTATAATCAAGGAACTGATGTGGCCTTTCCTGATTGCAAAAGCTCATATACCTGTTAATCCCCTCTTTAGCATCACGAACAGTCTTATAATCATTGATGTACACTTCCTCATACTTTATCCTTCATTTCAAGGATAAACTAACTGAGATTCATGATATTATATTATTTCATAAGTCCTTGAGGAAGATCCTTATCTCAGAGGGTATTCACCACCCAAAGAAAAGAAAAAAAGTCCATCGATGGAGAAGAAGGATGCCAAAAGCCGGGATGCTCGTTCAAATGGACTCTTCTCAACACAGGTGGCTTAAAAATATCCCTGAGAAATGGTGGCTTACAGCAATGATAGATGATACCTCAAGTGAGGTTCCTTATGTTATGTAATGTTAGATTCTTTCCCAAAGATATCGTATTTGACAATATGCATGTGCTCAGACGATTCATCGAGCTCAAAGGCATATTCATGTGTCTATATGTAAATAAGGCCTCTCACTTTAAGACCTAGATATGGAGGCATACACTGCAATGTTAATCCAGAACAAGGAGAAACTCAAATAGAGCGAGCATTAAGTGAAACGAAGTGAATTCGATATCAATATCATTACGGCTAACTCACCTCAAGCAAAGGAAGAATAGAAAGACTCTTCGAGCTCTTCCAGAATTAGACTCATAAAGGAGATGAGACTTGCTGGGATAAAGGATTGCCAAGGGGTAAATAGATTCTTAATCGAGAACTTCTTGCCTTGATACAACAAAAGATTTGCCCAAAAGGTAGAATCTTCTTACCTTCCTTATGCCCAAGGACAAGGACTTAGATACAGTCTTCTGCAAAAAATACGAGCGAGCAGTGAAGGCCGACAATACCCTCCAAGTGATGGGTCAAACCATCCAAATACCACCCACTGAGACCAGGTTCTCTTTCAGAAAAGCAAAGGTAGTTGTCTGTATCCTAGAGGATAGCCGAATCCTTCTAATATACAAAGACTCAGTCATTGCTGAATCTAAACTCTCTAAGGACAATAAGATTATTGAGAAAGAACGTGAGATAGAAGAGTTTTGGATGCCAGGAAATATGTCCCTGTTCTCTCTGAAAATATATCATTTTCACGTAGTAAAAAACTAACATCTTGACATAGTAATAACAGGACTTTTCCCACTATTTCGGTAAGGACATTTCCACCTCAGCCGTATAAGCGGCCAAATGGTATACATATTTGAAATTATTCTTGTCGAATAAGGATTTAATCAAGCTTTCATCGTTGATGCTCTCTTCAATAAATTCGGCTTTAGGATTTACGTTCTCTTTAAACCCTCCGCTTAAGTCGTCAAGAACAACAGCATTCATTCCCAGAGCGATAAGTTCATCAGCTACATGAGAGCCGATAAAACCTGCACCACCAGTAACTAAAACTTTTTCGGCCATAATTTCCCCCCCCCCTTAATCCGATTGTTTTTGGATTCGATAGCATCCCTTAAGTACATTTTTAAACAGTCGCTCATATCCATCAATAATTCTATCCCAAGTATAACATTCTTTGATTCTTTCCACTGCTTTTCTACGGTACTTTTCAGCCTCTTCAGGATGATCAACGATATATTGCATTTTCCGCCGTAAATCTTCAACTGAACGTTCATAGAGAATAGCCGACGGACCAACCACTTCGGCATTAAAAGGAACATTTAAGGCGAGAACGCAATTACCATACCCCAAGGCCTTAAGCAAGGCCGGATTGGTTCCTCCTACCTCATTTCCATGAACGTAGGCATAAGCACCAAGATGAAGTTCCTTAATATGTCCCGGGGTGTAGATGGATCCCAAAAACTTGATCCGACGATCTTTGGTTTTCATCAATTCTTGAATGAATTTACTCTTGTAGTTAGCTCCGCCGGCAATCAGAAGTTTCTTATCAGTTTTTACTTTTTCAAATGCTTTCGCTGTAATATCGGTATTATTTTCTGGTTCCAGGCGGGAGGCGACAAAAAAATATTCTCCCTTTTTTATTCCGTAATGGTCAAGAATTTCTGGTTGACTTGAGCCCTCGATATGAGCACCATAGGCGATAAAAGTTGACGGAGTATGGAATTTATTTTCATAATATTTCTGAATCGCCTTAGAATCAGAAACTATACGATTAACAATTAAAGTAGAGATAAATTCAGCAAGACGATAATATGACTTCCCTACCGGCCCCCATTTTCTTCTTCGCCATTCCAATCCATCTACATTCAATACAATTTTTCTAAAAAATATCTTGGGAACAATACAGAAAGGGCTGACCGCGGCATTAAAAACCATCAGAATATCATACCGACAAGAAAGAACGTGAAGAAAGGAAAAAAAGGCGTGTGACAATGTGCCCAAGACCTTTGTTTTAAAACAAGGCACGTATATTAGTCTAACTCCTCTATATTCCTTCGGATTTGAAGGAACATTTCCATACCGACAGTAAACGCTTACCTGGTGCCCTCTTGAGACCAAACCAACCGAGATCTCGTCAGCACAGGTTTCAAAACCCCCATAATGGGCGGGTACGCCTCTCGTGCCAATAATAGAAATTTTCATTCTCGCACCCCACAATCTTTACGCTCAATTACTCATTAAGCGTCTCGAACCCGCTATAATTTGCAGGAATACCCCCAATGCCCGTTATTACGATTTTCATCTATGATTCTCTAAATTCAAAAATTATCTTCAGCTCATTCAGAACAATCCTTAATGCTTTTCCCACCATCCAACTAACATCCTTCAATCTAAAATTTCTAGTGCGAAGTAATAGTCTTGCTCTTAATATTGAACCCATCGTTTTCATTCTAATCTGTGTTGTCGAAGTTATGCCTGGTAATTGCATTACATATGAATCTTTACTCAACCAGTAATCCCAATTTTCTTTGTATTCATCTTTTATCAAATTATGTTTTTGGGCAATGTTATACAACTGACTGCCTGGATAAGGAACAGTAATTGACCATCCAATATAATCTAACAGCCGTTTGTCTACTAAAGTGGAAACATACTTAAATGTTTTTTTCACCATATCTGTGTTTTCGTACTTTAACTGGCCGCTTTCCTCCCAGACATTATACAACATAAACAGCCCTTGAACTTTCAAATTATACTTCTTAAAAAGTCGACAAGCCTCTTCAACCTGAGCCAGCGTAATATGTTTATTTATTCCCTTTAATGTCTCTTCGTTTCCACTTTCTATCCCTATCATAACATACCAGCAACCACTTTCAGACATTGCCTTAACCAATTCTTCCCGTAAAGGAGTAGCCCGCATTGAACACTTCCATTCAATGTCTAACTTACGATTTTTTATCTCCTCACAAACCGCCAAGGCATGTTTTACATCAGTATTGAATTCATCCAAACAATCATATATTTCTCTAACACCATAATCTTTGTATAACATTTCAATCTCATCTACTATATTCTTAGGAGATCTGGTGCGAACATATGGCTTACATTTTTTCCAGACAGCATTTGAACAAAATGTGCAATTGTAGGGACAACCACGGGCAGAGAAAACAGCACCTTCTTTTTTTTCTTTATTGATATACCAACCTTTGTAATTATTTGAGTCAATCAGGTCTCTGGCCGGGAAAGGAATTGTATCCAAATTCTCTATGTGTTTTCTCGTTTTAGTAAACCTAATTTGCCCACTATCCCTATAAGCAATTCCGTCTACTTTTGCTAATGATTCAACATTCTGGTGCTTTCCCTGAATAAATAAGTTTACCAATTCATAAAGAGTAACCTCTCCTTCTCCGATTACAACTACATCAACATTTGATTTTTCCAAGGGTTCTTCCGGCAATGCTGTAGCATGAGGACCACCGGTAATGATAAACAGCGTTCCCTTATCTTTCTTCATCAAGTTGATAAATTTGTGTGCTCCTAAAGCCATCAATGTATAATAGGAAATACATAAAATATCAGGACTAAATTTTTTAACTTCTTGATACGTTTTTTCAAAACCTTCTACTGTTCCGTCTGTAACCTTTACCTGAAGATTATTGATTTTTTCCCTTAAATATGCGGCTAAATATAAAATACCAAGAGGAGGCATCCTACCTTCACTCAACTCCTCTAGTCTCGGTTTTTTTATGGGTGGTGACAAAATAAAGTGTATTTTCATAATTCATCCCTTTCTTTCCATTTTTCAATTATTAAGTTAATCATTTTATGTGCTTTATTACTCCAGTAACAACTAGGAGAAATACTTTCTTTCAATTTTTGAGATATATCTTCCCCTCGTTTTAGTATTTGGATATACCTTTTTATACCGTCAAGGAACTCCTCTTTTGTTTTCGCAATAGCTATTATCTCTTTAAACACATAAACTCCAGCAATATTAGTAGTAACAACTGGTTTGCCTGCTGCTAAATACTCATATAGTTTAATAGGATCTCCATCATTCTCCAGTTCACCCACATTATGAGGAATCATACAAATATCAAATCCTAAAAGATAATCTCTCAATAGTGAATAATGCTTATTACCGAGAAAATAAATATTATTTAGTTTAAAGAGTGGTTTAATCCATTTGCGGTTTAAAATTTGACCAATGAGAACAAAACTAACATCGGGTAATTGGGAAGATAAAAATGTTAAAAGAGCAACACTTATTCTTTGCGCTAAATTACCAGCATAACCAATAATAGGTCTTGGAATACTTCTTAAGTCATTTGGAATTTTTTTATTTTGGTACGAGTCAATAAAATTGATACCCACACCATTAGGGATAAAAAAAACATTCGACCATCCAGTATCCATAATATTCCTCAGTCTTTTTGAAACTGTAAAAATTAAATCTGCTTCTTTTTTTATTCTCTGGGATATTTTTCCAAGTTCTTTGTGTATATCTCTCATTTCAGGATGTCTTACCCAGTTATCCATAGCATCGTAAACAAATAATTTTTCTCCAATTTTACCAACAACACCCATAGCAAAAGGATACCACATAAAAAGAATTTTATTATCCAAATCTATATTTTTTATTGCTTTATTTACCTCTTTTATAATTGCTGTTTGCCTAAATATATAATCCCACCACAATCTTTTTAGAAAAATAGGTCTAATTAAATCTAGAGATAAAATATCCAATACATATATTTTTTCCGAAACATGGGTTAAACAAACATTCATCTTTTTAGCAATTACTTTTCCATTTTTCACTCTCCACCAATATTTTTTAAATAACATCTCTGGAATAGAAGTTGGACGATCAATAATCAACATTTTTCTAACTAAAGGATCCTTTTCAAAACATTGAATTAGATGAGCATCGCGAGTTCTAAATCCTCCTTTTTCACATCTTTTCCAATCATGAAAAGGGAAAAAAATAATATCTAATTTATTGGCTTTCATTCTTTTGTTCAATAAATTTAATTTTGTAAAGTATTCCAATCATGAACCAAAAATACATAGGAATAGGGTAAATTAATAATGTCTGATTGGTAATCATATTCGATAAAAAAGCGACAGTAAAAACAGTTATCCAGCACACAGTTGTCCGCAAAAATGGACATTTTAGTGACTTTAATAAATTTTTTTCTTTTTTTAATATCAACAAAATTATCCATAAAAATATAAACAAACCAATGTATCCTGTTTCTACTCCTATACTAATAAACTGGTTATCACACCATTTAAACGGAATAGGCTCAGCCCCCCCAGTTACACCTATCCCTAATCCCCATGGGTTCTTAGCTATAGTGTTAATTCTATCAGGCCATATTTTGAATCTAGTGTTAAGTGCTGAATCGCTTATGTCAGTGAGAGTAGAAATTCTGGATATAATAATTTGAGATCTGGGAATTATATTAAGCAACACTATTATCGCTATTGTCATGAAAACAGACAAAAATATGATTGATTTTTTTAAGTTCTTCCTTTTTACTACTATCAAAATAAAAAATGCACCAATAATCAATGCTAAATAGGACGCTCTACTGAGCGATATCAACAAAGCCATTAAAATAAGTATGAATGCAATTTTGAGAAAAGTCTTATTCAATTTTAATTCACTTCTCTTTGTTAACAAAAATGTTAAAATGGTTAAAGCAGATAATACCATGAACATCCCAAAATGAGTTGGGCCTATCATTGTAGAAATAGGTTTCATGAAAACTGTCCACCCACTCCATTCACTTCCTTGTCTGATATAATTTATTTCTGCTTGCGAAGGATTAAAAAATTGGTATATTCCATAAACAGCAACAATAGGTCCGGTTATTATAAAAGTTCTTACCACTCTTGAAATATCATCTCTTGAATCAATAGTAAGCAAAGCAGCAAAAAAGGAAATCAAGTAAAAAGCACCAGATGACCTAAATCCGTATACACCTGTTTGGATATTGGGAATAAAAGGATTAAAAATCTGTACTAAAGCAATTGAAAAGAAAATTGCAATCAGAAAACCTATAAACGGTATTTTTATACTTAAAGACTGAGGATTTAAAAATTTTTGAAAAATAACATAAACTACTGTAGTTACTAAAAAAAAATCTAATATAAGTGGAGCTTCTTTAAAATTTAGAAAAACTTTTATTAGTCCTGTAAGGGGTGCTAACGCAAAAATCAATACAATAAATGTGGCTTTATTTTTTGCTAAAATTGTTAATATTACCAAACCTACAAATATGAAAGATGCACATATTGAATACAACGGATAAATGCTGCAGAATATGCCAAAAACGAGAAATAACACACCTATTTTGAATGCAGGAAACAAAATAGTTGAGTTATAGATATTTATCCTTTCCATTTTACTACTACTTTCTCATGCCATATAAGTTTTTTATTATCCACAATATATCACCTTGAAGCAAATAATAAAAAAATCTCATAACTCGTACTAAGTTTTTGATTATTTTAGCCATTAAAGAATTATGTTTAAATCTTAAATATTCCTTCCTTGCTTTTAAACCTTCTTGTTCAGATGTATATGGTAGTGTGGCTGTTTTAGTTAAAGAATGTATTCTAAAACAACCCAAAAATTCTCTTATAAACTTGAATCTGGAACCAGCCATGATAAATCTAACAAACAAATCATCATCCATACAGCATCTATACTTTTTATTTAAACCACCTACCCTGAAAAATAAATCTCTTTTCCAAAATACACTTAACTGATAGAATCCAAATCCTCCGTACAAGTAACCATAGTTTAAAAACGGTAATGGTGTTTGTCTAATTTCTTTTATAACAAAATCTTTTTCATCTATTCCATATACGTTGCCATATACAATATCAAAGTTTGACATTGAGATAAAGGCACTTGCTACCTTGAACAAAGTATCAGGCAAATAAATATCATCTGAATTTAACCACGCTAATATTTCACCTGATGATTTTAAGAATCCCTTATTTATGGCATCTGCCTGGCCCTCATCTACTTCGCTTACCCAGTATTTAAGATATTTTTTATACTTTTTTATTATATCAACACTCCCATCCGTTGAACCACCATCAATTACAATGTACTCAAGATTAGGATAATTTTGATTTAATACTGATAAAATAGTTCTCTCCAAAAATTTTCTCTGATTATATGAAGGTGTTACAATAGATATTCTTGGATAAGAAATATCTTTCTCCAAAATTACTTTCTCGTCAAACATTGGACTGGGAATAAACATATTAATTTCTTGTGATGTAAAATGCTTCATATATTACTTATAGCACTCTTGACATTATCTTAAATAGTTTAAGATACCGGGGTTTGCTCAAGTTTGTGACAACATCATGGAACAATGTAAGATTCTCTTGCATCTTCTGCTCTTTCAAAATAAATTGTAGCTTTCCTCGAAAAAGGAGGGAAGTACCAGATGTCAAGAACTACCACCCTTGGGTGGTGATTCTTGATCTTTTCACAGGTCTCTACTTACGAACCTCTGAAATTATCATCTTGTTTGCAATACGATATCTTATACCACTCAATTGTTTTTTTAAGTCCTTCTTCAAAAGGTGTTTTTGCTCTAAAGCCTAATTCTCGGTAGGCTTTTGAGGTTTAAACGGAACTGGGGTATATTTGGGATAAGCACAAACTGTTCCAATTGCTACGAGCTTTTCTATTTTCACCTGTCTTCCTATCTCCATCATCTGTATACCCATCATAAGATTTTCATAAAAAAATTCCCCTGGATTAGCTCGGTCAGCTCCTACACCCCCTACTCTTGCTGCCACATGAATCACAATATCTGGTATCGCATCCCGATATACTCTTTTTACTGCCTCCATCTCCACTAGATTATAATCTTTGCTGCAGGGAACAAAGATATACTTACATTCTCCTTCCTTCAACTTCTCCACCATAAAAGAACCCAGGAATCCTGCACCACCAGTTACCAGAACTCGTTTATTCTTCCAGAAACTCATCAGTCGGCCTGCCACCATCTCTCAGGGAACTTTTCCTTTAAAACCTTATCACCTTCACCGGGGGGTTCAAGACCAATAGCTCGCATATCCGCATCCACCATAATTTTCACCAAATCTTCACAAGTAACCCGGGGGGCCAATTTAATTCCCTCTGAGCCTTGGTGGAATCAGCAATCAGCACCTCCACTTCTGTGGGGCGGAAATAGCGGGGGTCAATTTTGACATACTTTTACCAATCTAAACCTACATAGGAAAAAGCCTTTTTCACAAAGTCTTTTACCAAATGTGACTCACCAGTTCCTAAAACAAAATCATCGGGTTCATCTTGCTGTAAAATTTTCCACATTACTTCAACATACTCGGGAGCATATCCCCAATCTCTTTTTGCTTCTAAATTACCCAAATAAAGATAATCTTGTTTTTTAGCAAGAATTGTGGCGACAG
>JABUBK010000137.1_pt1 | contig 15055 bp, 9 predicted proteins | sample 7332671 | NCBI WGS metagenome assembly JABUBK01 (sample SAMN07256342, study PRJNA390944) | subsurface metagenome | isolation source: Methane hydrate marine sediment | place: Pacific Ocean: Eastern North Pacific, ODP site 1244 | collected 2002
TAACTAGTCGTTAGTGAATAGTCGTTAGTCGTTAGTTTGAAATACAATATACAAGATAAACTAGTTAAATAGTTTAATTCTAATAATTTATTAACCAATTAACTAAGTAACTAATCAACGAATCGAGATACATATTTAAATTTTAAGTTTTAAGCTATGGTTTTGCGCTTTGCGCTTTTCGTTTTTCACTAAATACGCTATTCTATATCTATTATTTTCTCCAAGCCATACTAACGACTAATCTAATCAACAAATTCCCTAAAAACAGTATTAGCCAGAAAAACACCCTTCTTGGTCAGTTTTATTTTATAATTATCTTTTTGTAATAGTCCTAAATTGACCAATTTTTTGATCTGTTGAGGGAAAATATCATTAAGGTCGACCCCAAATCTTTTCTTGTATTTTTTATAACTTACTCCGTCTTTGGTCCTCAAACCTAAAATTATGGTTTCTATCATTCTTTTTCTCAAGGATAATTTTTCTCCATTATCTATAGGTAATTTATCGTTCATTACTTCTTTGATATATCTTGCCGGATCTTTAAAATTCATATATCGATACCCTCTTATGAAAGAATATGCTCCTGCTCCTATTCCTAAATATGGTTTATTCTGCCAATAAATTAGGTTATGCATCGACCTCTTATAAGGACGAGCAAAATTTGATATTTCATAGTGCTCAAAATCATTTTCTTCTAAAAATTTTATTGCCCAGTTATACATGTCAAATTCTTCATCCTCAGTAGGCAGCTTTAATTTGCTTCCTTTATATTTTTCATAATATTCTGTTCCTGGTTTTATGGTCAGGTTGTATAGGGATAAGTGGTCTGGTTTTAATGAAACAGCCCTTTTCAATGTAGCTTGAAGGTCTTCTATGGTCTGATCAGGCAGAGCAAACATAATATCTATATTGATATTATTAAATCCTATTTCTCGAGCTAAAGAATAAGAATCGATAATATCTTGTGTATTATGAATTCTACCTAATTTTTTTAATAATAAATCATTAAAACTCTGTGCTCCCAAACTCAATCTGTTTATTCCTGATTCGATTAATAACTTTATTTTTTCATCATCTAATGTCCCCGGATTCGCTTCTATGGTTATTTCCGCATCTTTATCAATCGTAAACTTGTCTTTACAAAATTCTAATATGTTATAAATTTGAATACCAGATAAAATGTTGGGAGTACCTCCACCCAGGTAAACAGTCCTTATATTACTCTTCTTTAATTTTTGAGAATAAGTAGTTATCTCCTTATATAAAGCGGAAATGTAGGAAGAAATCTGATTATCTTCTTTCAATTGGTAAGAATTAAAATCACAGTAAGGACATTTTGATATACAAAAAGGGAGATGTAAATATAATCCTAATTCCATCAGCTATCACCTAATTAAATTTTTAATATTCCTAAAAATGCTTCTTGTGGAATTTCCACCTTTCCAATTTTTTTCATTCTTTTTTTCCCGGCTTTTTGTTTTTCCAATAGTTTTCTCTTACGGGTAATATCTCCCCCATAACATTTGGCTGTTACATCTTTCTTTAGTGCTTTGATAGTTTCTCGAGCAATAATTTTTCCTTCAACTGTGGCTTGCAGGGGAACTTCATACATGTGACGAGGAATAATCTCCTTTAATTTTTCTACTATTTTTCTTCCTCGATTATATGCCTTATCTTTATGTACGACAAAAGATAGAGCGTCTACTAATTCATGATTAACCAATATATCAACTTTGGCCAATTCAGAGGGCTGATATCCTATAAGTTCGTAATCCAGCGAGGCATATCCGCTGCTTATTGATTTCAATTTATCATAGAAATCTAAAATAATTTCATTTAAAGGGAGCTCGTAATCTAATCTTAATATCTTTTCGTCGATATATTCCATATTTTTAAAGCTCCCCCTTCTTTCCTGAACTAAATCCATAATTCCGCCAATACACTTGCTGGGAGTAATGATATTTACTTTTACATATGGTTCTTCAATCTTTTCAATTTCCTTTTTTGAAGGGAAAGAGGAAGGGTTACTTATTTTTACCATTTCCCCATTTTTATTAGTTACTTGATACATTACGCTCGGTGTAGTTGCGATTAAATTTATGTCATATTCTCTTTCTAATCTTTCCTGAATAATCTCCATATGTAATAACCCCAAAAATCCACACCTAAAACCAAAACCTAAAGCTTCTGATGTTTCCGCTTCACTAAAAAGAGAGGAGTCATTTAATTTAAGCTTCTCCAGGGCAATTTTAAGATTTTCGTATTCCTTATTATCAACCGGATAGATACTGCAAAAAACCAAAGGTGTAACCTTTTTATATCCGGGAAGACTGTCTCGAGATGGATTAGAAGCATCTATAATAGTGTCACCTACTCGAGTATCTTTAATATTTTTAAATCCGGCTATTATATACCCTACTTCCCCGGCAGTAAGTTTTTTTATAGGCTGCATCTTAGGACGAAAAATTCCTATTTCAACAACTTCATATTTTATATTATTGGACATAGTTTGAATAACCATTCCTGGCTTTATTACACCATCTACTACCTTAACATAGACAATTGTCCCTTTGTATGGGTTGTAGACTGAGTCAAATATAAGTGCTCTTAAAGGCAGATTCGAACTCCCTTTTGGTGGTGGAATTTTATTTACTATTGCTTCTAAAATATCAGAAGTTCCAATACCTTCTTTGGCACTTGCTAAAATTATTTCCTCTTCTTTTATTTCTGAAATATTTTTTAATTCTTGGGCAACTCTATCGGAATCCGCAGTAGTAAGATCTATTTTATTAATTACCGGAATTATCTTTAAATTACTTTTCAGTGCTAAATTAATATTGGCTACGGTTTGTGCCTGGACACCTTGAGATGCATCAACAATTAACAAAGCACCCTCACATGCCGCAAGACTACGAGATACTTCATATGAAAAATCGACGTGTCCGGGGGTATCAATTAAATTTAAAATGTATTTCTCTCCATCTTTGGTGTGATAATACAATCTTACTGCTTTTGATTTAATAGTTATCCCCTTTTCTCTTTCTAAATCCATATCGTCTAATATCTGGTCTCTTTTTTCTCTTTCTGAAATTGTTCCGGTGAATTCCAATAATCTATCAGCTATAGTTGATTTTCCGTGATCAATATGAGCGATTATAGAAAAATTTCTGATATTCTCAATGTTGCAATGATAATCTTTTACCATTATTTAATCTCTGCTCCTTAAGATTGTTTTTATACTTTGCTTTAAACTTCTAACTTCTTTCACACCCAGTATATAATTAATAATAAAATATACCAAACCTCCACTAAAAACAGAGGCAGTTACTTGAATAATCTGATTATATTTATCATTTAAGTCCAATACGCTACCTAAATAATTACTAACCAAAACACAAATTATTCCTAAAAATATTGAAGATACAATAATTTTTATCAAAAATGATGCTTGTGATTTTAATTCAATATCCCCGATTTTATCCTGTAAAACTTTTAATAAAATAATCATATTTAGTATAGCTGCTACCGATGTAGCTAACGCTAAACCAGAATGAGCTAAAAATCTAATCAAAATTAGATCCAGAACAATATTTATAAATACTATATAGATTCCGATCTTTACTGGAGTTTTGGTATCTTTTAAAGCATAAAAAGACATTGTTATTAATCGAACACAAGCATAGGCAAACAGGCCTATAGAATAATACAACAAGGCACTCGCAGTCATATTGGTTGCAACTCTGCTGAATATACCATGTTCGTATATTAAACGAATCAATGGATCCCTTAATACTATTAATCCTACAGCTGACGGAACAGTGATAAATAATAACATTTTTAGACCAAATAATAATGATTTTTTAAATTCAGTAATATTATTTTTTGCCGTCTGTTTAGCAAGTGTAGGGAAAATAGCAATAGATATAGCAATTCCAAATGCTCCCAAGGGAAATTGTACTAATCTATTAGAATAATACAAAGCCGAAATACTTCCATCAATTAAAGTAGAGGCAATTGTCTTATCCACTACAACATTAATCTGAGTAATAGCCAGGCCTATCATTGCTGGCACTAATAATTTTAATAATTTTTTTACTCCCGGATCATTAAAATCCATCACGAAACTATATTTTATCTTTTTTCTTATTAATACCGGGGTTTGTATTAACGCCTGACCTATCCCTCCCAAAATTACTCCTAAAGCTATACTATATATGCCATATTTATAACTTAAAGTAATTGCAAAAATAATAACAGAAATATTTAACATAGCCGGCGCTAAGGCGGGTACTAAAAAATGATTATACGAATTCAATATACCCATAAATAAAGCAGCAACTGCCACAAAACCTATATAAGGGAATATGATTCTGGTTAAGTTTATAGCTAATTGATATTTATACATATTACTTTTAAAACCAATAGCAATTATATTAATTAACAAAGGAGCTCCCCAAATACCCAACACTGTTACAATTACTAAGATTATAATTAAAATATTTAAAACATTACTGGCAAAATATTCAGCTTTCTTTCTATCATGATTAGTTAAATACTCTGCAAAAATGGGTATGAAAGCAGAGTTTAAAGCACCCTCTCCTAAAAAGCTCCTCAGTAAATTAGGAATCATAAAGGCGATAAAAAAGGCATCGGTTTCAATTCCTGCTCCGAATCTATTGGAAATCACTATTTCTCTGCCCAAACCTAATATTCTACAAAATATAGTGGCAATTATTACTATTCCCGCGTACTTAGCAATTTTATATTTTGTTTCCATTTTCTTTTTTATCTCCCGACTATTATTTTCCTAACGCAATACTCGATACTAATAAGGCTTCTGTACTTTTTCTTCTGACTTCTCTTTTTCTTTACGAGATACGATTCACGAGATACGAGATACGAATTAGGCTTGATTTTAAACTAAAATAATGTTAGAATTTACCAAGTAAAATTAATATTATCGAAAGGAAATAATTATGCCCCAATTAAAATCAGCAATAAAAAGAGTTAAAACCTCTGAAAAAAGTCATTTAAGAAATATATCTTATAAATCAAAAATAAAAAGCAGCATTAAAAAATTCAATCTTGCTATTTCAGAAAAAAAGAAAGAAGAATCAATTAAATATTTTAAAGATACTATTTCAATTTTAGACAAATCTGTTAACAAAGGTATTTTACCTAAAAATACTACTTCTCGCCAAAAATCAAGCTTAACTATAAAACTAAATACCTTAATAAAACCAAAACCAGCCAAGAAGCCTACAACTGCTGTCCCTAAAAAAGTAGTAAAGACTCAAGAGAAACCAGTGGCTAAAAAGGTAAAGGTAGCAAAAGTTGCTAAAAAGCCGGTAACTAAGAAACCAGTGGTTTCAAAGAAAAAAACAGAGACTGCAAAAACAGCTAAAACCAAAGGAAAACCAATAGCGAAAAAGACAGTAAAGGCTGTGAAAAAACCAGCAACCAAGAAAACTGAAATTAAAAAAGCAAAATCATAATTAAAAATACAAAACTTTTTTATATGATATATTGTCTTTAATGTAGGGGTCGGATTTATCCGACCCGTCTTTATTGTGGGCACGACGCATCGTGCCCCTACATCTGAATCTTAATTTTCTTCACGCAATACTCAATACGAAATCGAGATTGCTTCGTCACTTCGTTCCTCGCAATGACATTTTTGTTTTTTCATTCCCTAACCAGATAACCAAGTAACTAACTAACCAACTAACTAATTCTTAACGAGATACGATTCACGAGATACAAATTTCGTTGTTCGTATCTAGTATCTAGTATCTCGAAAGAAAAATAAATTCAAACACACAACTTTTTTAATTTTTAAATATTTTAACTATTTGTTTTTTTACGAGATACGAGATACGAATTACGCTATACGCTATTTCTTTGATTAATAATATTCATAACTAATTCTTCTAAAATAATTTCGGGTTCTTTCTGGCTATCTTTTAATTCTAAGTCTGCAATATTCAATAATTCATAAGATTTACAAATTTGCTTAAAAGTATATTTTTTAGATTGTTTTGTTATTTTTTCAATAACAAAGTAAGGAAGTTTTAGTTTCTTCTCTACTTCTTTAAAACTAAATCCACTTGCAAGTAATAATTTTGTTTGAAGTATAAGCTTTATTTGCCTGTATATCATAGCAAATATGGATAAATGATGAAGGTTGCCTTGATTTAACTTTACCAAGCCATCTATTGCGTTTTTTATATCTTTATCTCCAATAGAATCTAATACTTTAAATATATTAACCGCCTCTGAACCGCCTATTATCATCATAATATCTTCTTTTTCTATTATTTTTTGGTCTTTCGTATAAATATCTATTTTTTCAATTTCATTAAAAAGATGTCCTAAATCAGAACCAATTATAGATTGTAAATAAAATAGAGCTTCCGGAGTTATTTTTTTATTACTCTGCCTGAATTTAGAATTTATCCATAAGGTTAATTTTGCTTTATCTGTAATGCTAAAATTAGATACTACCCCTACTTTTTTAATTGCTGCAACCAATTCTTTGTTTGGACTGTTCTCTTTATAAATAATTATTAGAGTTGAAAAATTGTTTTTTAAACTTAGCCGGTTAAAATAATTTACTAATTTTGTCTCATCATTTTTGTTAATTTTTTCTGCCTCTTTTATTACTACTAATTTATGTTTCGACATCAGAGGCAGTGTTTTTAAATCATTTATTACCTCATTTATAGATAATCTGTCACCATAAAAAATCTTATAATTTAACTCTCTATAAGCAGGATCAATTAATCTGTTTCGAAGTTTTTTTGAAATGTCTTCTTTCAAATAATTTTCTTTTCCGTAAAACAGATAAACAGGGTATATTTTCTCTTGTCTCGTAAGATTTAACATATTTTCGTAATTCATATATCTTCCCTGGTTCATTTTAATTATTTTCCCTCAGTGTTTTTATCCAATATTCCTGGCCGTTTGTTCTTATAATTATCGTTCCATTTTCATCTGTTCGATATATTTGTATATTCCTATCTTTTAATCTTTCTATAATTTTCTGCGAAGGATGTCCAAAATGATTTTTGCCCACAGTAATAACAGCAATACTTGGGTTAACCTTATCCAGGAATTCTAAATTAGTAGAAGTTTCACTTCCATGATGACCAACTTTTAATATATCGCTCTGTAAAATATTCTGCCAAACCAATAATTTTTTTTCGGTAGCTTCTTCTATATCTCCGGTAAAAAGAAAATCTGCATTTTTATAGAATAATTTTACCACAATTGACGCATTATTAAAATCAGACTCGTCATAGAAATCAGAATCATATAAAGGATTAAGCAAAAATATTTCCAAATTGTTACTAAAAATAAAATTATCTCCGGCTTTGGCTTGATGATATGGTATCCCTTTCTTGTGTATTATGGAAATAAATTCTTTATATTCTGATGAATCACAAATTAATCCGCTATCTAAAACCATATCTACTCTAAATTCCCTTATTACTGGCAATAATCCTTCCAAATGATCTAAATGCGGATGAGTTAAGACTAATAAATTTATTTTATTTATTCCTTTTCTTCTCAAGTAAGGTATAACGATTTTATTTCCCACATCAAAATTGCTTTGAGGAGTTCCTCCCCCATCGATTAAGATATTTATCTTATTGGGTGCTTCAATTAAGATGCAATCTCCTTCTCCAACATTTATAAAATTTACTTTGAGGTTATCTGCCGGATAAAATACTTGAACAATAATTATTAGCAATATAACCGATAATACAATTAAGGTAGTTTTTTTCTTTATTTTCGGCGATAGTATTTTTTTATAGAATATTTCAATAATAAAAAATACCGTTAGATAATATAAAGCAATTACCATAATTGAAGGTTGAGCAACATAAATAAAGGCAAAAGGAAGTGAAGAAAATGATTTAGCTATAAAGGTTAATAGATTCAATACCAGGTAGTTTATATTTGCAACTATACCGGCCAGAGAGATGCTTAACAGTCCGATAAAAAAGGTTACAAATCCTAATATTACCGCTATCCCGGTTAAAGGAATAATAAATATATTGGAAACAATGGAGATTATCGATACTTTACTGAAAAAATATGCAGAAAGCGGGAAAATTCCTATCCAGGCAGCTGTTGAAACTGCTAAAGGATTTTTAATCCAGACTACTATTTTATAAAATAATTCTTGCAAGATTGGTGATAAATTTATAATAAAAAAAGTAACTATAAAGGATAATAGAAAACCAGCATCATATAGTATCAAAGGATTTAACAATAAGATTAAAAACGCTGCAGAAAAAAGAGAAATATTAAGATTTCTATTTCTATTGATTAATTTTCCCCCTATTAATAAAATAAACATAATGGTAGCTCTTAACACAGAAGGACGAAAACCGGTTATTGAGGCGTATATTATTAGAATTAATATCAAGGTAAACAGCTTGAGCTTCTTCGGTAACTTCAACATACTTAATAAAGCAAGTAAGGCCATAGCAATTATTCCTACATGTAAACCTGAAACTGCTAATATATGCATAATTCCTGCTTCGGTAAATATTTCTTTTAGATAAGTTGGAATAAAATTTTTTTCTCCTAATAGCATACCAATAAGAAGGTAATTATACGGTAGCGGCAAGGTCTGTTTTGTAATCTCTTTTATTTTATCCCTCGCAGATAAGGAAAAATATACTAAAAAATTCGAATCATCTTCTCCTATTTTTTGAATATCTTTTTCCTGCCAGATATTAAGGTAAGTAAAAATTTTTTCTCGAGCTAAATATGATTCATAATCAAACTCACCAAAATTCTTCTGTTTTATAGGTCTTTCTAATTTCCCTTTAAGTTTAAGCACATCTCCATATTCATATGGACAATTACCCAAATAGGTATTAACCAATATTAAGCCTTGTGTTTTAATGCTGTAATCTTCCCTTTCTATTTGACTTACTTTTACCTTCAAAGATATTTTCTCTTGATTAGGATAATATTCTTTGTCTAACACCGTACAAATAATGGTTAATTTCTTATCTTCTATAAAATTTGCTATATGGTTAGTACCAATTGGATTAGAATTAAGATTATAATTTAATATGCCGATTAAAAATATTATTAAAAATAATAAAGCAGTGGTTATATTCCACTGCTTTACAAAACTTATAATTGAAATTAATATTAATAATATTATGATCGAAAACAAAAATATTAAATTAATGCTAATAAATTTACCGTAAATTATTCCTATTATATATAGAGTTAAAATTATAGGCAAGGGTCTAACAACATAATGTTTACTATCTGAAGATATATTTTTTATTGGACACAAATTAGATCTTTAATTCCTTCATATTTTTTTTCTGCAATTCCAGAAACATCCTTTATATCATCAATCACTCCGAACAATCCATTTTGATTTCTATATTCTATTATTCTTTCTGAAAGAACCGGTCCAATTCCGGGTAAAGCCTGTAACATGTTTGCATTAGCGGTATTAATATTAATTTTAGAATAGGTAGAAACCGGTGAAGAAGAATACACACTTGCCACATGGTTATATGTATTTGTATTGATTTCTTCACCAGTTTCGCTGTAAGTTTTATAAGGAACAATTATTTTTTGTGCATCCTTAAGAAGAGCAGCAAGGTTAATCAAATCCAAGTTAGCCTCTTCAGTTGCTCCTCCTGCAATTTTTACTGCATCAACAATTCTATCGGTTGACTTTAATTGATAAACTCCGGGGTTTTTAACTGCACCAGCGATATGAATAATTACCGATGGAATTTCTATTTGTATCGCAGGGTTATTTTCTGAAATATCTGAAGCACGATTTACAATAAAATTATCTTCTTTATTAATATTTTTATTCAAAACTATTCCTACACCTACTATTATCACTATTAATAACAAAATTATGGTAATTTTTTCTTGATTTGAAAAGTTAAACATAATTATTTTTACTCCTTACTTTTGAAGTATCTCTTCGCTTCTCCTATAGTATATAGCGATCCGGTTATACATATTAAATCATCTTCTTTGGAATTCGATAAAGCAGAGTTTATGGCCTGAGGAATATCTTTAGTAACGATTATTTTATTCTTTTCTATATATTGTGCCGCTTCTTTAGCGATTATTTGAGGAGGAGTTGCCCGAGGGTTTCTTGCCTTAGTAGTAATGATTAAATCTGCGTTAGGTGCTAATATTTGTATCATCTTTTTGTAATCTTTGTCAGCAAAAATTGCTAATACCAAAATAAGCCGGTGATAAGAAAATATCTCTTCCAGAGCTTGTCTCACTATCTTTACACCACTGGGATTGTGTGCCCCATCTAATATTAATGTGGGATTATTCTGAATGATTTCCAATCTCCCTGTCCATTTAACTTTTTCTAAACCGGCTCTTATTGCTTTTTCAGAAATTTTTACTCCTCTAATTTTAAGTGCTTCTATAGCGGAAATAGCGGTAGCGGCATTCTCTGCTTGATGTCTGCCCAATAAGGGAGTGTAGAGATTTTTATAATTACGATAAATTCCTTTTAAATCAAATATTACGCCATTGATATCAGATTTTACTATTTCGTAACTTATTTCACTTCCTGTACTGTAAATAAGGGAATTTTTCTCATCGACTATTTTCTTAATCTCCTTATAGACCTCATCATATTGTTTAGAGGATATTATAATCCCTTCCGGTTTGATAATTCCTCCCTTTTCTCTGGCAATTTCTTCTAAACTGTTCCCCAATTTATCCATATGATCATAATCGATATGAGTAATGACGGAAATTAAAGGTTCGCAAACATTTGTGGCATCCAATCTTCCGCCTAATCCTACTTCTAAAACTAAAAAGTCTACCTGTTCTTCAAAAAAATAGAGAAAAGCCATAGAAGTTATAACTTCAAAGAATGTAGGGTGACCATAGGAAGGTGCATTGGCAACCTTTTTTATGGAAGGTTTAATTCTTTCTAATAGTTCACTTACTTTTTTCCTTTCAATTGGCTTGCGATTAATTTCGATTCTTTCAGTAAAATCAACTAAATGAGGAGAGGTATACAGACCAACTTTATAACCATCAGATTGAAGAATTGAACTAATTAAGGAACACGTTGACCCTTTTCCATTTGTCCCGCTTACATGAATTATTTTTAATTTTTTATGAGGTTCGCCCAAGAGATAAAGTAAGTAGTTTATATTTTTCAATCCTAATTTTATACCATATTTAGTTAGGTCATAAATATAATCCAATGCTTCTGCGTAAGTGGCCATATTTACCTCTTTAATTAGTCGTTAGTGAATAGTGAATAGTCGTTAGTATAAGAAGGCACGTCACACCGTACTTTACTGTGGGCACGATGCATCGTGCCCCTACCTCTGAATTCTAATTTTCTTCACGCGATACTCGATACGCAATACGCGATACGAATTACTATTCACTATATAAGGTTTTTAGGTTATTTTCTAATCTTTCTTTGATATCTCTTAAATCAGCTGCTTTATCTCTTTCCTTTTTAACAATATCTTCCGGGGCTCTGGACAAGAAATCCTTATTATTTATTTTTTTAAAAATTACATTAAACTCGCTATTTATTTTATTTAATTTTTTCTCTAAACGAGCTATCTCCTCTGTAATGTTTATTATATCTTTTAAGGGAATAAATATTTCTACCCCCTCTAAAACACCAGTAGCTGAATGCTCTGGTTTCTTAATCCCTGTTCCTACCTCTAATGATTTTGTTTTAATCATGGTTTCGATATAATAAATATTTTCTTCTATTAACTTTAATTTATCTTTTTCATTAATGTTTAAATTTAAATCGATCTTTTTGCTATAAGGAATATTTATATCTGACTTAATATTTCGTATAGTTTTAATGATGCTCATTATTTTATCCATTTTATTTTCTGCATCTTTATTATCATATTCTTCTTTATATTTCGGCCAGGGAGAAACCATAATACTTTCTCCTTTATGAGGTAGCTTTTGCCATATTTCTTCAGTTATAAAAGGCATAAAAGGATGTAAAAGTCTTAAGGTATTTTCTAAAACAAACCAAAGAATATATTGAGATGTCTGTCTTTCTATTGTATCCTTCTCTTGATATAATTTTGGTTTACTAAACTCTATATACCAATCACAAAACTCGTTCCAGGTAAATTCATAAATAATTTTGGCGGCTTCCCCATACTTATATTCATTAAGACACTCAGTGGACTTTTTTATTGTTTTATTTAACTTGCTGATTATCCACTTATCAACTAAAGTCATTTTCAATTTTACTTTTTCTATTTTATCAATATCGAAATCTTTGAGATTCATTATAGAAAATCTTGACACATTCCATATTTTATTAGTGAAATTTCTAAATCCTTTAATTCTCTCTGCTGAAAGGCATATATAATTTCCCTGTATAGTTAGAGAGGCAAGGGTAACGCGTAGAGCATCAGCGCCATATTCATCAATCACCGTTAAAGGATCGATGACATTCCCTTTTGATTTACTCATTTTTATACCTTCTACATCTCTAATTAAGGGATTTATGTAGACTTGTTTAAATGGTACTTCACCTCGAAACTTTAATCCCATCATTATCATTCGAGCTACCCAGAAGAAAATTATATCAAAACCGGTAACTAACACTGAAGTAGGATAGAAACATTTTAAATCTTCACTTTCTTCCGGCCAACCTAAAGTAGAAAAAGGCCACAAGGCAGAGCTAAACCAGGTATCTAAAACGTCCGGGTCTTGCAGCAGATTATGACTACCACATTTTCTACAGATTGTAGGGTCTTCTAATTCTACGATTATTTCTCCGCAATCTTGACAATACCAGACCGGGATACGATGTCCCCACCACAACTGACGTGAAATACACCAATCTTTAATGTTTTTCATCCATTCATAATATACTTTATCCCAATGAGAAGGTGTAAATTTGACCTTACCCTCTTCTACTGCAGAAATCGCTGGTAGAGCAAGTTCTTTCATTCTTACAAACCATTGCTTAGAAAGATATGGTTCAATAATAGTCCCACATCTGTAACAATGCCCGATAGAATGTTTATAATCTTCGATCTTATTTAATAATCCTTTTTCTTTTAATTCATTCAAAACTTTTTCTCGACATTTAATCACTGGTAAATTTTTAAACTTTCCTGCTTGTTCATTCATAGTGCCATCATTATTTAATAAATTGATCATAGGAAGATTGTGACGTTTTGCTAATTCAAAATCATTTAGATCGTGTGCAGGGGTTATCTTTACTGCACCTGTGCCAAATTCGGGATCGACATAGCTATCAGCCACTATCGGTATTTCTCGGTTCATTAAAGGTAATATAGCGGTTTTACCGATAAATTTTTTATATCTTTTATCATCAGGATGAACTGCTACTGCAGTATCACCAAGCATCGTTTCGAGACGAGTAGTAGCAACTATTATAACTTCTTCTTGAAAATCTTTTATAGGATAATTTATATAATACAGATTTGCATCTTCTTCATTTGATTCAACCTCAATATCAGCCAAAGCAGTCTGGCATCTTGGGCACCAATTTATTACGTAATTTTCTCGATATATCAAGCCTTCTTTATATAATTGTACAAATACCTTTCTAACAGCCCTGGAAAGACCTTCGTCTAAAGTAAATCTTAATCGTGACCAATCACAAGAAAATCCTAATTTTTTTAACTGATTTATTATGTTATTTCCGTATTTTTCTTTCCATTGCCATACTCTTTCTACAAATTGTTCTCTTCCTAAATCGTACCTGCTTTCCCCTTCTTTAGCAATTTCTTTTTCTACTACATTCTGAGTGGCTATCCCGGCATGATCAGTTCCCGGCAGCCAAAGAGTATTGTAACCTTCCATTTTTTTCCATCTAATTAAAATATCTTGTAAAGTATTATTTAAAGCATGGCCGATATGCAAGGATCCTGTGACATTGGGGGGAGGTATAACGATAGAAAAATTATTTTCTTTATTATGATTATGCATTGCTTTAAAATAATCTTTTTCTAACCAGAATTTATACCATTTTTCTTCAACATTTTTAGGGTCGTATACTGATGGAATTTTATCACTTAGGTTTTTCATTATCTTTTCCTCCTTAAGCTTAAAAACAAAAAACCCCTTTCGTTTCTCAAAAGGACGAAAGGAGTCTATCCGCGGTACCACCTTAATTCCTGTCTAAAAAGATTTCTATAATATCCATATTAAACAGGCTCTCAATGTTTAAGTTATAACGTAACTATCGGTTAACCCTACTCTTGCTTTTCAGATTAACAGCTCAGGGATGACTTTCGAATAAAATTATATCCAACTTTATTCTACTCTTCCCCTCTTAGTTTTTATTATTTTATATTTTATATATTACTATAGGCTATGCTGTCTGTCAATTTTTAATTCGTACCTGTCATTCGTATCTCGTATCTCGTGAATCGTATCTCGTTAAGATGGTTAGCCTGATAACAAGATTAATTTGTATTTTACATCTTATATCTAATACTAACGACTATTCACTATTCACTAACGACTAATTTAACTGGTTAACCGGAAAACAGGGTAACTGGATAACTAATACGCGATACTCGATACTAAATACTGTTATTGTAATCTTAAAAGGGACTTCTGGTAAGGGCGTTTTTTAAAACTTCATCTAAATTATTTACCGTAACAAATTTTAATCTTTTTTTTATATTACCGGGTAAATCTTCTAAATTTTTAATATTATCTTGAGGGATTATAATAGTTTTAATACCAGATTGATAAGCGGCAAGTATTTTTTCCTTTAAGCCTCCTACCGGTAAAACCCTTCCTCGTAAGGTAATTTCGCCAGTCATAGCTACATCTTTTCGAATCGGAATCTCGGTAAGTGAAGAAATTAAAGAAGTAGCCATAGTTATACCGGCAGATGGACCATCCTTAGGTATCGCCCCTTCTGGAATATGAACATGAATATCACAATTTTCGTAAAATTTATTATCTATCTTAAATTTTTTTGCTCGAGAACGAGCGTAGGTTAAGGCGGCTTTCCCTGATTCTTGCATAATATCCCCCAACG
>JABUBK010000138.1_pt1 | contig 14983 bp, 19 predicted proteins | sample 7332671 | NCBI WGS metagenome assembly JABUBK01 (sample SAMN07256342, study PRJNA390944) | subsurface metagenome | isolation source: Methane hydrate marine sediment | place: Pacific Ocean: Eastern North Pacific, ODP site 1244 | collected 2002
AGTAAAACAAACAATACAAACATTACAAGTAAAACAGGGCAACCTTCAGCACATCCCAAGGCACACACCTACAAAACCAAGAAAATGACTTTCTATGTAAAGGAAGGCTTGCTTGAGAAACTGTATAATTTTGCTTACTGGGACAGGCATACTATAACAGAGGCTTTTAATAGAGCTTTAAGCGATGGGTTGAGAGGAAAGAATACGAAACCGAAAGAGAAGCGAAGGTGAGACAAGACAATAAACCTACCTCTCATCTCGAGGTAAGGTCTAGTCTCAATAAAGTAATTCGGATTAGCAAATCGCATTGGGATTTGATCACATTAGTCAAGCATCCAATTACTAAAGGGAAAGAATCTTTAGTTAAGGAGTGTCTTCAGAATCCTGATGAAGTAAGGCTTAGCCAAGAAGATAAATCTGTTCACCTTTATTACAGGAGCTGGGAGCAATATTATCTCTGTGTTGTAGCAAAACACTTAAATGGCGAGGGTTATATCATCACCATTTATGTAACAGACAAAATCAAGGAAGGAGAACAAATATGGAAAAAGTAACTGTAACCTACGACCGTGAAGGGAACACCTTAGATGTTTGGTTTGGGAAACCCCGTGAGGCAATTTGTGAAGAGATCGGCGGTGGTGTGATTATCAAGAAGACCAAGAGGGGAGAAATAATAGGTTTTGAGAAACTTAACTATATTCCCTCCAGTGAAATTTCTGAAGAGGCTATAACATCACTGCCGGTAGAAGTTGTAATTGCTTAGGACCCATTTCGCCTTTGCGTATCAAAAGCGAAATAATAGGCTAAAATAGCCCACTAAAATGCCAAATTTAAGCACCAAAAACAAGGCAAATACGCAAAGGCGAAATTTGGGGAATATTAAATCTCCCCAAAAAACAAAAAAATGGATAGATATAAAAAGCAAATTCTACGAGAGATCCTGGACGCTTCAAGTGTAGATGGGTTTGTTAATATTTTCCTGCTTCAGAAAAAGGGAACTATGCCAACAAATGAGCATCAAAAAGATGAACTTATTAGGTACTTCGTGGAGAAAGGATATTTGGAGTATGATGCAAGGAGGGCCCCTGGTCAAATGGCAAGGATTACAGGAAAGGGAATTGATGTATTTGACCCTTGGTGGATTCGTTATGAAGGAACAATAGTTGGTGCAGCAATTGGTGGTGTTTTAGGTTTATTAGGAACAATCATTGGTTATTTCTTAGGCAGGCACTAGTGAGTATTACACATAGAGAAATCAAATACCTTAAAAAAGAAGAATGGCTACGCTTAATTGAGTCTGTGGATAACTACAGAGATAAACTTATTGTCAAACTTCTGTACTCAACCGGGATGCGAGTAGGGGAGTTAGCCAAACTCAAAGTAGAAGATATAGACTTTCAGGAAAGATTTATCCATATCCCGGCAGAAAACACGAAAACCAATACTGCCAGGACTGTGGTCGTAAGCAAAGAAGTCCTATCTGATGTCTCAGCATACCTTAAAATCGCCACAATTAGCCCTGTAACCAACAAACACCCCCTTTTTAACCTTACCGTACGAAGGATCCAACAACTGCTCAAGAAATACGCAAAACAAGCTAATATTGAGGCTTCTCCGCACACCTTAAGACATACCCACATAGTCCATGCCCTACTTGACCGCATCCCCATCACCGCAGTCCAGAAACAAGTCGGCCACAAAAAACTAACCACCACCCAGATTTATTCTAACCTAGCACCGGAGCAAGTTAGGGAGGCATATGAGGGGAGGTACCATACTGTTGCATACTATGTCCGTTAGGACAGCATAGCGGACATTGAGAAAGGGGGATGAAATGAAAGCTGACCTGTTTTTGAAAGTAGTGTTGACGGTAATTGCTATTTGCTTGGTGTGGTTGTGTTTTGGGAAAGTGGAATTGTTACCTGAGGCTACGGCACAAAGCGAAGCTAAAGTTGGTAGGTATCAGTTATTCCAAGCACACTATGTTTTTCACAACATGAAGACAGGCACTGAGCTTAAAACAAATGCACCTTTCTTAATTGATACAGCCACAGGCAAAGTCTACGAATTTGGGCATAGCGTTTATCCGCCAGGACGGGAAAAAGGGTGGTCTTATACTGGTCGTATATACGAGAGTTTATTTTTGCCTCTTATGAAGCAGAAATAAGCACGAAAGCCATATAATCTACACCCTAGCAACGAGCCTCGATTGTAAGCAAAGGAAGTATCTACACGGACATGTAAGTCCCTCTGAAAGTGCAGAAATACTGCACACTCAAAGCCCCAATTTTTATCCCCTGAAAATGTCCTTCTACAGCAAAACTTTTCACTTAGAGCTCTAAACGCTTCTCTCTAGCGCAAAAATTTCATTTTTCCCTATTTTCACTCACACCGACGATAAAGACCCCCTCATATTTGCCCAACAATCAACTTTTCCGACGGTGTCAAGGTCTTGCACTTCACAACTTCAATCTTTTATTTTCTTTACTTTCGCTGACCCCGCTGACCTTTTGTTCTTGACATGTGCCAACTGTTGTATTAACATCTTCAGATGTTGGAGCATTCCATATGAATATCAAAAATAGAGCCTTCCAGATAATCACCTGCCTTAAAAGAAGATTCAGGGCAGCCACGCACAGCATAACACACCGCGCAGCGTCCCTACATTCTTTCAGCTTAACTGAAATGCTCCTTGTAATGGCTATTATTTTAGTATTAGCCTTTGCTACTGTTGCGGTGATAATGAAAGCTATGAAAAAGGCGGAAGAAGTAGAGCAAGTAAGTGACACGAGGCAGGATAATATAAATGAGTTTATAGACGCGATAGAAAAAGGCGAAAGTTACGATGAGCTTCCGGAACAGATTCGAGAGGGAAGATTTGCTGAATCAGAATAGCAAAGGTTTCACCCTGACCGAGATGATTGTTACAATGGGGATCATTCTTATGCTTTCTTTCCTTCTGTATCCTGCTGTCATAAAGAGTGTAAAGAAGGGAGAACAAGCCCAGTGCATGTGTCATCTGAAGCAGATTGGGGTAGCCCTCGCCATGTATGCTAATAACTGGAATGGTAATCTCCCTTATGCCAAAAGGCATACCTATTCTGATGACCCACAGAGCATAGCAAGCTGCTTATCCTCATATATTCAGAATCCCGATGCTTATATCTGCAAGTCAACAGAACCACCTTTCAAAAATCAATATAGATTAAGCTATGTGTACAACGTCAGTGGAGACCTTATTGATTCTACTAACCAAATTGGCAGACCGAGTAAATCTTCAAGTGCAGCCGATTCTAGTAATACATGGGTTCTGATAGATGCTCGCAGCCCAGGACAGCCCAATCCCCACTTCACGTATTTTGCTAATGTTCTGTGGCTGGATACACATGTGGAAGCTATTGGACCATAGGAGGCCGAAGATGACAAAAGTTAAGAGAGCCCTTATCCCCTGTCTCCTGGCAATGATAGCTATGTTTGTCAGCGATCATAGCGTTCTCAAGGCAGGCAGTAGCGGCGATCCATATTTGCTTCCCATAAACAACGTTGTAAATCTTAAACGACTCCTCAATTATAGCTTGGAGGAGCAAACAGATTCTATGGTCACACTCAACTATTCTGATGGAAGCGCTGCCCCCAGGGTAGCCAAAGCTGTGGACCTAATTAAAGAGCCACCAGATGCCATTGACAATTACGACATCATCGGCTTAAAATATCACTTCCAGGATGGGATAACCGTTGAGATATTCTTTGACAAACTGGACGAGAAAAGCCAAACGAACAGATGAAGATCAGAGGTTCAAAACCAAAAAGGAGGGCGTGATGAGATACAGAAATCTTTTTGCCGGGTTATTTTTGTTGGGAACAATCGGGTTCAGTCTTGGCATATCAAACACTCTCTCTGCAGAAGGAAGCAATGACCCATACGAACTATCAATTGACAATGTTGTAGTCACGTCAGGAGAAAGTGACGTACAGTCACCAAGTTATCCTCCTGATGGAGAGATTAACGCTACCACAAGGACAACAACCTCTGGCAATTCTGAAATCTACACTGAAACCATCGGTGATGCTCCCGGGATGGACCAATACCGCTGGTACAACCAGGATTTTGGCTGGACTCACACTTTTGATACCATGGGCAAGACCATAATCTCAGCCAAGCTGGAGATCAGAGCCTGGGATGTAGATTATGCCAGCGGAGAACGCGATATTATCTATGCCGATGGTCAACGTCTAGGGGCACTGACAGGCTCTAACGGAGCCTGGAGCACAACCCCCTTCACCATCAGTCCTGAGTTAGCGACCACACTCCTTGAAGATGGGAAGCTATACATTTTCATGGATATTGATTCCACTCATAGCAGGCGTTACTGGGCGGTAACCGTAGATTGGTCAAGGCTCACGGTGGAATATGAAGAGCTTGATTACATTAAAGTTTTCCCTGATCCTGCCTATGTATTAGTTGAGAAGGAGCTTCAGTTCGTTGTTAAGGGATACGGCTTTGGAGAAAATGGAGTGAGGGATGGCGACCCTGATCCAGAGGTTTACGAGCCTGCAGGAGACGATACCGGCCCGGTGGATATCGAGGCAACCTGGACAACTTCGGTCCCTGAGAATGTTGGGGCCATAGATGAAAAAACAGGGCTTTTTAAAGCAGGCAAAGAAGTAGGACAAGGAAAAGCCAAAGCTACCTATATCCAGGATGAGGACGAGCTTAGCGATGAAGTTGATGTTGCTGTGCTGGAGGAGGACTTAAAAATATTTAATGGCGGTAGTGATCTGGACAATGGTGATGCCCCAGGACTGCAACCGGAGACGCCCGTTAAAGAAGAAGATGAGGAGGATGTAGGTGCTTTTCTGCTTGTTAACTGGGACGATGATGATGGTGATGGGAAAATGAGCAATGACGGTACGTGGACAAAAGACCCTGTCCCCGATCTAACCGAGAACCCTGTTGATAAGGAGGATAATCTGGCGAAAATGATCCCAAGTATAATTCCCATTCTTCCTAAAGGAGGAACGGTAGAACTTAACCTTGTGAGTGGAGGAAAGAAAATAAAGTTGTGGTCAAGCAAAACCAAAGATGCCGAAGTAACCTTGGTCAGCAACAAACTGTCTTGGGATCTGGAAGATGCCGGTCAGATGGAAGAGTTTGAGAAGCTTGGCACTGATGGATTGTGGATTGAGGGGATAGACAAGAGTGACGAGAAACAGATTAAGTTTACCTTGAAATATGTAGACCCACAAGGGAATATCGGCGATGGAGATACTGTAGCCGCGACGGTCGTAATGATTAACCTTGGGAATGCTGTGCATCGCTTAGGGGGACTTCGACCTTATCGTGATTGCGGCCATGCGGCTATGGTCTATAAGTTTATTGGTCAGTGCAATAAAGAAGATCTGTCTAATGATGAAAAATTTCACATCATAGAAACTGGATTGCTAAGGGTCACAGGAGATTGTGACCTCACAGGAATCACTCGCGATCACCCGTGGGGCTGTTTCACAACTAAGCCAGTTAAGTATATTGACCGGCTGAAAGTAATAAGCGCAGCTAAGAGCCTTGTAGGCCGGCCAGCCTGGGTGGGTTTCCGATTCGCACTGATACCTGCTAAATGGAATGGAAAACTATCTACCATTTACAGACTACGATGCGATGGCCTGGTCGAGGTTTGTTATGAGAAAAATGGGATAGAGGTATGGGGTATGGAGAGAAAACCAGACAACAATAAGGTACACTATGACATCACTGACCAAACAGATGATTGGACATTTCACAACTTTAAGTGGTGGCAAAGGTCTAACAAAAATCCTGACAACCTCGAGGAGCACAACCAATTCAGTTTTTCTCAGCTGGAGCGCGTCTTGGTACCAGCGACACAGTGTGGTCATCTGAAGCCTGTTAACGCTGCTACGAAATTTATCAAGCAAGACCTCTGTGTTCCTATAGGCAGTAAAGGGGGGAACTGATGCGACAGAATTTGAGGCATATGCCAAGAGTTCTTATACTTCTGATGATGGTAACATCTGTTGTCCGGAGTAACGAGATAGACTATTGCGGGAGGCTTACAGCTCTTATCGAGAAGGGTGACAAAGCTACAACCGAACAGGATATAATTGAGGCCGACCGAGAGTTTAGGGAGTATATCAACTCGCTAGGCCCACAGCAAATCCTGATTGCAGGTAGGCAGTATACCCAATGGGCTGAGAAGAACCTCCCGGTGGAATCTTGGGATACATTGGAAGGTCCACGCGCACTTCTTGATGCTCTGCTCCTTTTCTATACGGAAAAGACAGGCAGTAGAAGTCTCTCTCCGATAATCAAGATAATACAGAATAAGGAGCAAAATGCCAGGTGGAGAGAGGTACTAATGTGGGCTCCGGATCTTTGGAATGTCGTTGATGCGGACCTGCCTGCCACTCAGAAATGGAAACTCACAAAAGTGTTTGCTTCTATACTCAGGGATGAGAAGGATGATCCTCGCGTCAGAGCCATGGCTTCTGATCGGCTTTGTGAGATCCTGCATGCAGAATACGACAATATTGTCTCCGACGATCCAGCAGTAGAAAGGTTCCGCAAGAAGAATCCTGGAGTAAGTGTATATGGGCATTTAGGTAAGGAGATTAAGATTCTGCTGCAGACTGTCTGCAAGCTAAAACCCATTCAGGAATCTGCAAAGAAACATATACAACTCCTGCTTGCGATGACCAAAGACCCGCAGCTTGACCCATTCCTTAAGGACCGGGCTATATACGCCTTAGAGATGTACCAGCGCACACCTTTGTCGGAAGGCAAAGAAGAGGAAATAACTCTAAGGATCAGTGAGTTGAAAAAAGATAGCAAAGAGGAACAAAAGTAATCCACACGTAGACGTCAGCCCTCCTGAAAGTGCACAAATACTGCACCCTCAGAGCCCCTTTTCTTATGTGCCCCAAATGCCTCCCATCGGCTAAGATTTTCCTTTTCAGCCAAAATCACTGTCCTGAATCGCCAAATTGTCCCTTTTTCGATTTTCCACTTCCCCCGACGATAAAAACACCCCCTCAGAGGCTCCACAATCAACTTTCTCGACGCTGTTAGACCAATATGACCTACCTCTCCGAGCACAAAAAGAAAATCCCACCCAAACTCATTCACCGCCAGGGCACACAATTTCTCTTGCTTCCTGCGCCTTCGCCTGTTAAAATCCCAGTATAAAGAAAGCTTTCAGCTTAAAACAATCAAATAGCTGAGAACGCCCAGAATACCCATTTTAAGGAGGATTTCAACTGACAAGCACCAAACCACTAACAAGATCCCCCAAGCACAATTTAGCGCAACACAGAACCCTTGCTGATGCTATTTCAATAGCCACCCAGGGGTGGAGACCCACCTTTAGAGCTCTCGCTGCCCGAAAAGCTATCCCGATAGAGATTCGTCTGCGAAGAGAAGGGATACGCCAGTTCGAAGAAACCATTCATCTTCAACCAAAAGAATGGCTCGTCAAACACTTCGGCCCCGGCAGACAATATCCTGTAAACGTGAACAAGCTCATGAAAAATATCATCTGGCAGATCAGGATAAGAATTCTTAACGGGGAACATTCTCCAATAGAAGGGAAACTTCGTAACTTCTGGTACACCCATATCAAAAACACTCTCTTCCGAGCTGATTCCCTCAGCCCTGATGTAGATCAATATCCACAGATGATCAAGATGTTTGTAAGGCTCATTGAGTATTGTGACCTCATGCGCTACAAAGATATGGGGTTTATTGACGACAATGAACATGACCGCCACATCGGGATAAATAACCATGTGATTCTCTTTGCGGAAAAACATGGCCACTACCCACTTCTTAAAAGAATTGCCCAGGATACCGAGGTAACCATCCTCTCTCTCGGAGGGCAGCCTTCCCTCCTGAGTGCGGAATATTTTGTAGATGAGATGAAAGCACAGGGCATCAATATTCGCAAATCCTTCTACACATTCAGTCTTGTAGATTATGATACAAGCGGGTGGATCATAAGGGATGCTTTTCTCCACGACCTTAAATTCTTCGGGCTAAAGTACATCAAACATAAAGATCTCATCCTGCTAGAAATATTTACAGAGGAAGAAATTGAGCTGAACAAGTTTCTTCTCCCAGCCTCCCCTGAGATGGAGAAGAAAAATAAGAAATGGCTTAAAGAATCCGGAGGCATAAACGGTGAACTCTATGGGCTTGAGGCAGATGCTGCACCACCTCAAAGAATCAAAGAGCTATTTACATCCCAGATAGAAGATTTAATAGAATCAACCGAAGGCATCAGAAAAGGGAGAGCCTTGCTCACTGTAGCCGAAGCTCTGGAAGACTACATCCTAGCAAGATTACAAGTACAGGAGAAATAAAATGCCACGACAAAAAGATTCCGTCACAAAACCTTACACCCTCGAAACATTTATGAAAAATCTAACAACCATGAGAATATCAAATGACGTTTATGAGGACTTCATCCGCACATTAGATGAATTGGTCACAGAAATTACTAAACTATCAGCAAAACTTGCAAAAAAAGAAGGAATGAAAACAATAATGCCTGAGCATCTGGACAAAGCTACAGATGAAATTCTCAGGAGAGGACCTTTAACTGTAGATGAGATCCTTGAGAAAATAGAACCTCTAACTATTATTGAACTCTCCGACTTAGCTAAGAAAATAAAGAAAATGGCTGATGAGCTCTTAAAACCAAAACGCAAATACCGCGCCAAGAAAAAACCACGAGTTAAAAAGAAATGAATATCGAAGAACTCACCACAGTTATATCAAAAAGATACTTTTTCTCAAAAGCTCTCTCCAACGAAATTCTCAAAACAGTACTTGAAACAATCCGCGAAGAACTAAAACAAAACCACCTGGTAAGGCTGAGAAACTTTGGTACCTTCCAGGCACGAAAAAGCCATGGCAAAATAAGAGCAAAATTTAATGCCTCCAAAAATTTCTTCAAATAAGCAGAGGGAATTACAGCTGTTTCAGAAAAGGGTTACTATAGATTTCAATTCATCTAAGCTCCTACTACTAAACTCGGGATAACATACCAATGCAGCCGAACATCGAGACACTTAGGGTGCTCAGAGTATTTATAGGTTCACCTGGTGATTTGATTGCTGAGCGAAAAATGTTTCCTGGAGTCATAGAAAGGGTAAATCGTATAAAAGCGAAACCAATGGGGATATTATTGGAACCTGTGAGCTCGGCAGACACGCTCCCGGGAAGGGGCCGCCCACAAAAAAACATAAATGAGAATCTAATAAAAAGTAGTCACCTCATCGTATTGCTTTTATGGAAAAGATGGGGCAAGCCAACAGGAAAATATTCGTCAGGTTTCGAAGAAGAGTATGTGGTAGCAGACGAAAATGACAAGGACCTTTGGTTGCAGTTCCGTCGCGATATCCCTGATTACATGTTGGTCGAGCCTGACGAACAACTAAAAAAAGTGTTAGAGTTTAGAAAGCGAGTCGCCATCGAAAAGAAATTCACACCCAGATGGTATGATCATGAAAATATGTGGAAAGACCAACTTTACATCGACCTGTGCGATTGGCTTGACCGCTTACCCCCGGCCACTATCCAGGGCCCTCGCCCGCGTCCACGCCCCTTTCCCACTGACAAACTCGAAAATAAAGTTAAACAACTAGAAAAAGAAATTCAACAAATTAAAGCTGCCTACGCCCTAGCTAGGGAGGGCCAGGAACGAGAAAAATTTGGTTATATAACCGACGCGCAACAGTATTTTGCCAAAGCACTCGCAAGGCATGGCGCTCCCTCCATACTCAACGAGTATGGGTCGTTTCTAATGAGAATCGGGGCATTGGAAGAAGCACAAGAGAAATTTACTCAGTCAATCCACATAAGCGAAATAACAGGCTACGAGAGGGCTCACGCAACAATTGCCTATACCAACCTGGGCATGTTATATGAGGCCCAGGGAAAGCTTAAAGCTGCCGAGGAGATGTACAAAAAATCACTTGCTATCAATGAGAAACTGGGCCGAAAAGAAGCAACGGCAGAGGACTACGCCAACTTAAGCCTCCTATACGAGGCCCAGGGAAACCTTAAGGCTGCCGAGGAGATGTACAAAAAATCACTTGGTATCAATGAGAAACTGGGCCGAAAAGGAGCAACGGCAGAGGACTACACCAACTTAGGGATCTTATATGAAGCCCAGGGAAACCTTAAGGCTGCCGAGGAGATGTACAAAAAATCACTTGCTATCAATGAGAAACTGGGCCGGAGAGAAGGAATAGCAGACAACTACACCAACCTAGGCATCCTATATAGGACCCGAGGAGACCTCCCCACCGCCGAGGAGATGTACAAAAAATCACTTGCTATCAATGAGAAACTGGGCCGGAAAGAAGAAATAGCAAATAACTACGGCACTCTAGGCAACCTCTATCTGACGCAAGGAGACCTCCCCACCGCCGAGGAGATGTACAAAAAATCACTTGCTATCAATGAGAAACTGGGCCGGAAAGAAGGAATGGCAAAGGACTACACCAACTTGATTACTTGCGGTCTTTACCTCAACCGGTATGACAAAGCTATGGTTAGAAAAATCCAATCATTGATTAAAGAATTGAGGTCTCCGAAAAGGAGAGGAAGCGGCTCAAAACCATGATTACCCATTACATCATTTCTGACCTCCACCTAGCCGATGGTGGCAGAAGGGATGACTTTAAAAAGAACCGGACCAAGTTTAAAAACTTTCTCCGGATGGTAAAAAAAGAAAAGTCTCAGCTAATCATAGCAGGAGACTTCCTTGAACTATGGCAAACTAATTTCAGGGATATCGCCAGGACCTATTCTGATATTCTCAATGACCTGATCTCAGCCGGCACTAAAATAGTCATCGGCAACCACGACTACTATCTCCATCATTTCAGAAAACTTAATTTCCTCCATGACTCATACCAGATCCCGGGAAGAAAAATCTTCATTCAGCATGGCCATCAATTTGACCGATTCAATGATCCAAAAAGATTAATCTATCTCGGTAACCTTGCAGCAACGGGTGCCGGTGCCCTGGAAGATATCCATCCTGACTTAGATGCCATAGCAATGAGCTTTCTCGAGATCCTCAACGAGAAACTAAAATGGCTTCCTTCCTGGACCCCGGGTACCAGGACAAAAGAATATCTGTCCGGTGGTGGAGATTTCTCGGAATACTTAAAAGGAGCAAGGAAACTCCTTAAAAAATACGATTACGTTATCCTCGGCCATACACATAAACCAGGGACCGCCCTCAAAGGAAAATACCTAAACTCAGGATCCTGGACATCATCAAAACCAACCTATGTTGAAGTAAACCATCATGGCCACTGCGCCTTGAAATACTGGCCCACCCAGCGCCCTCTCAAAAGACTCCTTGATAAAAAGCGGTCGAAATAACACCTCTAACGCCTTTGCTTTTAGCTCAATTTACCGTCTTAAAACACAAAATCTTCATTTCCCCCACTTTTCACCCCTGCCGTCGATAAAAACCCTTTCTAGCTTGCCCTACACGGGCATTTCTCGACGCTGCGAATACAATAGGCCCTACCACTTCTCCTCGGAGGTTTTTCAATAGGGTTCAGGAAGGCACGCCTGGATCTTTGCATCGCCAAGAAAACGCGGCGACACTGGGGAAGGATAAAAGCAAACTCCTCGGGTCAAGCATTCGGGCCCGGCCAGCTACGGCTTACGGTTCTGCTTTAGTTATTTCTAGCTCTTTTTTGAACGCTTAATCGCCGTTGGCAGTTCTTTAGCTGCATCTTCCGCCAAATTTTTTAGAGAGCCTGTCAAAGGGTCGCCTCCTCCAACAAGCCCAAACGTTAATGCCTTTAAAGCCTTACGAGTCCCACGTCTTATCGATCTACCAACTATGTCATCATAAGAGGTATAAGCCTTTTCATCATCTTCTTTCCTACCCATATCTTCCTCCCTTCTTTCAATCTTCCAAGATCCCTTACCCAAACATCTTAACTCACCCAACCTATTTTACCTTAAAATATTTCATTTGTCCAACATAATTTTTCATCTAGCGGGTTAACACCTCAATGCCACCGCCCGCTGGGGCGGGCTCAGTTATCTCCCATTCACGTTCATCTTCGCTGTCGCTCAGCTTCACTCCACCGCTCGCTCATCTGTCCCGACTCGGCGTCGGGACGGGCAGCCCCTGCTCTCGCGCAGGGGCTGCCCTCTAATGCAACCCGTATTGCTAAACCCAGCGGTTCTATAAGAGGCGGTAGCTCATTCCATTCGCAAGAGCTAACGCTCGCCTTCAAACATCATCGCTCTATATCTCATAATGCGCATTATATGACATATCCCGATAGAAGGCTCACTGGGTGCTTTTACATAACAGGTCTGTTATGTAAACTACAGCCAACTCATGCCATAACCTCTTGCAAGCTGTAGACGCACCCCACGCTCTTTGTGTCCTCCCCCGCACCAAAAACCTGGTGCGGGATTCGCCCACACCGCCTCTTTTCTTTTGCTCCCATCTACCAGCAAGAAAACACCGCACCGGTTACCTACCATTCCATCCCCACCCACTGCGCTGTCTGCCTGCCCCTCTTCCTCGCTCCGCTCAGAAGAGCCCCAGTCAAAACACAGCCAGCGCTGAAGTACTACTACCATTTGAGAATCCTTCATTTGATTGATTCTCTTTTGCGTTGTTTAGTCCTACAAGTTGTTTCTAGGTGGTTTCCTTGAATCAAGGTTATTTAAAAAGGATTGAAATATTAAAATAGCAGTAGTTTAAGGTTCTAGAGAGAGCTAGAATGGTAACATAAGGAAAGTTATCCACAGGGGCCTCTATGCTTCTAATATACTTCTAATACTTCTAATACTTCCAAGTCTCGGAGAAACATCAGGATATCCATAGTTTATAGACGATAAAGATGGTATCCAAAAAAAGCAGAAATAGGGTATAATATCCACCAAACTTACAGTATTTTATCCACCTAATTTACAGTATAATATCCACCAAAGTTACAGTATCGTATCCACCCCATTTACAGTATCCCATCCATCCAACTTCCAGTATGATATCCACCTAAAAAGAAAGATCTTGACAAGAAATGGATAATGTGGTAAATATAACCACACAACCAGAAAAATTCACAGGAGAGGTGGATATGAATAAAGACAGAAAAGAAGACCAGCTAGTGCCTGTCGAGCAAAATGTTATGGAGTTAGCTCCCATATTCGGAGCAAGTCGAGTGGATAGGAGAGAAGGGCGATTCCAGATTGACTTAGCGCAAGGTAGATACATTAAAATTGCAGCTGTCATCCCCGAACCAGGGGAATCCCCTGAGCTTATCTGTGGAGAAGATCTGGATGTGCTTTTGGTGTGTTTTCTACTAGCCAAGGATAAGAAAGATTATGAGTTTGAAACATCAATTTACCAGATATTGAAGTTTTTAGGGGAGGATACTAGCGGCGGCATACTTTATGAAAGGGTAAGGAAAGCTCTAACAAGGCTCAAGAATAATCAAATCGAAACTAATTTTTGGTGGGATACCATCATGGGACACAGGGTTGTTAAAACACAAATTCAGTTTTTAGATTCCGTGGCCGAGGGTACCCAGAAAAGCTTCCGGGTAAGGTTGAATAAAGAAATAGCTGAGAGTTTGGAAGTTGGATACGTGAAATTGCTAGGAAGAGATCTCTTGCAAAGGATAGGAAAACTCAGGGGTTACAGCAAGTTTTTGGCTTTATATTTTATTAAGAGAATAGGGGTTAAGGATGCGTTCCAACATAACTTAGAAACTGTGTTGAGGTTATTAGGAGTTGAAGGAAGGTACAAAAAACTACCACGCTTTAGATTTAACCGTAACATCAAGAAATTTATTATCCCTGCTGTCAAGAAAGCGGCTGAAGCGATTGGGTTTCATTGCACATATGACAAAAATACACAGCAATTTCATCTCCGCAAGGCTAGAAAACTTGCGCAAATGGAGGCACCTGAAGAAGAATCATCTATCGAAGCGGAAACAGATAAAGGCCCACAGGCAAAAACAGAAGGGGGAAAAACTCAGGACCCATTATTAACTCAAAGAAGAAATGAGGCGTTTAAGAGGCTTACGGATATCGGTGTTGCTCCAGAGATGATACCCAAGATCTTCAACGAGTTTGCCATAGATGAGATAGAAAGGCAGATAGAATGGCTTCCACACAGGAGGAGTGATAATCCGGCTGCCGTTTTCGTCTCAGCTATTCGCGGGCATTGGGAAATGCCAGCAGACTATGAACACATCAGGGAGGAAAGCCTAAAGTCCAGAGGCGGTTAGCCAAAGCAAAAGGATAAAAGCGCTTGACGGGGGAGAATGCTTGCGCTATACTTGTAATGTAAACATTGCAAACACTACCAACATTGCAAGTACATACGGAGACAAATGAAGATAATAGCAATAACTAACCAGAAGGGTGGCACCGGTAAAACTACTACTGCTATAAACTTAGGGAGCGCTTTATCATCCCTGGGCAAAAAGGTGTTGCTCATAGATTTTGATCCTCAGGGTAATCTCTCTTATTCCTTTGGGATAAATTCTCCGGACGGGACCATTGCGGAAGTATTACAAGCAAAACAAGCAATACAAACAATACTTGTAAAAAGAGAAGGTATGTCTATAGTTCCCTCTTCTATATCCTTAGCAGACGTAGAAGTCTCTCTAGCTAATAAGATAGGCAGAGAGAGAATCTTAAAAGACCGCATGGGCCGATTGAACAACTATGACTACGTATTCATTGACAGCCCTCCTTCTCTGTCTATCTTAACTATTAACGCCTTAAATACAGCTAACGAGGTCTTAATACCAGCTCAGATGGAGATACTAAGCATGAAGGGACTCACACAGTTATTAGCCACGATTGGTGAGGTCAGACGGGTGTTGAATAAAGACTTAAAAGTAGCAGGGATAATTCCTTGCATGTATGACGCAAGACGGCGGTTATCAGAAGAGGTCTTACATGAGATAG
>JABUBK010000139.1_pt1 | contig 14935 bp, 18 predicted proteins | sample 7332671 | NCBI WGS metagenome assembly JABUBK01 (sample SAMN07256342, study PRJNA390944) | subsurface metagenome | isolation source: Methane hydrate marine sediment | place: Pacific Ocean: Eastern North Pacific, ODP site 1244 | collected 2002
TCGTGGACATCGGTGTTGAGCAAGCGGCGGTGATTCGGAACAAGCGACTGCCGGTTGGTAAACGCGTCACGGTGAAAGTCATGAAGGTAGATAAGTGGGTTGAGGCTGAGACGGTGAACCGCGATGAAATAGCTGAATACTGGGGATACAGGATAACCAAGCAGAACATGCCCTTTGTAAGAACGGTGAAAAAGGGAGGTTTTGACCTGTCCATTGCCACGTCTAAATACGGGGTTCCGTTTGCTGAAGTTGCTGAAAAAATAGGAGAAAAATGGGAAACAGCGAACAATGTTCTTGTGGCTTTTGGGGCAGCAGCAGAGGGACTTTACGAGATAGTTGAGCGTGAAGGCTTCGATTTGGATGCTGTTGTTGATTTTGTTGTTAACACTGTTCCGTTCCAAGGGACAGAAACTGTGCGAACGGAAGAAGCAGTTGTCACTTCCTTAGCGATTTTGAACATGCGCTCAGCGTTTAAGGTTTAAATGTTTGTTCTGCGTAAGTGCGTTTATGAACTTCGATGTTGCGATGCCTTTGACGCTCTTCTCCGTTACTGTGGTGTCTATGCTTCTGAACGAGAAGGTTGAAGGGAAGATGCGGTCTGTTTTTGAAGAAAAGGAATTTCGTATCCGAGATGTTATCTCACTTGTTGTGGCGATGGGTGTTATGGTGTCTTTGATGGTTCTTGTTCCACGGATGGCGATTATGGCGCTGTTTCTGTTCGCCTACTCGATGCTGCTTTTCATATTCACATACCTTTTTTCAGATTTCAAAAAAACCGGAGCTAAGATGTTCTGCTTGATATTTCTTATGGTTAGCTTTCTAGCAGCTACAATCAGCCTAATCAGCTTTGGCGTAAACAGCACCGTTGTTTACGGAGCTTTAGCCTTTTACTGTCTCTTCGGCTTCACATTTTTAGCATTGTTGTACGAGAGGAATAGGACTGATACGGGAGAAAGATGGTATTTAGCGGTGTTGCCGCCAGCTTTATTTGTATGCTTGTACGTGTTTTTCAGTGGTACCCCGATATGGTTTCCTTATCTGCTAGATCTGTACGGGGTGGTGTTCGCCGTTTTGATAACGCTTTACTTGGGAAGCTTGTTCACTTGGAAGACTTCACTCATTTTTGTGGGGCTTCTCACAATCATGGATATAATTTTGGTTTGGTGGACAGGCTCAATGGTTTCCGCGGCGAGACATGTTTCAAGCCTTCAACTTCCGATGCTTATCGTAGTACGTACCCTTCCAGCGGTAATAATCAATGGGAATTTGATTTGGATGTCTCTGGGCTTGGGCGATTTCTTCTTCGCCGGACTGCTCGCCGTACAAACCCTCAAAAAGTTCGGCAGAAGCCTTGCGGTCATATCGGTTATCACGATGTCTGTATCGTTCTTCATTTTTGAAGTGTTCATGCTTAATTATGAACCAAGGGCTTTTCCAGGCACTTTGATGATCATCTGCGGATGGGCACCCCTAGTGCTTTGGAAAGGACTGAAAACATCAAGAAAAAGAATTCATCAGAACTTGTTGTAATGCACGATCTCTCTGAGACTTTTCTTGCCGTGTGGACTCGGTTTTTCCGCTGGGTAACCGAACGAAACTAAGGCAACCACCTTTAGATGATGCGGGATGCCTAACAGCTTCTTTACCTCTTCCTCTTCAAAAGCTCCTATCCAGCATGATCCAATTTCCTGAGCCGCCGCTGCTAACACCATGTTCTCCAAGGCTATTGCGACGTCAACCGTGGACCACCTGTCGCTTTTCTCTCCGCAACCAGCTATCGTGAACGCCGAAGCCTCTATAAAACTCCGCCACATGCCCTTTGACAGTTCACGCTTGATCGTAGGATCGGTTATCGCGATGAAGTGCCAGGGTTGCGCGTTGTCTGCAGAGGGAGCCAGCCGCCCAGCCTCAAGAATGTTGTTTAAAACCTCGTCTGGAACCGGTTCACTCCTGTAACGCCTTATACTTCTTCTCCTGAAGATCACATCCAAAAGAGGCATTTTCAAACCATCCTTTGACATAATTTATTTTTAAAACCTTTAACTCTTTCCTGCGTCAGCTTTCAAATGCAATGAACAGCCTATTTGCATGTAAGTTCCGTAACTGATTTATAACAATCATAACAAAAGTAACAAATATCATGTATAGAAAGAATGTAAAATGGGAAGCTGCTTCTCAGCCGAATAATGCACCTAAACCTTCGAGCGCTGCTTCTTCTTTGGCTTTCTCCTCTTCTTCCTTCTTTTTTCTTTTTTCTTCTGGCTTGGCTTTTTCAGCTGGTGCTGCCGCTGCTGGCGCTGCTGGTGCAGCCATCATCGTTGGAACGGATTTTATCGCTTCGTCAATGTCGACTTCTGCCAAGGAAGACACCAACGCTTTTATTCTTACGGCGTCCACGTTTAGGCCTGCCGCTGTTAGAACTTGCGTTAGGTTTTTTTCGCTGATCTCTTTTCCCGCCTTGTGGAGAAGCATCGCGGCGTAGACGTATTCCATACTTTTCACCTCTTCTTTCAGCTATTTTAACTTTTTTCGGTTGCCTCAGAGGGCACAGTCTTTTCTTTTACAGTAGATGATCCACTACTTAAACTTAACATTTCGGTGTGTGCTTTTCTGATTAAATCCGCTATTGTTTCTGATGTTGGAATAGCTGTGTTTACTGCAAGCGTGTAGGCTTCTCGGTGGATGACCTGTATCAGCATCGGCGTGTTCTCTCGGGTTGGGTACGCTGAGCTTAATGATATGGCGAACGCGTCCGCATGGGCTGTTTCAAGGTTCCGCCTAACCTCGTTGAGGTCTATTCTGAGGTGCTCTTCAGTGATTATTAAGCCGTCGTCGTACGCAACCTTCATTGCTAATCCAGCTTCAACAGGTTTTATCCTAAGCTTCGACAGCACGACTGCGAGGCTTTCCGAGATAACCTCGCCTTTCTTGACTTTCACCGTGACGCGTTTACCAACCGGCAGTCGCTTGTTCCGAATCACCGCCGCTTGCTCAACACCGATGTCCACGAGCACACCTACATCCGTTTTAGACAAGACAACACCTTCACGGTGTTCACCAATCTTCAGTTTTCTCATTTTACGGTTGAGCTGATGATGTGGTGTTCGAAGAGGCGGGAGCACACCAGCGTAGCGGAGATCCGGTTTAAGCCCAAAGAGCCTCTTCCGCAGATACTGCGGCGTCTCCATGTACAAGAGCAATGTCGCAATTAAGTTCACGTCTGCCTTTTGGTTAACGCGTGGGTTATCCAGATAAACTATGATCTCGTCAACCCTGAAAATCGCAGCGGCACGTCCAATCAAACCGATTTTGGAGGTTTTCTCCCGTAGATGAGGAACATCAGAAACGATAGAGGCTGGTATCGCCATTGAAAATCTTTTCATACGCAAATTCCGTTTTTCCGCCTTCGGCTCATCTTAAAAACTTCAACATCTTTACAGATAAACGTTTTGAAAACAATGACATTTAACCTTCGATTTTAAAAGTTAAAAGTTAGAAACCCAATAGAGAATTCGCAGTATGAAAAGGTGAGGAACATGGCAGAGGCAGCAGTTTTGGACGACTTAGACAAAGTCAAAAAGATTGACAAGAGCAACATGCTCACCTTATGCGTTGATGCTTCCAGACATTATCGAGAAGCCGCAAAACTGGCTGAGGAATTTTCGTCTAACCATCTTCTCAAGCCTGAAGCGGTCATCGTCGCAGGGGCTGGTGGTTCAGCGATTGGGGGAGAGCTTCTGAAGGATTGGATGTGGGATAAAATCGGTGTCCCCATCGAGGTCTGCAGGGAATATTCACTGCCGGCTTATGCAAACGAGAAAACTTTGGTGTTCATTGTAAGTTATTCTGGGGAAACCGAGGAGGCTCTAAGTGTTCTTGTCGACGCTGTTAAGAGAAACTGCATGATTGTTTGCATAAGCTCTGGGGGACAGCTGCTTAAATTCTCTGAAAAACTAAAATTGACACATCTGCGCGTGCCCTCTGGAATGCCTCCTCGAGCTGCGCTTCCATACCTGTTTGTGCCCATACCGCTGGTTTTGGAAAGGCTTGGCTTGGTTTCCAACGTTGGCGTAGAGCTTTCTGAGGCTGTGAAAATCTTGGAAAAGCTGAAAGCTGAGAATTCGCCGAAGACACCGTTTAGTGATAATTTTTCTAAAAAACTGGCTTCAAGTCTTGTTGGAACGGTTCCGATTGTTTATGGATTTGGAATTTATCGTGCTGTTGCGCAGCGTTTCAAGCAGCAGTTCAACGAGAACAGCAAGGTTCCTTCCAAATGGGAGTTTTTCCCAGAGCTTAACCATAATGAGATCGTCGGATGGGATTCGGAAGAGTTTGCTACGAGTTTCTCCGTCGTTTTCATTAGAGATGAAGATGAGTCGCCTGAAATACGGTGGAGGATAGAGGTTACGAAGGAGTTGATGAGTGAAAAGATTGAGAAGATTTTTGAGGTTTGGAGCATGGGCAAGAGCAGGTTGGCTAAGATGTTGTTTTCCGTTTACATCGGCGACCTCGTGAGTGTTTATTTGGCTATACTTCGAGGCGTGGACCCGACGCCTGTAGAGGCGATAATGTTGCTGAAAGAGAAAATAAAGCGGAGCGGCGTAAAAGAAAAGACAATAAGTGAACTGAATAAAATCTGCGGAAAGTGAATCGGCTTATATTTTTCCATCTATGAAATCCATGAACATTTTTTCGGCGGTTTCGAGCGGTAGCAACTTGGGTGGATTTTTGAAGGCGTAAGCGGAAATAGGCAGTATTATGCCTTTCAGTTTTCTGTCTATGGCTATCTTTACGGCTCTTATCACGTCGAATAATACGGAGCCAGCGTTCGGTGCATCAACCGTTGAAAGTATCAAGTCGATACGCACAGGCACCTTGCAGAAGTGCAATCCTTTGATCCAGAAGTAGCTGTCGCGTTTGTTCCGCAGAAAATCCACGTAATCAGTGGAGCCGGCTACCACATCTGCTTTGTACGGCAAAGCAGCCTCAACAGACCTTGTCTTAACGGTTCGCTTAACTTCCTTTGTTCTTTCCAGAGTGTCTAAGGATTCTGTGCCTCCGCCGACATCAAGCTGATATGTTTCGGTTATGCGAACGCCGTGCATTGAAAGCAGTTTCAGCAGGGTTTTATGCAGGGTTGTTGCGCCCACTTGATCTATTAGGTCGTCGCCTACGAGTGGCAGTTCAGCCTCTTCAAAACGCTTAGCCCACGCAGAATCACTGGCAACAAAGGCTGGTGTAGCGTTCACAAAGGCGCAGCCAGCACTTGACGCTTGTTCAGCATACCACCGAGAAGCCTTAACCGCTCCGCTTGGAAGCAAATTAAGCAAGATTTCTGCATCGCTTTCTTTTAACACGCCCGCAACATCCACCTCTGGTAGGCTGCTCACCTGCACAACGTCCTTAACGTATTCGCCCACCCCGTCTAAAACTGGACCTTTACATACCGTAATATCAGACGCCGTGGCATCAATCAGCTTTAAAGTGTTGTTCGGAGACGCAAAAATCGCTTCAGACAGATCTCTTCCAACTTTTCTGCTGTCAACGTCGAAGGCTGCGACTATTTGAATGTTCCTCGGGTGGAAGCCTCCGAGAAAGAGGTTGCGCAGTCCGATGCACTCCTCTTGTTTTTCGCAGTTGTTGTACCACTGTAAGCCTTGGACAAGCGCGGATGCACAGTTTCCAACACCCACCAAAGCAACTTTTATCTTTGGCAAATTCGTACCTCGTTAGCATTTCCTTATTTAGCGACTGCTTTATAAAGTGCTATGTTGCCTCATGGGTAAAAATAGAGATTATTGAAATGAAGGCTCGGCTAGACATTGCTGTTCTGCGTTGTCCAAACTGCGGTCACCTTTATGTAGACGCATCAAGAAAAACGCAACAGACCGCGTGATGCCTGAGTTTCAAGTTGACGATGAAGGAAAGGCGTAAAAAGCGAGGATTGCCAAGCATTTAAAAATCAGATAGCAGATTAGGCTGTGTTAGCTGCTAATTTTTCAATTGGCACATATTCTTCAAATATGTTTGACCTTTTAAGAGCATTCTTCCATAATTCCAGTCCTCTGCTGGTTCTCCATTTTTGTGGTGCTGGTAAACCTAAAACCGCCAATTCATCCCCTTTTTCGATTTTTTCCGCGGTTATGCACTTGCCGGTTTCAGGATACACCGGAGTGATGATGTCCGGGGCGATTGCTGCGAATTTTCCGTTTTTGTAGGCGACAAGCACTTCGTTTTTGGCTTTGAACTCAAACTCACTTTCTGCGTATTCACGGCTTCCATGAAGCTTCACATCAACGAACGTGAATCCAGCCTTAGTTTCCCGCTCAACACGAGCTGCAACGCCTTCAAAAAGCTTGAAACCTCTAGTCTCCTTTAAAATCGCCTTCATAGGCTTCACGGTTTTCTTCAAAAGTTTTCCAACACGCATTGCTCTTGACAAACTAAGTTGAATAGGCGATGTTTTCACCTGACTTCCGGTTAGGATTCTTCTCGCTGTGTAAGCACTGTTATCCCATTCGGCGGCGAGGGTTCGAGCAATTCTTTCGGCAGCCTTCGAATCAACCGTTTCCTTAACAACGACGATATTTTTGGCATTTATGTCTGTAACAACCATCGGAGTTAATGGAATATTGTCTATCGTGTAAACTTTCAGGTGCACCTCTGGAACAGACCTTCCCGCTCCGTCAGCATTCACGACGGCAATACCGCATCTGGCGGCAACGTCAACCGCTGTCATGGTGTTAAAACCGCCTAGCTCCACGGGAATCGCAGCGTAAGCGGAAAAACATGCATATTCCTCTAAAGCCTTAAAAGCTGTGACAGCTGCGTCGCTTTCATACTCAACTGCGGTTGTTGCGCCTACACATGCGAAATTTACGACTTTCGCGTCATTAGGCACTTCTGAGGGATTCGCAAGTTTCACCGTGAAACCATCACCAACCAGCTTATCCACTATTTCATAACCAACGTCAGGGTCTCCGCCACCTCCAGCAGAAAATATCGCAGCACCATCCACCAAATCCAACAACTCTTGACGATTTAGAGTTCGCAAATGACTTCACCAGTTTGCTATGCATTTGTAATTCCTATAGTTTTTGTGTTATGTGATTTGGAACAATTTAGAAAATTATCCAAAGCAAACAAAATCCACTTAGATAGGTCGAAAGGCACGAAGAGGAAGAACCACATAGTCTTCCATCTCTAATTCCTTCTTTTTTGTATGGTGAGCATGATGTATCGTCGTGGTTCCCTCTACGATTGGAGTGATTATTCAACTGAGAAGCTTAAGAAAGCCCTAGAGCTATACCATCAACTTGAAGACCTTGGATTCCCACAGAATGATGACTTACTATGCGTCATCTCAGTAGAGATCAAAAACAGAGAAAAGAAACAACAATGATGGATATATCAAAATCCCTCAAGACTATCGCGTTATCCTATGTGCTTCTCATAACGGTTCTTTCACAAGCGGCTGCACCTTACGGCTTCATCACAGCTACGTTGTTCTTCCTACTCTTAGCCACTTTACAGTCAATGATAGGTTGGAAGATTATTGTTGCTTTCATTAGCTTCATTGCGTTTGATGCGTATTTGTGGAGTTTTGAGCGTTTGCTTTCTTTAAGTTCAGTATTGATGAGACCTACAGCGCAAGTAATAGTTTTGGTTTTGACAGGCTTAGTGGCATGGGGGATGGTTATGGTTGAGTATCTGATCTTCCGATTTATCGTTAAGAAGATGAATTTGTGGAAGCGAATTGGAATCAAACTATGACAGCTGAAGAAACATTCTATAGCGCACACAACAATGGAATATGTGGGTCAGATGCCCATAAGAGGTTGAAGACCCAATGGGAAGTCTATATTAGAAAACTGCTTCATCACCTTTCTTGCCTTTTCCTTTTTCTAAGCTCAATGGTTTTCTGTCCAGTTCATATCCGTTCAAACACTTCTTTCTTAACCATCATAAAGCTATTAAAGAACCAACAGAAATCTTGAAGATAGATTTGCTTTTACCATAACAGATTTCTTTTTCAGAAACCTTAGAAATACCACTCGCTTCCTCTAACAAGGTTTATAATTTCTCGAGTTGGCTTATTCTTCGTTACAGCATCATATATTTGTGTTATTTCTTCTGGTCCTCTGATTCTTACACCAGACTTCTCACTACTTTCTCTAGTGGCAGAAGATACCTCTGAACACGTGTAAATCAAGGGAACAATCTTTTGTGTCGATTTCGCTCTTAACCCTAGAGTCTCTTCAATATTTTTCATAGCTACTAGCAGCTTGTCTATCTTATCGGTTCTAACAGTTCCTATAGTGCATTCTACAACAGTTATTGTATCTTTGTATAAAGCCAGGAGATCAGCTCCTCCGAGTCTTACTCGCCCCTTGCCCCACCCAATCCAAAGCACTTCGAAACCACAGAATGTCAGCAATGTAGAAATACTCCATTCAAATGCTTTGTCACCACGTTCGCCACTCAAACAACTTAAAAGGTCCTCTTCAGACCAGAACCTCTTGAAGATTTCAAGTTGTGGCGAAAGTCCCAGTCTGATAGCTTCTTTACTGTGAACTATGAATGGAATTGCATCATGATGAACAATCACTTCAGCAGAGATTGTATCATCACCAACAGGCTCATGGTCTTCATATCGATAGAAGTCTTCTGAAAACTTCAACATGTCTTTATTGAGCGGTTTTGAGTACCTTCTGTATTCTCCTTCTGAATCTCTCAAAATGAAACCTGCGACAACGTGGTTTGCCATTTTCTTGTGGAACTCGGCAGTAAATCTTAAAAAACTCTGGTCAAAAGAACATTCCCTCAATGAGAGAAATATGGGTAATATTATACAAACTGAACCCCAATTATAGCTACTATATTTTAATCGTAGTAGTTCTTGCATAACCTCTCTACAATCTTTGTAGGGTTTACCCAGTGACATCAGCTCTGTTTCAATGTTTCGAGGTGAACTAGGGGTTTGTGTCGGTCTTATTTCATATTTATACAAGGGATATTTCGTTCTGTATTGTTCTATACTCCATTCTCGATATAGATACTCCACATCTTGATCTGGATGAAAATTTCTTGCTACATCATGTTTTATTTCAAAACCACAAACATTCATCTTCTCGCCTTTAAGGTCCTCAAGGATTCTGTTGAAATCGCTTATATTGAAAGATTCATGTAATACCATTAATCTATCAGTTTCTATAACTTTTCCAGTTTCTCTAGTTACCCTGAAACTTGGCATTATTTTCGTATAGTAGTTGATCCATGTATCATTTTGTTTTACTGCCATTGTCCATACGTTTATGGTCTTGTAAAACATCTTGTTTCCTTCAAAGACTTCAGTAACCTTCAAGCCAAGTCCTCCCTTCTTATTCGTAATCCCATCAATTGATAAACTGACGTATCTATTACTTAGCAAGTTTGGTAACTCTTCACGGGAGTACTATTAGTACAAGCAACATGTAGGCTCCGCAAATCACGACCCACCTTAGTAGCAGCCATTTAGCACTTTTGTAATAGTTGTACATACTCCTATCCCCTTCCTCAACAGGAGATGCTCTACGGTATGCCCACATTATAGCATATATCATTATTACAGACAACAAGAAAGAAAAAACTATCCCAATCTGAAAACCACCGTAAATCCCTAGAAGAAAGTAGAACAAAGTGAAACTCAAAAAGCCCCAACAAAGCTCTGTCAAAAGCATTTTGACGTCAAGGCTCCACATGTCGCTGAACAATTCCTTTACCAGCCAAAGAATGATCAAAACCAAGAAGGGCAATACAAACACTTTAAGGACGTAAGGATGCGCAGTTTCTTCTTCTTTCATAAGGAAGTACTGGAACTCAGCAGCCGATAAAATACTTAACAAGACTAGAGCAATTCCAAATAAACTGTCAAGATGTTTACGCCTTCTCTCCATCCCATCAACCTGTTCAGTTTCATTCGAAACTGGGGGAACAGCATTCTTAGATGGCATACTTCGCTCTTTGCTTCTGATGAATATAACCGATTCGTAAACAAAGTACACAACAAGAAATGAAACAGGTATTGCAATGTTCCAATCTAGAGGGTTTGGATAAATCTCAAATAACAATAGAGCAAAAGGAAAAAGAAACAAAAGAACGAAACCCCCCACGAGTTGATGTTTGACGAAGTAAATTCTCTTTTCTGTTGTTCTTGGCGTATAGTGGTATTTCTCAATTGCACTCGTTACAGATTCCAATGTCTCATTGTTCATCCAATATTTTTCTATAAAATCGAGAAGATATCTCCATTTCTTGAGATATGAATAGGCTAAACAAGAGTTGATGAAGAGTCTCATTATGAAACATAGCAATCCAACTATTAGACAGATTCTCCAAAAAGATGGTAGCTGGCTCCTTAGCAATTCAACATATGCAACCAGTGCGACAAAGAAAATCCCAATTGACCAGTCTAGTACTCTGTCTTTCCTTTCCATTGAAAACTTGTACTCTTGGATAATCCGTGAGTAGTATTCTTTCAACCATTCCGAGCTGGACACAAACAAACCCCCCATATCAGAATTTGGTTTGCATTAACCATGCCTTTCCACATAAATGGGTTCATATTCACCGTTTTCTTTAATTTCCACCATTATTGTTCCATAATGCTTTGTTGACAACACTCGCTTCTTTGCAAGTTGATTGTAATAGTCATAATCGTATTCGACCCCTCTAACTACAGAAATGATTACATAGTCAGGTGCAATAGCTTTGAATCCGTCGTTGTGAATGTTGTTCTTGCTACCATGATGTGGTGCTAAGAATATATCGGATTTAAGAGATTCTGCTCCACATTTATCAAGAATATCTTCCCACACATCAACACTGGCGTCACCGCTGAGTAGCACTTTGCGTCCAGCATACTTTACCATCAGCACATAACTTAAGTGATTGTATTTTTCAGGATCACCTTCAGAGGCGTTAGTTGAAAGCTGAACCAGAGATGAAGATGGTGACAATATTTCCACATTATCTTGTGTCCAGCAACATTCTGAAGTTTGACCTCTATACAGTCTCACGCATTTGGGGTCTTCTGAGCTTTCTCTAAACTTCAGGTATCGTTCCCAATCCTTTGGATTATACGGAGAACCTTTCCAATCCTCTTCGCTAAAAGTTTTATTGTGTTTTGTATCCCAAAAGTTTCTTATGAAGACATTGTCAGCCAATTCGTCTAATCCTGACATGTGATCCATATCTGGGTGTGTGAGAATAAACCGAAAAAGTGATGGGTTCGCATATTTGTTCTGCAGATATTCAATTGGATCTGTCAAGTTTTCTTCATCACCGCTTATTCTGGAATTATCAATATCTATCATGGACAATCGTTCAGAAGGAAAATCAATAATTGTGCAGTTTCCTTTTCCCACATTTAAGAAATGGACCGTCAGCATGGTTTATTCTCCTTGTGACTTCTAAATAGAACGGTTCTCCTTAAATTAATAATGCAACTTATGGGATCTCATAGAAGATTCTTTCATGCAACTTGAATTCACACAAAACATAGTGTATAATAGGTGTTAACTTGCCAGAGGAATATGCATGCATGCAGACAGTGTAACATACGGTTTAGCGCACGCCTCAAACTTGAATCCTTAGCTGCTCAGTTATCAAGTATTCTGGAGTGCGTGGACGTTGAAAGGCTTTCCAAGTTGCGTTAGTAATTTAAGGACGAATATGTTGTTGATTCTAATTAGGAACCAGAGAAAAGGATTGTGAAGAGTGAGATAGTGAACAAAGATAAACCACAAGAAAAACAATTCAACCGCATGATTATAGTAGCTTTTCTTGTGATAGCTTTGGTTTTGACTTCAGTAGTAGTGTTGAAATTCGTTCCTTTGAAATATGAAGAAAGCAGCTATTCCCGTGAGGTCACCTTGGAACCACAGCAAATTGATACCAGATGGTTCACCGTTCCGAAAGGCTATACAGTCTCTGGAACATATTCAGTGAGCAACGACAATCTTGTCGAGTTAAGCGTTTATTATCAATCTGTCGTGACATATTTGCGTTATAGCGTATGTAGCGAAGAATCGTCTTCAGGCTCATTCTCATTCAAAGCTGAAGGATATGCAGCCGAGGACAAATACCATTTTTCATTGAAGAACCCTGCTTCCAGTGGGTTTTTTGGATATGGAGCAGGAGAGACCATAACAGTCACAGTTGAGTTCAAAGTTTGTGGTTATACTACTTATATCTAAAAAAGACACAGAAATGCAGAAAAGTTATAGCAGAACCAAAAGAACTGGTTAGAATACGTAAAAACCTATAAAGAGTTGGCGAATAGATTTTGGACGAATAATCATGGTGAAAACGAAAAGAAAAACTCCAAGAAGAAAAGTATCTTTTACGGCAACTAAAAGAGTTCCAAAAAAGGTTCGAGTTTCCTTCACTACCAGAAGAGGAAAGAAAGTATCTTTCATAGCAACTAAAAGAGTTCCAAAAGAAGTAAAGGTTGAGTTCCATGCAAAAAGGAAAAAGAAAAGGTAATGAGTCCAGCCCAAGAATTTATGTTGATACTAATATCTTGCAAGGAGCTATTAGTGGAAGAAATACAGAGGACATACTTTTTCTTAACAAGGCAAAAGAGAAAGAGTGGAAAGTCTATACCTCTATATACAGTCTCATGGAACTGCTTGATGTTGCAAAAGATAGGAAGTTTTTAATGAATTCAGTTATCGAAAGATGGGTGGATGTTTCTACCTTCTTACAAGGAAGAAAAGCAAAGGACCTTAGCAAAGATGATTTGCAAGACATAACAAAGCGGTTGAACAACTTTTTTCTCAATAATAAAATAATCGAATTCATTAACATTAAAGATGCCGACTGGGAACTGGTTAAAAAGATAGGAGAATCGTCAAATCTACATTCTTCAGATGTTCTTCACCTAGTAACAGCATGGGTTGGTAACTGTCACATATTAGTCACACATGATAAAGAATTCATAAAAGAAGGCAATAGAATTTTGAAAGAAGAAAAAGTATATGTCAGCTTGAGGATATGTGACGTAGATAAAGCAGAAGAGACAATTATGGAAGTTACAATTGCGAGAGCTTTAGACTAAATGCTCCTCTTTTTCACAAAAATCTCTAAATTCGACAAACCCGAAAAGCTATAGCTGAACCAGTTCTATTGGCTATGTAATTCATTGCTTTTATGGCAGTGTCTCCCATGAGCAGAATAGCTTCAATACGAGGTAGCAGATCCATTTCACTTTCCAAAAGGCTTGAGCAATTCTCTATAGTCTTGGAAGTTATGGAATACCCTGTCTTTCCACACTTGGTGGCTGTAGTGATATATACTCCTAGATCAAGCACATCTTCCATAGATGTAACTTCAAATCCTGCATCTTTGAAAGCTTGAGCAGTTGTCTGCATGTAGAAAGGGTCACCTTTAGCATAGAAATAGTCATTCGGTTCTATAGGAGGTGCTTCTGAAACCATGAATGCTTTGATCTTTGCAGGATCAACCTCAATATTTGGAACAAGATAACAATCCTTGTTTACATCTAAACATGGGAAGTCAATGCATTTTACACATTTACTGAGGTTCACCTTCTCCATCTCCTACAAAGTTTAGTTAGATTAATCAGATTTTATGACTTGTGGAAGAAATTCTGCGGACACTTCGGAACGCACTCACGCTACCAAAATGGATAACCTCAGACAAGGATCACTTCAAAACATTAATCACAACCATAATTAGAATGCATAAAGTTAACAATAAAGGAGTATTAGAATTAATTGAAGAGCGCGTACAAAAGATAAGTAATGGGTTTACGTCTTTTTCAGCCCCTCTATGCACTTCTCATGCATCACCTTATCCTTGAAAAAGACACATAAATCACCGCTGACGAAATCTTTCTTACATAGAGCACAAGTTAGCACTGGCTTGTGTCGATTCACTTTATCCAAAAGGTTGCTGTGAATAAGAAGCTCCTCTATTTGCCATTCAGCTTTTTTTGAGTCTTGCGTAAGACGCTCCAAAGAAAACACGAATGGCTTGTTAACGTAAGCTTTCAGACATTCCCGACTGCACAGGTAAGCCTCTAAGCTTTCTTCTCCTCCTTTAACTTCAGATAAACAAAGCCAATAATGATCCATGTTTTGGGTAGCAACTGTTTCCTTTCCGCAATATTCGCAGATTAATGTTTTGCCTTCCTCTGGGAGTACCATGCTAGTTCTTATGATGTTGTCGTTACATAAGAATTCTTCGTATGAGATAGCGCGCGCTATGGGATTTGGTTAGTGAGCTTCGTACAATTCTCTATATTCGTCTTCCAGAATACTCATCATGACGCCGTCGCTGTATTCGTTGTCGTAGTAATATTCATCTCTCTCAACGCCTTCCTTCTTGAAACCAAGACTCTCCCAAAATTTCAGCGCTCTCTTGTTGAAACCGACCACCCCTACCGAAATCTTATGAAAGCCCAATCGTCTAAAGGCATGGTCAAGGAGCAAGTGACCTGTCTCAGTTCCGTATCCTTTTCCCAAAGCGTCCTTCTCCCCAATTATGATGGTCATGTCTGTGTTTCGCCAAGGTCTAAACATGCGGAGTAGCCCAGCTTCGCCTATCACTCTGTTTCCCTTCTTCAAGACAATGACGAACCATGCTCGGTTCTCGTCAGCACGCAGTTCTCTATAGAATCTCTCAGCCTCTGCTTGACTAATGGGGGCAACCTCGCCCGTCAACTTTCTAAGTTCAGCATCAGTTGACCATCGTTGAACATGGGGTAAATCCCTCTTGCTGAAGGGTCTAAGAAAAACCCTTTCACCGATAAGTGACTTCCTTTCCACAGTCTTCATATTCTTGCCTTCAAGCAACTCAATTCACCACTCGAGCCAATAGAACTGGTTCAGCTATAGCTTTTCGGGTTTGTCGAATTTAGAGATTTTTGTGA
>JABUBK010000140.1_pt1 | contig 14935 bp, 9 predicted proteins | sample 7332671 | NCBI WGS metagenome assembly JABUBK01 (sample SAMN07256342, study PRJNA390944) | subsurface metagenome | isolation source: Methane hydrate marine sediment | place: Pacific Ocean: Eastern North Pacific, ODP site 1244 | collected 2002
AAGGATGAACCTCATCTTAGCCATAGGTATCCTCATAATCACCGGCTTCGGCGGTGGTCTTTTGGCCAGGAAAATAAAGTTTCCCAGAATCAGCGGATATATCATTATAGGTATTCTACTAAGTCCTTCTCTTCTGAACATCATACCTTCTCAGCTCATCAGGGGGGAGTTGAGTGTGGTCACCGATATCACCCTGGGTATCATTGCCTATCTTATTGGGGGGAGCCTGAGCCTAAAAAGATTGAAAAGATTAGGCAGGAGTATCCTGGCCATAACTGCCTTCCAGTCGTTGGGTGCGTGGCTTTTTGTTGGTTTGTTAATTGCATTTTTGGGCCATCTTTTTGTTCCCCTGAATCCTCCTCATGCCAGCTACTCCCAGACTTACCTGCCTATGGCCATTATTATCGGTGCGGTGTCATGCGCAACGGCACCGGCGGCAACTTTGGCCATAGTCCATGAATATAGAGCCAGCGGTCCTTTTACCACCACCCTTTTGGGGGTGGTGGCTCTGGATGATGCCGTAGCCATTTTGGGTACCTCTGTGGCCATATCTTTTTCCCGGATGCTTATAGGAGGGGGGAGCCTCTCTCTTTATAAGATGCTCCTCCCTCCCTTGTGGGAGATCGCTGGTTCCCTTGCCCTGGGGGTGGGCGTCGGCTTTGCCATAATTCATATGAGCCCCCTGGCCAAAACAAGGAAGACCCTTCTAGCTTTAGTTTTTGGTATGATTATGCTCTGTGTGGGGCTGAGTAGAACTCTTGGTATCTCGCCCCTTTTGGCTAATATGGCAATGGGGTTCGTCATCGTCAACAGGATGGAGCAGAGCGAGCAGCTATTCGGAGTTATTGATGATATAGAAGACGTTATCTTCGCTATGTTTTTTACTCTAGCCGGGGCCCACTTCGATCTTAGAATTTTGGCTGCGGCTGGTGTTCTATGTCTCTTGATCATCCTGGGTAGATTCTCAGGTAAATTCCTGGGAGCACGAATAGGTTCTTCTCTTTCTCACGCTCCCGAGTCGGTGAGGAAGTATTTGGGTCTTGGTCTTTTCCCCAAGGCAGGAGTCACTGTAGGTCTCATCCTGCTGGTGCAGCGAGATCCTGCTTTTTCTACAATAGGGAATTTAATCATAAGTGCCGTGCTGGCTTCGGTGATTATCAATGAGCTCATTGCCCCACCTCTTACAAAATACGCTATTTTTAAGGCAGGAGAAGCTAAGGTTCCTCTTAAATAAGAAAGCAGGAAAACTTCTGTGGAAACAATTCTTTCTTTTGCAGCTATTCTTTTGTTGGGACTCCTTGCAGCACGCATGTTGCGACGAGTTAAGTTTCCCGCAGTAACAGCTTACCTTCTGCTGGGGATTCTCATAGGTCCAGAAGTATTGGGTCTGGTAGCCAGACCTATTCTCGGCGTTACTGGATCCATTTCCAATATAGTACTCAGCTTCGTTGCTTTTGGTCTGGGACAGAATTTTTCCAGAGAGAACTTTTCCCGCATTGGCAAATCAGTTCTCTGGATCTCTCTTTTGGAAGCCAGCGGCGCCTGGCTCCTGGTAACTTTTTCTTGCCTATATCTTTTGAGGCAGCCTCTTCCCGTTTGTCTTCTTTTCGGCGCCATCGCCTCAGCCACGGCTCCAGCGGCCACAGTCATGGTGGTGCGGGAGTCCGGGGCCAAAGGGAATTTCACCGATACTCTTCTGGGGGTTGTCGCCCTCGATGATGCCTGGTGTCTTATTATTTTCGCCGTCTCTTTAGCCCTGGCCAAAGGCTTAGTTCATTCGGGAGGAGAAAGTTTTCATCTATCGGCAGCTTTTGCCCGGTCCCTTCTGGAGATTGGGGGAGCTCTGGGTCTGGGAACTTTGATGGCTTTGATTTTCACCTACTTTTCTCGCCACTTGAGAGCCCCGGGAGACCTTTTAATTTATACTCTGGGCTTTATTCTCCTAAATACGGGACTGGCTATTTATTTTCATCTTTCCGTTCTTCTAGCCAGCATGTTTCTGGGAATGGTGCTGGTTAATATCAACAAGACCAGCTTCAGGTTCTTCGACGTTGTGAGGACGGTTGACTCCCCTCTTTATCTGGCCTTCTTTGTCCTGGCCGGGGCAAGTTTAGAGATCCATCTTCTGGCAAAGCTGGGTTTGCTTGGCCTGACCTATTTTATCTTCCGGATTCTGGGTAAGGTGGGGTGCGCCTCCCTGGGAGGATGGATCTCCAGAGCTGCCAGCCCTGTAAAGAAGTATCTGGGTTTTGCTCTCGTTCCTCAGGCAGGTGTGGCCCTGGGTGTGGCCTTAATTGCCAAGGCGGAGTTTCCCCCTATGGGAGGAATGATTTTCACCACTATTGTCGCTACCACCATTCTCTACGAGATCATTGGTCCCTTCTTTACCCGATGGGCTCTTCATAAGGCTGGTGAGATTAACGGGAAGTAGATAGAGAGCCTATATCTTTATTAACTCACCCGAGCCAGTGAGAAGAATATAGGCACGAATGCTTTTAGGCTTAAAAATTGCATCCACCGCTTTTTTATAATATTCAATCTGGGGTTCATATATTTTCCTGATTTCCTCCTTATCTTGAGAGTGGGTCTTGTAATCTATGATAAGGGCAGTATCCTCCTCAAGGATGACTCTATCAATTCTGCCAGAGATAACTTTCCCCTTATCCTTCATGGCAAAGGGAAGTTCACTGTAAGATTCTCTCTCATCGGGAATCACATACTTTTCAAGGAGTCCAGTCTCCCTCATAACCTTGAGGTGCCTTCTTGCCTCATTTTGCACCCAGGGATTGAAACTTCTACTCTTGAGGAATCCCTCTACTTCATCCGGGCTTAATCTTTTTTTTGAAATCATCTCCAGCGCTTGGTGCATAATTTCTCCTAACTCTAATCCCCCCTCACCCACAAGTTCTGGAGGAATTTCTATGGCCTCTGTTGGGGATACCCTTACAAACTCAAGGGCCTCCTCTAGCGGTCCTGACCTGTCTAAAGTCGGAACCTCTTCTTCCTTAGGTGGAGATATGATGGGAAGCTTCATATAATTTTTTCCATCCTCCAGATAAACTCCTTCTGGAAGGAAAGTTTTGCTCCTCGGCCCTTCAGAGGAGAATTCAATCTCGAAAGCATCTTTCAAATATCCCAGCCATGAAGATTTTTTAACCTTATCCTCTACTGGCCAGATTCCTGTAAGATAAAGGTAATCTCTGGCCCGCGTAACCGCCACATAAAAAAGCCTCTTTTGTTCTTCCCTGGCTATAAGATTGTATTTTTGCCTCGTCCATTTAATCTGCTCACTCTCCTCCTTTTTGCCCTGGCTCAAGGTAACTGAAACATATTCTCTGGCTTCATCAACGAATATCCCGGTTCTTCTATCCGGCGATACCTCGTGAATTCTTGAAATAAAGACAATGGGGAATTCCAATCCCTTTGCCCCGTGAATAGTGAGTATATTGACTGCGTTTGTTCCCTCCACTTCTATCTGGCCTTTTTCCTCATCACCTCTTTGGGAAAAGGCAGCGATCTCTCCGGCAATATCCCATAAAGTCAATCCTTCTGACTCGAGCAATTGAACCATCCAGAGAAATTTCTTTATGTTTGCCGCCTCCTCATCCGAGGAGTAAATGTTCCAGATCTTAAGATCCAGGAGCACTTTTTCTAAAACTTCTACAGTGGAAAAGCGAAAGGCAAGCATCTCCCATTTATTAATCAGGGAAAGCAGGCGACTTCTCTTTTCCTCTTCTTTTCCAGAAAGTTTTGTAGCTTCGAACCGCCTGAGAAGAGTAAAGCCTGGTGCTCTGGCAATTAGATTTACCTCTTTACTTGAAAGATACGAGCAAGGGGAAAAAAGTAAGCTCAAAAATGAGAGGTCATCAGTGGGGTCTCGGAGGAACTTTAAGATTGCATAAAGTAATCTCACTTCCGGAGTTTCAAAAAGTCCCTTGCTGCCTATGACCACATAGGGAATATTTCGATGTTTGAGGACTGCCTCAATTTGCGGGAGAGAATTCCTGTCTCTTAGAAGTACTGCTATATCCTTCCATTGGCAGGGAAGGGTTTCCCCTTTCTCTTTGTCGAATACTAAAGACGAGCCCACTATAGATTGAATTTTTCCTCCCATGATCTCGGCATCCAATTCTCTCATCTTTTGGGCACCGATTTTCTTGGGGGATCTCGAAAGTAAGATGCCTACTTCTCCTTTTTGTTTGTCTTCGCGTCCTTTTTTGAATCGAATATAGCTTGTTTTTAAATTATCTTCTCTGGAGCCAGTCATAACTTTTTGGAAAAGGAAATTTGCAAAATTTATGACAGCATCTAGACTTCTGTAATTTTCCTCTGGCCTATAATAAACATATCGGCCCTCCCTTCCAAAATTTTCCTTCATCATCCGCTTCGCCTCTCTAAAGAGCTGAACATCCGCTCCCCGAAAGAGGTATATTGACTGCCCTTCATCTCCAACCAGAAAAAGTGTAGGTTGAGCGAACATCTCATTTGCTATTCCACTGCCCGATACCCAATCCTCAATAAGGGCATAGATAATTCGCCACTGATAAAAATTTGTATCCTGAAACTCATCCACTAGAATGTGCTGTATCTGAGAGTTGAAAGTATAAAGGATGTTGAGCCATTCCGGGTTTTCCCTTAGAAGTTTAAGTGTTTCCACCTCTAGATCGTGATATTCAAGGCAACCCTCTTCTTTCTTGTTCTTTTTCAATATATCAACGGCAAGTTTGAAAATCTCAAAGTATATTTGGTTCCTCTCCCCTTGCCATCTGGCAAAAGCAGGATCTGTGATGGGTAGTTTCTTGGTAATGGCTGATATATTTTGAATGAGTTTTCTCATCCTTAGCCTGGCAAGACAGGCTTGCAAGCTTTTCCTCACACCAATGTCCCCTTCTATGATATTTCTGATTGCCGCATCTATTGCCTCCAGGGAAAGCGATTCTGCTGCCCACCCTCCTATAATGTTAAACTCTGGATCAATACCAGCCTCAAGTGAGAAGCGTCTGAGAAGACTATGGCAGAAGGAATGGATGGTGGAAATACGTATTCTTTCAGGATGCTCCAAAAGATGCCTGCCAATTTTTCTCAGCTCTTCTGATTTGGATCCCAGAAGTAATTCGAACACTCTTTCTCGCATCTCGAAGGCTGCTTTTCGGGTAAAGGTAATGGAGAGAATATTTTCTGTAATGAGGGGTCTGCCTGCAAATTTTTCTGAGTATTCCTGCAGTCTTCTATTCTTCAGGTTTTCCTCGAGGAGTCTCACGTATCGTTCAGCCAAAAGTTGTGTTTTGCCCGAACCAGCCGGTGCAGATACAAATACCGACTTTCCAGGATTAAGTGCCTCTTCTCTTTCCATTCCTATCCCTCAAAGTTCTCACATACAAATTTGCAGTGGCAGTTTCTACAATTCTTAGGCTTTTCATTCTTTGGGAACTTGCCCTCTTTTAGCATTGAACTATATTGCTTCACAAATCTTACGCTCCGGGATATAACCTGGTCTGCATCACCTTCAGTAAATAAGACAACTCGCCTGAAGCCTTTTTCCATATCAAGGGTGTATATAAGACCACCTGAGGGAGGTATCCTCAAATGTTTTTTCAGCATCCAGGCATAGATGGGGATCTGAAGATGCAGGCCCTTTTCAAGATCAACTTTTGTAGGAGCCTTGCCTGTCTTGTAATCAATCACTACGAACCCTCGCTTCGAGACATCCGCCCGATCCAGCCTCCCCTTGAGTATGATTTTTTGCCCGCTGCTCTTAAAGGATATCCTTTGTGATAATTCCATATAGGTTGGGCGAAATCCGTCTCTTTTCAGCTCCTCATCACAGTGGAGGAGGTCATCTCTCATCAAGTTAAGTCGATCTCTTATCACTTCTTGCCAGAATTCGCCGAGGTGAAGGTTCTTTAAGACACTTTCCAGCGCATATTCGAAGGACTTCTCAAAGTGAGCGGGAAATTTTTTTATTCTCTCATACAATACTTTCATAATATCGTGTACAATACGCCCGTAATCCACTCCACTCATATATTCGGTTGGCTCTTCAACGGGTTCTATCCCCAGGGTCTTTTCCACATAATATTGAAATGGGCATCTTGCGAATTTCTCCAGATCGGTAACATGAATTGATAGGGTCCTCTCAGTGGATGAGGAATCGGGAAAACTAACCGCCTTCCTTAAGCGAGGGGCTGATTTTTTGAGCCTCTCCCCATCTTCCTCACCATAAATTATGTTTTTGGCAAATCTTTCCGGCTTCCCCACTTTAAATTTATCGTCCATAAAGGGTGTGGGAGCTACCAGGGCTTCATCCACTGTAAGTGGATAACTCAGGAATACTTTTCTCTTTGCCGATTTTATTAGTTTTTGATAATGAAGTTTCTTACGCTCTACAATGTCCTCAGGTGTAGGCAGAGACCACCTTTGTCTTAAACTATCAGGCAAGAGTATGTCCTGGTAATGTGTTCCGGGTAGATCCTCATCAGTAAGTCCCCCGAAGAAGACTACTTCCGGATCGAGACCCCTCGTCTCAAGGTACCCAAGTATCTGGACCCCTTCAAATTCCTTCCCCTTACGAATATATTCACTATTTGCTGCGCTCATCTTGAGAATTTTTATGAATTTTTCCAGGGAAATTTTCCCCTTTTCTCCGGGCCACACTGTCTCGGCGGTCAATATCTCATCAAGGAGACATAAGAAACTCTTGAGTGCCTTATCATCCCTATCCCCTAATTCACCTTTCTCTTCCTTAATCCTCTCCTTTATTCCGATCCAATCGAGGAGTTCCTTGAGTAGGTTTACAAATTCAGCCAGAGAATGTCTTGTTCTAAAATGGCCGAGTTTCTTGAAGATTTTCTTAATCTTAAGTTTTATGGACTCGATATCTTTCCTTGATAGTCGAGGGCTGTCTTTGTGGCTCCTCCTGTTCGCTAGCCAGTGCATATAGATGTTGAATCCATCTTCCCAGCTTCTTGCTCCTCTCACCACACCTGCCTTGAGAGAAATATGAGAAAGATGAGCAAAGTCTTCTTCGCTTATAAGTCTAAAATATGGGGAGCGGAGAGTGCCCAGGAACTTGTCCCTGGGGTATTCCCTGTAGATTGTCTCAAGCAGGCTAATGATCGCAGTTATGGGAGGAGCCGATTGAAGTGTGTAGCCAGGAGAGAGGCTAAACTGGATGCCGTATTTTTCAAATATCCTGGCAGCATAGAAGCTATAATTTCCCATGGCAGGAAAAGTAACGAAGATCTTATTAAGAGGAATTTCCGGATGGACACATTTCAGGTCCTTTATCTTTCTTGCGATGCCTTCCAGTTCTTCCTCCCTTGTTTTGTAGGCGAAGCTTTCTATCTGGGGACTATCTTCTTTGAAGGGTTCTTTGATAATTTCGTAATCTTCCATAGTTTCTAGTTTTTCCTTAAAAATTCTGGGGATGCTGTAGATTTCTTCCTCGCCATCCCAGACTAAGGCAATGGTCTTGTCCGCCTTTTTGATAAGCTCTCTTATTAGCATCTCTTCCACAGAAGTGATATCATAGAAGCCATCTAAAATAAGTATTTTTTTAGAGGGGTCCTTTGATTTCCTCAGGGCGCGGAAGGCCCTCTTCATAATATCTTCTGGATCTAGGAGCCCGGTTTTCTTAAGCAATTTGGAATACGCGGAGTATAGATTAATGAGCTTGAGAGCTTTCTCCTGTACAGAGGAATTTCGGATAGTTTTAGTATCGAGTTTAAGCTGGGCAGAATTTCTATAGGGGCTATAGGTTTTTATCTCTTTTATAAATTTTGACACCTGGTTAACCAGACCGGTGGAAGGAACTCCAAAAGTACCAGGATTCTTTGCCATCAGCTTTTCTATGATGATATGCTTTGTGATATCGGCAAGGGGTATCCCGGCAAAATGGTAGGAAGATGCAAGTGTATTTAGAGTAAAAAAATCCGGTGGGATAATAGCGGGGGACCTTTCCAGGGCGAGTTTTTCAAATTTTCTTATGGAAAATCTTAGCTTTTTTGAGGTGGGGGTGATATAGAGAATCCTGCTGAAGTCGTTGGTTTTCCAGGTCCGAATAAGCTCTTTGAAGAGCTTACTTGTTCTTTCTTTTGCCCCGAAGCTTGCAACTCTGATTTCAATCATGGGGAGATTCTAGGGTAGAATCCCGGGATTTTCCATGATCTTCGAGACTCCTGCGGCCTTCCTTGAGCTCGTCTTTATATTGGGGAGCCAGAGCACCACCTGAGATAACCAGCTTAAAGGCGCTTTCTATTCGTATAGGTAAGGGTGTGGTATTTTTCTCCGGGATTAAGGCCAGGTACCCGGAGGTAGGATTGGGAGTGGTAGGGATAAAAACGCTGAGCATTTTCTCCGAAGCATCTTCCCCTCCGCCCGCCATAGGAGTCTCAGCGGTGACAAAGCCGATAGAGTAGATCCCCGGGCGGGGGTATTCAACCATTACTACTCTTTTGAAGATATATTTTCTCCCACTGAATAGAACATCGTTGATTTCTTTAATGGTCCGGTAAATAGTGGAAATAAGGGGAATATGGAAAAATATTCTTCTCTCGGCAAAGTCGAGAATTCTTCTTCCCAGCACCTGGCTGGTAAAAAAACCGAACAGGGTAATAACTCCTATAATGATGAGAAGACTTGCTATTTTAATTCCCACCGCAATCAATCCCCCAGCCCTCTCCATTAAGAAGGGGGGTATTAGGCTGGGAACAAATAGAGGAACCAGACGGGTTAGAAAGGCATCCAATCTCTGGAAGATATAAACCAGAATAATGACGGTGATGAGGAGGGGAAAAAGAGTAACCAGGCCGGTGATGAAGTAAGTCCTCAGAGTTCTCATCATACCTCCTCTTTCTTTTTCTTTCCCTTCTTCCATATCTTTATCTTCTTTATCCGTCTCTCATCTACTTCTACCACCGAAAGTCTTGAATTACCGAACTCAATGGTCTCTCCATTTTGAGGGATTCTTCCCAGCTTGTTAACTATGAATCCTCCTATAGACTCAAATGCGGCTGTTTTTTCCGGAAACTCTGTATCCAGCTCCTCGTTGATCTCATCGATGTCAGTATCCCCCTCTACTAGAGCAGAGCCATCCTTGAGAATTTTGATCTTCTTATCTTTTTCTAGATCGTACTCATCCTGAATTTCTCCTACAATTTCCTCCACCAGATCCTCAATGGTCAGCATCCCGGCCACTCCTCCGTACTCATCCACAATAATGACCAGGTGTGTCTTCTCTCTCTGCATTTTTCTGAATATCTCACTGAGGCGAGTAGTATAGGGAACAAAAAGGGCGGGGCGCATGATCTGTTTCACTCTCAGGCTCTCATTTACTCTAGGAATAAGGCTGAGGATGTCCTTAGCGTAGGCTACTCCCACCATATTATCAATTTTTCCCTTATAGACCGGTATTCTGGAATAGCCACCCTTTTTGACAAGGTCTATTAGCGCCAAGATTTTAGCCTTCTCCTCGACACAGACCATCTTGGTGCGGGGAACCATAATTTCCCTGGCCTGAGTTTCATCAAATTCTAGAGCACCGTGTACCAATTTCTCCTCTCGCTCTTCCAGAGCTCCCTCTTCCTGTCCAATATCAATCAGAGCATGAATTTCCCTTTCCGTAATAAGCCAGCTCTTTTTTACCTCCTTATTCTGAGCAACCTTGAGAATCCCCTGAGTGAGCAGGTTTAGCCCCCCTACCAGGGGGCTAAAGACCCGGCAAAGGAGAAGAACGGGACCAGCTATCTTTGGGACAATTATCTCGGCATGCTGTTGACAGTATCTCTTCGGGGTTATCTCCCCAAAGACCAGGAGAATAAAGGTCATTACTCCGGTAACAATGGCCACCGCCCTGCCGGGGGCTCCCTGAACTATTCCCATTACCATAAGGGTGGCCAGAGATGCCGCTGCTACGTTAACCAGGTTGTTTCCAATAAGAATGGTGATGAGCCAGCGGGATGGATGCATAAGAAGATATTCAATGCGGCGTCCTCTTTTTTTATCCTCTTTGATGAGCCTTTTCAGGGTGAGTTTGTCGATAGAAGATAGGGCGATTTCAGATCCCGAGAAGAAAGCCGACAGCCCCACACATATGATCAGGAGAGCTGCCACTATCCATGTTTGTCCCACTTATACCAGCCTCCCATACTTTTTCTCTATTTGGGTAATCTTTTCCACCCTTCTTTCATGCCTTCCTCCTTCAAATTCCGTTTTCAACCATTCTTCTACAATTTTTTTGGCTAGCTCCTTGTCCGTTATTCGGGCCCCCAAAGTTAGGACATTAGAATCATTATGCTGACGGGCGAGATGTGCAGTGAGCGTATCATAGCAGGGTGCCGCTCTTACCCCAGGGACTTTGTTGGCTGCCATTCCCATTCCTACGCCGGCTCCGCAAATGAGAATTCCTCGCTCGTACGTGCCTTGAGCCACTGCCTCGGCTACTTTTATAGCATAATCGGGATAATCATCTTCTACGTTTTGGGAACTATGAGTACCAAAGTCGCAATAATCAATTCCTTTTTTCTTCAGGAGATTCTTTATTTCCTCCTTCAGTTCATATCCCGCATGATCCGCGCCAATGGCTGCCTTCATTGTTTATTTCCTCTCATATTTCGCTAGCCTCCCCGCCAGAGATCTACTTATCCTTGCTCTAAGGACGGTTTTATCTTCAAGGTATTCCTTGTTAAGAATCTCGCCTTCGGAATGAAGCAGAGAAATGAGATCGCTCCTCTCATAGGGAAAGACAAATTCAGTGGTGATTCTCTCTTCATCAAGAAGCTCGACAATTTTCTCAATAAGCTTATCCAGCCCTTCTCCCTTAAGAGCTGAGATAGTGACACTCGAGTCCAGGCTTCTCTTTAGGCGGGAGATTTGGTATCCATTCTCTACCAGGTCTATTTTATTGAGGACATTAATGATGGGTTTATCAGTTACTTTAAGTTCCTTCAAGACAGAGTGAGTGGCTTTATTTACTTCTCCAAGTTTAGGATGAGAAGCGTCTAGGACGTTGATGAGAATATCCGCTTCCTTTACCTCCTTTAAAGTGGCGTAGAAAGAGGCAATTAGACCATGAGGTAGTTTATTGATGAATCCCACTGTGTCGGTGAGAAGGACAGTCTCGTGGTTGGGTAGGGTTATCTTTCGGGTGGTTGGATCCAGAGTGGAAAATAACTTGTCATCTACCATCACCTTGGCTTCAGTGAGAGTGTTGAGGAGGGTTGATTTACCTGCATTGGTGTAGCCTACCATGGCGGCTACAGGGTAAGATTTCCTCTTTCTTTCCTTGCGTAGAACCTCTCTTTGTCGATCGATCTTTCCTATTTTCCCCTTTAATTTAGTAATTCTCTCTTTGATTCTTCGGCGATCAACCTCCAGTTTTGTTTCCCCGGGTCCTCTGGTGCCTATCCCTCCTCCCAGACGGGAGAGGATAATCCCTTTTCCTATGAGACGCGGCAAAAGATAACTTAGCTGGGCCAGCTCCACCTGTATTTTACCCGATGCCGAGTGAGCTCTCTGCGCGAAGATATCCAGGATAAGTTGGGTCCTATCGATGATCTTAACCCCTATTTTATCTTCCAGATTTCGCTGTTGAGATGGGCTGAGATCATCATCAAAGATAACTAGATCTACCCCGGCCTCCTTCACTAAATTGGCCAGTTCAGCCGCTTTCCCCTTCCCCACATAGTAAGTGCTATCCGGGACTTGACGTGTTTGGATAATTTGGGTTAGAACCTGGGCACCCGCAGTCTCTGCCAGAGAGGCAAGCTCTTGGATGGAATCATCAACTGTCCAGGTCTCGGCAGGTTGAAATTTTAAATGATGCCCTCGCAGGGCAACCAGAATAGCTTTTTCTTCTTTAAGACCAACTTCCTTTAAGCGATTATCGCCTGGTAAAATCTCTTCCTCTCTTGTGTCTTAAGGATTGATGAAATCCAGGACTACTAAGTCAACTAAATTATAATTGCTCCCATCGGTTTGTCAAGCGACTGACTGTCGTTTGTCAATTAAAATTTAAAATGTCACTACCGGGTCTTTGACAAGTAACCAGGATGTCATACTTATCTTCCTAAAAAAGCAGTAAAAGGAGGATAAGTTATGACTAAGCAACTGCACAAGAGATTCTCTGCTGAAGAGGTAAAGATGCTCCTAGAGAAGTATCTGGATGAGAAAGTAAAGCTTATCTACATTCTGGAGATATTGAAAGTTAAGAGAAGTAGGTTCTTTGAGCTGCTTAAACAGTATACAGAAGATCCTGACAATTTCTCCATCCAGTATAAAAGAAAGAGCACAACTAGAAGAATAAGCGATGAAGTAGAGAAAAACATTATCAATGAGCTAAAGAAGGAAAAGAAGTTGATTGAAGATAAGGAAATCCCCGTTACCTTCTACAACTACAGCTACATCAAAGATCAGATTTACCAAAACTATGAACAGAAGGTATCTCTTCCCACCATAATTGACCGGGCAAAGAAAGAAGGTTTCTATAGACCCAGACAGAAAGAGAGACAATCCCATGATCGGGAGGTTCTAACCAACTATATTGGAGAGCTTATCCAGCACGATTCCTCTCACCATAAGTTCCCCCCCTATGCTGATAAGAAATGATACCTAATCACCAGTTTAGATAACTATAGTAGGTTTCTTCTCTATTACAGACTTGTGGAAAAGGAAACCTCCTGGCAGCATATCCTTGCCCTTCAGGAGGTTTTTCTCACCTGGGGGTCAGTTTTCAGTGCATATCTATAAAAAGATAGCCACCTTGAGATTTTGCAATTCTCCTTCAATGCGGGAGATGATCTCTAAAAGAGCAAGTTTATTCTTTTCCATGTAAAACTACTCCCTCTTCTCCCACTTTTTTCCTGGTATCTTCATCCAGGAGTTCCCAGGGTTTAAGATCTACCGGGAAAATTACTTTCACCCAGCTCATCTTCATTTGACGTTGAGCAATGTATATAGTACATTAAAAAGGAGGGGTTGCCAGAAGGAGGCGATAAGAAGTTGAGTCCCTATTAGGAGCTTGAAATGGATAAAGAAGAATTAACAGAGATAATAGAAAAGGGTGAAGATTCATTTACTGAATTCAAAGAAGAAAAAGTTCATCCTGATGATCTAGCTGCTGAAATTGTTGCCTTTGCAAATACTGAAGGCGGAAGGATACTCTTAGGGGTTTCTGATAAAAAAGAGATAAAGGGTATATCAAAGCCTGATAGAGAAATGGAGAGGGTTGAAAATATCTCTCATAATAACTGTGACCCTTCACTTGCTGTTAGTATAGAAAAAGTTAAGGTCAATAAAAAAATAATCTTATGTATTTATATGTCCAAAGGGCCGGAAAGACCTTATAGGACTAATAGAGGTGTATATTATATCAGGACGAGTTCCGGTAAAAGACAGGCCTCAAGAGAAGAACTTTTAAGACTCTATCAAGCGACCCGCTCTATTTATTACGATGAGCTACCTGTGCCCGCAACTTCTGTTGATGAATTGGACATACTTTATTTCAGAAGATTTTTTGAAAGTTTTTACCAAACAAAGATTGAAGATATGAATGTCGATTTGAATAAGCTATTGGAGAACATGAAAGTTTTAACGCGGATGGATGAAAAGTTGGTCTTTACTGTTGGTGGCTATCTTCTATTTGGATTAAATCCACAGAGGGACTTTCCTTTTTGTAAAATTACTATTGCAAAATTTGATGGTAATGAAATAGGAGAGGAATTTGAGAAAAAGGATCTGGAAGGAAAGATTGAAGAACAAATAAAAGCCGCCGATACCGTCCTCAATCTATATCTTAAAACAAAGGTAAAGATTAGGGGATTTGAGAATGAACTAAAATCAGAAATTCCGAAAGAAGTATTGAGAGAGGCGGTAGTTAATGCCGCTGCCCATCGTGATTATCATATTGCATCTCAAATTCGTATCTTTATATTTGATAATAGAATAGAGTTTAGAAACCCAGGGAGATTACCCAACACCGTAACTTTGGAAAATATAAGATTGGGAATACACGTAGAACGAAATCCACTCATTGTCTCCTATCTAGCAAAAATGGGGTATATGACTCAAATTGGGACTGGCATTATTAGAATGATAAGACTTCTAAAAGAACATACTGGCAGAGAGCCTGACTTTGAAGAACGGGATCAAGAATTTATTATAAGAATCTGGAGGCCAGATTTATAAGAGTAGATAAAAAGTAGGTCCTTCCACCTTCTCTCCCTAGTGCACAAAAATGTCCATTTCATAATCCTTCTATTACCCCAAATTGAATAATCTCTGAGCCTAAAGTCGAAAAGATGATACAAATTTGTCCATAAACAAAAGAGTTCTAAAATAAAGCATAGTTATTCTGGATAGGAAACCTACTCATTTTCCCCGCACAAATCCTTAATAACTGAGCCATCTGGAGATAATCTAGATGGCTTTGTTTTTTTCAGCTTCGGTTGGCAAAAAACTTGCTTTAACAAAATCTAGAGATGCACTTCTACTTCTCCTCGCTGGAAGGATGAGACCGAGGTTTTGCTTTACTTTACTGAGCTGGGAAAAGAGCTTATCACGAGTGCTTTAAAAGAGACTCACTGGGTTCAGACTAAAGCGGCTAAACTTCTCTAGGTATATCCCGCCGTTTCATAGCTCCTCTTGCAAGTATCCCAAGAATTTTTCTATCTCTTCTACAAATTTCTTTGATACCCATTCAAATCTTTCTGCAAGACGATCGATTCTGTCTCCCTTTAACTCAAATCCGTAGATACTTCGAAAAAGATGTCTAAAAGCCAAATATTCATCCAAATCTGCCGCAAGTTCCTCTGATATGACCCGGGGTCTGACTTCTTTAATGGGGATGGTCATTCTATACAGTAAGGCCTTATGCCATTTTTCAGTCTCCTCATAACCCTGGTTTAGCTCTACAGCTATCTCTTTAAAGATTCTCTCACAG
>JABUBK010000141.1_pt1 | contig 14931 bp, 28 predicted proteins | sample 7332671 | NCBI WGS metagenome assembly JABUBK01 (sample SAMN07256342, study PRJNA390944) | subsurface metagenome | isolation source: Methane hydrate marine sediment | place: Pacific Ocean: Eastern North Pacific, ODP site 1244 | collected 2002
GACTATCTATTCGAAGACTAGTCATGAGTGTTCTCTGAAGTTCAACCGTGGGAAGAGCAGGAACTTGATCGATCTAACCGAGATCGTTGACATCCTCTTGGTAGAGGAGATACATGATCTCTGGGTACACGACCTTAAGCTGAGGATCAAGAACAATGGGGAAGAGTTTGACTTCTGCTTCAAGAACGAACCCCTGACCGAAGGCAGCCAGGCAGCCTTGTGGGTTCAGAGGTACCTGAACGAAATGAAGCTCTCCGGGTGGGCGGAGAGAACCCATCTACGACATCTACCCCTCGTGGAGGTCGTGTCGGTTCCAGGCGGCGCCAGCATGTCCCCATATGAGACGAGTTCTCCCCCGTTTATCGCGTGGCTGGGTAAGTTGACTGGAGGTCTCGTCAGGATGAAGACCATCAAGAGGGTTAAGGAGAACGTGTTCGTGGACCTAGATTTCAAGAACATGGAGGTCTCCTCGAAATGAGTGAATGTGTGCTGTGCCACAAGATAATGGGACGCGGCACAAAGCCAAGAACGGTTATCGACTGGGACACCCTCCAGATACTAGGACAGGCTCACACCGGCTGCGTCAGAACGAAGAGTAAATATGAAGACATACGCTTTTACCCTGAAGACCTACCACGTCCAGATGAGATAGCTTTCAGTAAAGGACTCAGAGACTTTATGCTCGCGGTTAATGAAACATGGTCAAGACGTAAATGGCCGCCTCATGTGTTCCACCAATACTTGTTGGCCAGTGCAGCCCTATTCAGAGTCTCAACAAGTGAACAGTGGGCAAACCTAGCGAGAGTAAAGAGTCTAACCGAGTGGTGGCTAAACGGCTCCAAGATAATCCCTCAAAGAGAATATGACGCGCTCTTTGAGTGGATCGCGTCCTTCGACACCCACGCAGAACAGAGTGTGGAGGCCGAGGAATGAGCTACCCCGAATGTGATAAACTGAAGGATAGAGTTGACGAGTGGAACGCCATTTGCCCCTTCATGGAGTGGCTTCGGGAGAAGAAGATCTGGCTGGCGTGTACTATCACGAGGCGGGAGTTCTACGGCGAGGACTACGAGGACGAGCCTATGGACACTATGGTTCCCGTATCTCGGAGTGTTGAGAGTCTCCTCTACGATTACTTCGACGTGGATCCAGCGGAGCTGGAGCGGGAGCGCAGGACATTGCTTTCGTCATTGAGGGAGGCTGAGGGCTGAATGAGCTGCGAACACTGTAAGCATTGGCGGCCCACGATTTCACGGGTTGTCGGAGAGTGCTCTGCAGACATGGAAACGAAGATGGCCCATCAACACTGTCCTTGGTTCGTGAAACGGGAGGCTGAGGGCTGATGGGTGCCAAGAAGAGAACCTCAAGACAGGGTGTCACCATGGAGGAGGTCAACTATACGATAACCAAGCTCCGAGACTTGAGGAATGACCTTAAGGCGAATAGGCAGCACCTAAAGAGGTTAATGATAGCCATAAACATGATCGAGCAGCGACTCTGCGAACTTGAGGAGACAGTCGAAGGCTTCGACGTCAAGGATGTAGTCGTAGTCGACGAGGAGGCTGAGGGCTGATGGTGAACGTGTTGGTCCTCTGCACGAAGTGCCGATACCAGTTCCTGACAAACGTGAAGAACATCGACGCCTTCAAAAGGGGTCTTCCAGGTACAAGCACTAGCTGCCCCAGGTGCAGGCGGAAGAAGTGGCTGACGGTGGTATGGGAAGGCGCACGCGTGGAGGCTGATGGCTGATGGTGATGATCTTCTCTCACCCCATAGTAAGAGCCTACCTGCTTGAGCATGGCTTGGTGTACACGTTCAGAAAGCACCACCCAAAAACGGCTGATGGGGTGCGTCCTCAAACCGGGAAGGACTGGGCAACCAACAAACGAACAGGGAAGAAGATAGCCGACATATGGATCACCCCTATGGAGCCCATCAACAGCCTGAACATGGGACAAGTCCTAACCAAGTACGTCCGTGAGAGCGGCTTCTATACCGGCCATGGACGGGTTGACTATGCTGTAGTTGCGTGGGCTCAGGCGATTAACTCTCTGAACCCGGATAAGCCAACCCAGGGCTGGATCTATCAGGTAGAGGTTCTGGGGGCTGAGGGCTGATGAAGTGTTTCAGCTGTGGGAGCATCGGCACCATGAGGCACACATGGACCATTCACAAGCACCCCGTCTATCGGTGCACGAACTGTGGCTACATATTCTGGGAGTGGTCAAGGAGAGGAGGCTGAGTCCATTGGTTGAACTAAAAGAGATCAAAGGTCAGCTCAAAGGCCAAGCCATATGCACCGAGTGCCTCATGCTGGACGACTGCATCGACAAGTACCCCGAAGTCGGGTGCCCTGCACTCAGGTTCCTCAAGAGAATGGCGGAGGATATGGAATGAAAGTAAAAAGCGTGTCAGACCTTGCCTTCAAGGCGCTTGACGTTCTCACCGAGGGTGAAGATGAGTTATGGGTGTCCCACATCGTATTCGACGGTCAGGCCCGGCGCACAGGCGGTATACAGAAGATCATGAAAAACGATTGCGACGTCCCGCACTACACCGTCCAGCGAACCCTAAAACGGCTTGTCTCGAAAAACATCGTCTATCGTGTAATTCAAGGCATATATGCACCAAACCTGAAAATAGTACTCGATAAGATGATTGAAATTCTTGAAGAGGCGTAAAATGAGCAGGCGGCACGACTTGACTGTAGAAAAACACCTAGTTGAATCTGAGTATGATGGCGGTCATAACTCTCAGTGCTGTGGTCTATGCGGCGGCACCGAGTTCACCGACACCACCCTCACCATCAAGAACGAAACTGTTCTCGTCACCGCCCAGTGTCTCCGCTGCGGCGAGATAAACCTGATGCACAGGAGAAGCAGCCAGTGAGTACTGAGGCATTGACAAAACAAGGGGAAAAGTAAATGGGCTTCGTCTATAGAGTATATCACCGGGATAGACCTGATCACTTCGTTGAATTGGAGTTTGAGGAGAAACAAACTCCGATGCGAGTGAGAGACAGGGCTTGCCGTGAGCACCACTATCCTTGGGCAGCTTACACCCAGCTCGTCGTAAAACGGGTTAGGGGGTTGACATTCTCGATAAGAAAGTCAATGGTGATGAAGATGAGTGACCTGAAAAACGGAGGGCAAGAGGATGGATGAAACTCATTTACTCTTAATATTGATGGGATTATGCGCTATGACAACGGCTCAAACGGGGGCCGCGTTTTTATATAGATCAACTGGGGCATTTATAGCCTCACTAGGACCATTTTTTACTTCTTGGTTTATTTATTTTTCAATAAAAAGACGAATCCGTAAAAAGGGAGAGGATTAGGAGAATGGAAAAGATAAAAGAAAAAATGGAAGCCTCAGAGTATCCAGAGTATGATGAAATAGGGTTTGTGAATGCTGATGCATATTGGTCTAAACGTAGGATAGAGGAAATTGAGAAAAGTGGCGTCCTTGAAGAATTAGAGGAGGCAAAAAAGAGGCACGCTCATTATAAAAAAATTCAAGACGATTATTATAAAAACGACCTAAAAGCGGAGGAATCGAAGGATGAGTAAAAAAGTAGAGTGGTGGGAAATGCTAGAGTGGGAAAACATGGATACTACTTGGCATAAACTCTCTGATGAAATAAAGAACAAGATACGTGAAGCAGGATTAGCACCAAGTTATGACCTAAAAGCAAACGAGGAGAAGAGTCAATGAGAAAATTAAAGTGTCCATTTTGTAATTACGTTCATGTTTTTTCACCAAAGAATAATTCGAAGTTCAAGAAGAGGGTTGTAGGTTTCACTTGTCCCAATTGTAATAAGAAAATAACTGATAAAGATATAATTAGGAAAAGGGGACGTGGTCCGAAGCCTCCTGGGGAGCGGAGGAATCGCGTGAAGAAGAGGGAGGTTGTAAAAGAGACATCCCCGGTCGTAGTTCAACCCTATGTTGAACAGTTCGAGTGGAAAACCAGAGGACCGTCTCCTCCAGGGGAGCCTCGGAGGTATGGAGGCAGAGCCGGGTGGCGACCCAAGATACCTCGGCGCAAGCCACCTCAGCCGACGGATCGCACCTTGGAAGAGGTCGTTGTCGAAGCCTTTCTATCTAACCCAACTAAAACCGGAACTAGAGAAGAGAGAACTGAGACTAAACCAACTAAAAGCGAAACTAGAGCGGAGGACGCTAAGGATGGGTAGGAGCCCTTCAGCGTGGAGAAGGCGATTTGTTAAGAAGATGAAGCGCCGCGCATTAAAGTTTCAGGAGGAGGCCACGACGCCGGAAGAATATCTTGCGTGGAATAAAGTAGCTGGCTGGTGTGAATCAATTCTAGATCACAGCGTTATACGAGAAAAAGGCGATATAGGATTATATCATGTCCCAGATGAAACGATAGATGAAATACTAAATGCGGAGGAGTCGAATGATGGGTCTTAAATGTTTAATTGAGTGGGCCGAAAAGTGGTGGATGCAACGAAACATTGAGGAGTTTAAGAAAATCAAACCTCACCTAGATAGAATAGCAGAGGCTGACCGTAAAGCAAACGAGGAGAAGAGGATCTTCACATTTCAAGGGCGCAAGCATCGGCTTACCCTCACTGAGCTCAGGAATAGGCTAGACGGCACACCGACGAAGCACGTCCTAGCCGTCTGGGAGAATGGAGAAGGAGTCACCTAGTCTTAATTATTTTTTAAGGCCCTCATAGCGCCTGACCAAGGACTCTATGAAGGTCGTTCCGGCGTACCCGGAGACGAAGCACATAAGTCCGTTGGGGAGGCTCCACGTGCTGTAGCCGAGGTTGTAGAGGTAGCCGACGATGGCGCCGAGGGCGTAGCGTTTGAAGGCGAAGAAGGTGGCTAAGTCCTCCCACTTCTCGGCCTTCTCCATGAGTATGTAAGTGAATCCTCCAAGCAGGCCGAGGAGGATGAAGAGGACGAACTCGGGGATCACCAAGGTTATCGCTTAGGATATTCCCGGAGGTACTTAAAACGTTTTCAGGCGGGCGGGGAGGAGAACTTTAGATCGGGCGATCAAGTGGCTTCCTCCCCGCCCAGATCTAAATTGTTAAACGGGGTATTTTATTCTTTTGTAGCTCGTTTAATACTTGTTAAACCGGCTATTGAGCGATCAGATACTGTCTCTCAAGAGCAGTGGCTACAGGCGGCGGTGCTAGGGCGTATCCTAATCCGCCGCCCAGGCTTGCCCCGACTCCAGCACCGAGCAAAGCGGTTATGATTCTATCCCAACGCCTGTCCACGTTCTTTAGATCTAGGGGGTTAGTGTACCCAACGTATCCAAGGGTAATCGCGCCAAGTCCAGCTCCGACGGCCGGAGCCCATTCACTGAAGTCGTTGCTGTAGATGAGCACGTCGTCTTGGTAGACGCGGAGGTCGTCGAACCATGTGAGGCCTGGAGATTCTTTAGTGCCTGCTGCACCGACTAGTATAGCCCTAAGCATTTTAGCGTCGCTTGGAATGGGTCTGTCAGGCCTATCAAGTGTAAACGACCTCCAATCGAAGGTTCCTATAGGAAGGATAAGCTCACTGAGATGTTTCCATTCTGATCCGTTGAACGTAGATAATGCTATGTAGCTATAAGGGGTCGGAAGAACGTTTTCTTGTTTAGCGTTTACTTGAAGTTTTATCGGACCGGGTGAAACTGGGAGATTATTGAAAGCGAGGAATTTTGTAACCCCCGCTGCTTCATCGTTATAGAGTTTAATAGAACTGGGGAAACTCTTCCATGTCAAGAAGTCGTACTCGCTTTTTCTGACCATCTGCCTCACTTACCCCTATTTACTTCACCCATTAAAAGCTATACCCCCGCCTCCGCGAGGAGCTCATACTTCGCCACGTCCGTCCATGTCGGCGGGGTCAACGCTGGAATAAGGTCTCCATTGTTTCCCAGCCCGCTGTCGTCAAAAGCCATCAGTCCTGCGCTCTCCTCCATCCTGAGGTTTACAATGCTTCCTGCCACCCTCCTAGCGTAACCCCGAGCGAAGATCTCCCTTAAATCCGCGTCAGTGACGACCCCAGCTATTAGTTGGAACTCGTCTATGAAGCCATCATGGTAGCTTGGCCACCAAGCGTCTCTTCCGATTTCAAACTGATTTAAGGCTTCCTCGATTGTACCAATAGGAACGACAAAGTTATCCAATACAACCCCGTTTCTGATGAAGTCGAAATCAGTCGAGCTATTCGCCCTTACCCCAATGAAGCTCCATGTGTTTAATGGTATATTGAAAATTGAGGGATACTCTGTTCCATCCGTGCCTCGCAAACGAAGGAAACCTCCTATTGCAGTTCCGAAGCGTAACTGAGTAGTAGCTTTGCTCCATACCCCTGGAGCGATTATTGCAGGAAAACTCCTGTTTCTCACCCACTGTACGATAGTGTATGGTGCTGCTAGGTTGATCACAGGTGTCCGAATGTACTGGTTGTTCACGCCGCCGTCGAAGTCAAGACAGTAGTTACTGAATACGCCGATCGGCTCGTTCAAGACGGTTTCCAATGGGAGTCGCTGTGGGGTGCGTTCGTAGGTTTGCACGGGGATGCGGCTCATCGAAGGATAACCTCACCCTCGGCGACTACGCATGGATAAGCATCTGGGTCGAACACCACTCTTCCTAGCACTGCTTCAGCTCCTATCGTGAAGGTCTCCAAATCGTTAGCGACATAGTTGCTGTTCGTGCTACCACCCGCGTCCGCTGCGTATATGACCCAGTTACCCGTCTCCAAAAGTATCTCTATGTCAAAGTCTCCTGCTTGATTCGCTCGGAAGTAAACCGTTTTTCCGGTGTATCCGAATAGAGGGAATGGGTGGCTTGTCAAACTTCCGGCTGCAATCGTTTTACCTACAAACAGGTTCTCCGTCTCCCACTCGTACAGACGATAAAGCCTCGGCGGGCAAGGATCTCCCTCCCAAACCCTGTAATGGCTAGCTGGAAAGTCTATAATGTATTCTGTAGTAGATATGACTCCAGTGGTAAACGAGACCTCGATTAGGCCGGGCATGGCAACCGGAGGAACATGGGGCGTGATTGCCACAGCGTAAGGTTGGGCGTTTTGGCTTACAACGGTATCGTTGATGAATGGAGATGAAACAAGAATAGCCTTTAGCACTCCATCGATGTAGAACTCCACGTTGTTCCTGTTTACATTCACACTGTAGTAGTGTTTAGCGGTAAGCCAGTCGGCTGGGGCTAAGTTAGTTATAATCGGGCGAGTACGGCCCCCTTGCCCCGCAACTCCAGCATAAAGCCTCAGAGCACCCGCAACCTCAGTCGAGTAGAAGAGTGCCGCGCCATAGCCGATGAAGGGACCCCCCTCAAAACCTAAGAAGAAGTTTAGTAGATCTGGATACGTGTTGATGTGGTCAGGCCAAGTTCCACGAGCAAGCATCTGAGGATACATATAGCCCCTGCGACTCCTATACTGAGGGTGTCCCGTAGAAAGCGCGGGTATTGTGAAGTTGTCTAGCGTCCAAACTGGAGTAATCGGGGTAAAAGCTGTTGGTACTGTTCTGAAAAAACGTTCTACGTCCTCATCTGTATGAAAATAAACGGAGGCTGTTAGAGCTCGGTGAACCTCCTCCCTCAGCGTCTCACTCATCTCGGTGGGGTTGGTCACGTCCCCGGGAACCAGGCCGGGCGGGATCTCAATCGTCGGCGCCTCAACATGGACGACGGTGCCCCTGCTGACCACAAAGGTCGTGTGCCCTAGCCTATTCGGGTTCCCATTCTCCTCTACCAGAGCTCCATCCTTCGTCCTGTAGCTCTTCTTATCGGTCATTACGTCTCCACCTTCGGAGGCCACGGCGTTTCCATCCCCTTCTCATACGCCGTCCGGTACAACCCCTTCAAATACGGCAACGCATGCTTACGCCACTGAAGCTCCCCACATTCAAACAGCCAGATGCTGAAATCCTGAATAACCGTCAACCCCGTGTTATTCACAAACCGGAGCGTCACAGGCATATCACCCGTAACCTCCAACCAATGCGGATAGTCATGATCGTAAATTGATTCTACACCGGGGTCCCAGTGGTACTTCATCTGGGAATGCTCATGCCAGAAGCCGTAGTCATCGGTAGCCAGGACGTTTCCAGTGGCAAAGTCCCTGACCCGCCCCAAGGTCAGACCGAAGACGAGGTAAAGGTACCCTGATCTGGGCCTGTATTCAATGGTTATATCCGTGCCTGGGGGAAAGACCCAAAACTGAGTGTCGTGCCAGAAGGTGAGTATCTGTTCTGGTACTCTGGTTATGTCTCGGGCTATGAGTGGGATCAGGATTTCTGGGAAGTTTATTTTGGTGTCACCCGTCTTTCTGTTTAGCTTTTCGTATCTCTACGTTTCCTGGTTTTATTCTGTGTATCTCTACGTCGTGGGTGCTTGAGATGACTTTGAACTCGCTCGTGTTACCGGCACCAATCTTGAGGATTATCTTCTTTTTCTCGGGCATGTTGAGTCCTCTTGTATCGTTATTATCTAAGGGGCTTTAAAACCTTATTCAGACGGGTTTAGGAGCTCCTCGTAGAGCTCCAAGTGCTGCTCTGCCACGTTTTCCCAGCTATTGGTCAAGGCATAAGCTTTTGCGCCCTCCTCTAAAGAGGCTCTGAGCGCGTCATCCCTGAGGAGCAGGCGTATCTTCTTTACTAGGCTGTTAACGCCCCGGAAGGTCGTCAGCGCCCCCAGCTTCTCCTTTTCCTTGAAGGGTGGAAGGCGGTTTGCTACGACCGCTTTTCCGTGGCTTAGCGCCATAAGGAGTGCCCCTGACTCTGTGCTGTAGATCGATGGATATACTATCAAGCTAGCTGCCCCATATACCATCGGAAGGTCTTCGTCGGGTACGAAGCCTAGCCACTTGCATCTATGGGGTAGAAGCGTCTGCGTCATCTGGTTGAGGTTTGCAATATATTGCGTTCCTGACTCTGTGTGCCAGCCGCCTCCTATGAGGAGTGCCGACTTCGGTATCTTTGAGATTGCCTCTATTAGGGATTCGAGTCCTTTGTAGGGGCTTATGAAGCCGCAGTATCCTACTAGGGGAACCCTCTCGTCTATTCCAAGTTTTTTCATGGCTTCTTCTCTCGGCACCGTCTCAGATGGTTTGCAGCCGTGGTGGATCACCTGGCTTTTGAAGCGTAGGCGTTTCTTGCAGAACTGGTTGTGGACGATTATCCTGTCGGATGCGTCGGCTATGGCTCTGTCTATCGTGAGGTTCCCAACCGCATGCATCGTTGAAACTATTGGCTTCTCCAGTCGTTTCAACCCGCCGTAGAATGCTTCGTCCATATTCTTGTAGAGCCCGTATTCATGCTGGACATGGATCAGGTCTACTTCTGAGACGGGTATCTTGTTGATTACTTGGCCTAGTATGGCGTGAGTTATCTTGCCGAATCTGGGCAATCTGACTATGTAGACGTCGACGCCTTTCTCTGCTAGGGCTTCTGAGAGGTCTCTAGTGTATGTGTAGATTCCGCATTTGACAGCCCAAGGGGCGATCATTGCCACAGCTGTCATTTCCTCGTCCTCCTCATCTTAACTATACTAATTAGAACGTCAAGGTAGCCTCTCCAGCAATTTGGTTCATAGAAGCATTTTCTCCCGTATTTTGAGGGGTCGCTGTACCATCTGCATTTTTCGTCTGGGCAGAATTTCACCATTTCTTGGTTCCTCCTTTAGTAAGTTTAGGAAACAAATCCTCCTCGCATTCATCCATGAACGGGTTCACATACCGTTTTACTATGTTGTCCCAGCTGTACCTCTCACCCCACTTCCTCGACCTCCGTGCTATCTTCTCCCTATCGGAGTTCATTACCTTAGTCAAAGCCTCGGCCATTCCGTCGATGTCTGGCAGATAATACCTTGTGCCTGGGGCGTTGAGGATTATGTACTCATTCGCGGGCACGGTTAATCCAGGGCCGACGTACTCCGGTGCGGCGGCGTAGTTGGTGCATATCGAGGTGACGCCGCAAGCCGCAGCTTCAATGTAGGGGAGTCCGGCTCCCTCTCCGCCGGAGCAGAGCATGTTCACATCGAAGCTGTTGTAAAGTTTAACCATGTCCCACCCGTCTATATAATTGTCTCCGGCCCATTCGGGTATGCCTTGGGTGACATTTTTTCTGTCGGGCCATTTGATTGCTTCACCCATTCCGAGTTCCATTATCTCAGGGAGGAGGGATACACCTACGTCAGAGATTCCCGTTGTTGGTTCATCCATTGCTCTAGTTGGCTGTACGTCTGTCCAGAGGAAGAGATGTGATTTTACGTCGGGATTAAGCTCCAGAAACCTTTTGTAGCCCAATATCTGGCGGGATATGAGTTTCCTGCTCCGGTTCATGGCGACGATGCCTACCACGAACTCGTCCGGGTCTAGCGCGAACATTTCCCGGCATTTTAATTTTTGCTCTTCACTTAGAGGGCGGTAGACATCTGATACGCCATGGGGAATGTAGGTTGACTCGATTTTGTTATTTTTGAGTTCTCTCTGCCCGAAGCGGCTCACCGCTATAACCTTGAACGCAGTGTGCAGCCGAGAGGTTACGCTTGCGCTTACTGGAGAGTGATCTATGATCGCCATGGGAACGAAGTTTATGGCTTCCTTATGGAGTGTCGAAAAAACCCAGGGCTCCTTCACTGTAATAAGCATATCAGCGTTGTAATGTAGATAGTGCTCTACGGCTACGTCCTGGCTGAAGGGATCTAACCCACTAGGATAGATCAGGATTCCGTTTTGGTTGAACGGTCCTCCTTTGAGGGAGCGCGTCATCGGAATATGAGCTACCTTATGCCCCTCTTTGAGGAGCCTCGTTGATAGGTTATAGATGACTTTGGAGTACGCTGAGCGCCCCCACATTCTATCCCCGAGTAGTAAAAGTCGCATTCTATTTCTCCTCTGTCTTTTCCTTGAAAGTGGGGCAGCCATACTCCATGCAGTTCCAGTACCAGATGCACCTCGTCCCCTTGCACGGATTTGAAATCAAGGCCCTTATCAGGGAATCATGGCTTTTGTGGCCGTTTCGCTTCTTCAACGAATCAAGCTCCTCTTTCAACTGATCTGATAACCTTATCTGAGGCATGTCTACTCTCAGTCGATATTTTATATGTCTGTCGTAATAAGACTATTGTTGAGAATGTCGGATATACCTAAGACCTTCGATAAGAAATATTACGATGAGGATTACTTCAGAACCCCGAAGGGTAAGAAGTACCGTGCTGCAAATGGTTCAATCCACGGATGGTCCTATGAAAACCTTGATGGAGAATGGTTAGGAGCCGAGCCAATAGCGAAGGCCTGGAAAGAGGTTTTCGAGCCTGTCAATCTCTTAGACGTAGGCGCTGGTAGAGGGACCTTCATAGCCTATGCGCGGGATGCTGGGATAGAGGCTGAGGGCTTCGACTTCAGCGAGTGGGCCGTCTTTGATGAGGGAAGGTATCTTCGGTGCAAGGCAGAGTGGCTTAGGCTACATGATGCAACTGAGTCTTGGCCCTATGAGGATGATTCATTCGATCTTGTGGTGGCACTCGACTTCTATGAGCATATCTATGAGGATGACATCGACTTCGTCATAGGTGAGATGTACCGCGTAGCGTCCAAGTATGTTTTCCTTCAGATTGCCACGGTGGGAGGAGGCAGCGGAGCCACTATACATAAAACAGGCTACGTTCTGCGTAAGGGCGAACAGGTTCCAATGGCTCTGGAGGACTGTGCGATAGCTGGTCACGTAACCGTCAAGAGTGAGGATTGGTGGTATGACCGTTTGGATCATGAGGACTGGATGCCGAGAAGGGACATGATCCAGCACTTCTACTCCTTGGTTGACCCAGCTATCCTGCATAACTGGCTGCTTAACTCAATAATCGTCCTGGAGCGGATTTTTAATGCATGAAATAAGCATCATTTTGACAACCGCGAGAAACGATTTCAGCATCCTCGGTTTGCCGGAAACTCACATTCTCGGTCCGTGCATAGAGAGCCTTAGCAACCAAACCTTCAAGGACTTTGAACTAATAGTCGTTGACAGCCTAATAGACCTCAGACCCAAAATGTTCAAGGGCGAACCCTTCAACGGAGATAAGCTACCTTTCGACGTCAAACATGTCCCAGTTCACCCTAACCACAGGTTTTGGCTTGACCGCAAGATGTGGAACTTCAACGGCGCACTGAACACAGCACTAATTCACGCAGAAGGCGAACTTATAATGAAATTGGATGACTGCTGCCAGTTCAAGGAAGACCTATTTCAGCGTATCTGGGAAGAATATAATTCAGGCTACTTCCCCTTAGTCCTGCACACCCGCTAACATGGGGGTCACCAGGCTTACTACAACAAAGAGTATAGAAGTGGAGGATACGAATTTACGCGTACTCCGGGGCATGGTCAGGAAAAGGACTTGGAAAAGGCTCTCAGCAGAGTGTTTGACGAGGGAGATCCCGTCAGGTGCTCAAGGTGGCCTTATGTCGAGAAGGCGGGCGGGAGGATGTGCGGGGCCGCCATCCCCCATAACTGGTTCTACGGTTATTCGAGTTTCACGCTTGAAGCCGCCTTGACGGTGAATGGATACGACGAGAACATGGATCCCGACAAGTCGATTGAGGATGTTGACCTAGGTTCCAGATTTCAGATGGCGGGATATAAGGACATGTTCCTACTGGATACGGATCTTTGGGTCATCGAACATGAGCACTCAACAATATCAAAACACGCGATAACCTACACTGGGAAACCTTGTAAATGCAATTACGCGTTATACCTTTTAAACCTAAAGAATAAGCGTTGGAGGGTGAACAGCGATAAGCTGAACGAAAAGGATCTGGCGTTCATAAGGGAGGAGAGTAGAAGACCTCCTTGCTCTCCTACGCCCGATTTCTATGCGGGGGATATGGAGGCTGAGCTATTCAACACCTGGATCTCACGCCAGCCCATATTCGACTTGCGGGAGGAGAGATTTGACCTATGAATCCGAGGGTGTACATACTCCATTATGCAGATACCAATAAACATGTGGACATTGGGCTTTCCAATCTTTTCCTAAATGATCTAGCCCTTCGCTGCGTAAGCGCGATACATGAGTTTGCAGATGTAAAACATGATTTAGTCATCGTTGACAACGGGTCTCCACCTGAAGCACATGAACACATGTCTAAACTACTTAGGGAACATGGCTTTGAGGAGGAAACTATCTGGGTAAAAGATAAATGGCATCCACCAGCCACAGGCCAGGTAGCTGCCATAAAAGACTTTCTTGCCTCAGATAGCGAGCAAATGGCGTTCTTTTCATCCGACAGTAAGATAGGCCCGAAAACATTAAGCTGTGGCTTCAAAATGATGGAGGAGGCCTTGACACCATTCCACTTCGCTGCACCAAATATGACTCACTATGGAATAGGAGACGTTGAGAACTATCCAAGCAAAGAGGCCTGGAAGCTGATTCTTAAAAGTCCTTATTTGGAGACATACACAACAGAAACGGCGATAGAGTACTATGAACTCCATGGAGTCGGCTATGTGATTGATTCGTGGGGTGAACCCGCGCCAATATCAAGAGATAGCCAATTAGGTGGGCCTTGGAACCAGATCGGAAGCATCTTCTTCGCTAACAGATTCGCGGTTGATTTTGCTGGACCACCAGATACAAGATATATTTGGAACGACCAATACCAGTTCTACGACCAAGCGAAGGAAGAGGGCTGCAAATTTAGTCACATGGGTCAAATTTACCTGCCTCACTTGGGCGCCCTCTATCGTCGTGGGGTAGGAAGCTACGCCCAAAATCAGATCAAAAAACACGCACCAGACACTGAACACCATAACTATGCACTTGACCGCGCGAAGGAAGCCCCAACAGCTAGGTAAATTTAATTACTGAAACCTCTATTTCATTCTCTTTGCCTATTGCAATAATCGAATTTAGTCTTCTATGCCCATCTCTTATAACGTATTTCTCGTCTTCCAGTTTTATAGTCTTTATATAACTTATCTCTGTTTTATAGCCCTGTCTTCTTATGCTATTGAAAACTTTCTTATAGTTACCTAAGTATGTGTTGATTGTTTTAATAGATGTTTTACTTCCTTTTAGGAGTTCATATTTATGTTCCTGCATGAATCTGTATAGAGGGAGATCTTCTATTGAAACGTCTGGTTTTTCACATATCGCCTTAGATGTTGCTCTGTGCATCAACCCAAGCTCACGCCATTCTGGTTGAGACCTATCTTTTCTGTTGTAAGTTTCGCTCCAAAGCCTTTCTACGTTTATTTTCACTATTTTAGATGGATTAATTCTTTCTAAATAAGTATATGCTTCTTTGCTGGCCCCTAGCCCGTGACTTGGGGAACCCAAGGTTTTCAACCCTTTTAAACAGCGTTTTATCAAGACATTTCTCTGGGCTGAACCCATGTGCAAAGCCCTTGTCGTATGTTAGATACATGTTACCCGTCCATTCGCTGATTTTCCTCATTATTGTCCAAGCTTCCTCTCCTCGTTGTTTGAATAGCCAGTGAACGGTACTCAGTAATAGAATAAGATCGTACTTTCCTTTGTTTGACTTGGCGAAGTTAGCTACATCTACATTAATAAATTGGGGGTTATCCTCTCCTAGTCCATATAGTTTAGACAGGTATCGGCAAAATTCATATCGTTTGCTTTTAATTTCAATGCCCGTTACATTAGCACCCATCTTCGCCATCATGTGTGAATAGTAGCCTATGCAGCATCCTATGTCCAGAATTTTTCTTCCTTTAATGTCTCCACAGGATTTTAGTATTAAGTTAAGAGTCGCTTCGGAGGGTCTGCTTGTTTTCCAGTCTTTGAACGCTGGGTGTAATATCGGCTGGTAGATAAGATTCCTCAAAGGGAAATGAGCCTGGATTTCAGCCTTAAATTTTTCTAGATCCTCTCTTTTAGTCATTTTTGGTCTGCTTTTTCCATAATCT
>JABUBK010000142.1_pt1 | contig 14887 bp, 15 predicted proteins | sample 7332671 | NCBI WGS metagenome assembly JABUBK01 (sample SAMN07256342, study PRJNA390944) | subsurface metagenome | isolation source: Methane hydrate marine sediment | place: Pacific Ocean: Eastern North Pacific, ODP site 1244 | collected 2002
CAGTTGGTTAGAGCACTGGACTGTGGCTCCAGGGGTCGGGGGTTCAAATCCCCTCGCTCACCCCAATACTATTTATAGCAGCATACTGCGGGCTGTTAGCTCAACCGGCAGAGCAACGGACTCTTAATCCGTAGGTTACAGGTTCGATTCCTGTACAGCCCACCCGAGCGGGAATAGCTCAGTGGTAGAGCATCACCTTGCCAAGGTGGGGGTCGCGGGTCCGAATCCCGTTTCCCGCTCCAAAATAGTCCCCTAACAAATCTGTTTTAGGTGGGCTATCTTTTGATTTGCGAGGGTGGCGGAATCGGCAGACGCGCTAGATTTAGGATCTAGTGAGGAAACTCGTGGGGGTTCAAATCCCCCCTCTCGCACCAGAAATTCGTTGCTCATTGCTAGTCGCTTGTTGCTTGTGCCCCCTCACCTTAATCCTATCCCCAATGGGGAGAGGGAAAATGAGCATTGAGAGAGTGACCAGCGAGATACGAACAACGAGATACGAAATTTGAGGATTAAGAATGCAAGTAGCTATAGAAAAAAAAGAGGGAACAGAAATTACTTTTAAGGTGGAGATAGCAAAAGAAAGAGTGGAAGAGGAACTTTCTCAAGCTTTCCGCAGAGTGGTTAAAGATGTAAAAGTTGACGGATTCAGAAAAGGGAAGGTCCCTCGAAAAATATTCGAAAGACGATTTGGCGAAGCTGTAGTTCGAGAAGAAGTCATAAAAAAAATTTATCCGGAAATCTATCAGAAGATAATAGAAGAGCATAAACTTGTCCCTATAATTGAGCCAACTCTGGAAATAGTTCAATTTTCTACTGATAAACCTCTCATCCTAAAGATTGATTTGGTAGACAAACCGGAAGTCACCTTAGGTAAATATAAGGGAATCAAGATAGCAAAAAAAGAAATAAGTGTATCGGCAAAAGAAATAGAGACCACATTAAAACAACTTCAACAACAACATACCAAATATATGCCCTTAAAAGAAAAGCGAAAAGTAAAAGAAAACGATTGGGTAGTTCTGGACTTTCAGGTTTTTCAGCAAGGAAAGTTACTTCCCGACCAAACACAAAAGGACTTTTTGTTCAAGATAGGTTCATCCACCTTTCCTGCCTCTTTTTCTCAGGGTTTGGTTGGTCTAAAAGCAGGAGAGGAAAAAGACCTCAAAGTCCAACTGCCCTCTTCTCATCCCCAGAAAGACTTCGCAGGAAAAGAATTCACCTTTAAGATTCTTCTAAAAGAGCTCCGGAAAGAAGAGGTCCCTTTGCTTGATAATGAATTTGCCAAGAATCTCAAATCTGATGATTTGGATGCCCTTAAGAAACATATTGAGGATGAACTGCAAAAGAGCAAAGAAAATTGGGAAGAGAGAAGACTAAAGAAGGAAATAATAGAGAAGGCAGTGAATGATTCTAAAGTAAAGGTTCCCCCATCTCTAATCGAAAGAAGAGTTGAGGAGAGAATCAAAGAACTAAAAAGTAAAATAGAAGAACAGGGAGCTGATTTTGAGGATTACCTCAAAAAAGAAAAACTATCAGAGGAGAAATTAAGAACAAGATTGTATGAAGAGATAAAGAGAGAATTTTCAACCTTTTTTATCATGGAAGGGATTATAGAGCGAGAAAAAATCGAGATTAAAGAGGAAGAGATAGACGAAAAATTAAAGAAATCAGTAAATGGAGAACTCAAAGAGGAGAAGCTGGTCAGAATAAAGAAAAATCTGGACTCTCAGGGTGAGCTAAATACGATTAAAGCCCGTATGAGAGAGGAGAAGGTGATTAACCTCTTATATCAGGAAGCAAGGATAAGCAAGTAAAACAAGGAGGATAAAAATGGGATTGATCCCTATGGTGGTAGAAAAAACAGCCAGAGGAGAAAGGGCTTACGACATTTACTCCCGTCTATTACGGGATAGAATAGTCTTTATTGGTCAACCTATTGATGATAATGTAGCCAATACAGTTATAGCCCAGATGCTCTTCCTGGAGGTAGAAGATGCCAAAAAAGACATAAAACTCTATATTAACTCACCGGGAGGATTGGTAACCTCAGGATTAGCTATCTACGATACTATGCAATACATAAAACCCGACATATCTACAATCTGTATGGGACAAGCAGCCAGCGCGGCTGCTCTGCTATTAGCTGCTGGAACACCTGGAAAGAGACTGAGCTTACCCAACGCCAATATTCTCATTCATCAACCTATGGGAGGAGCAAGAGGACAGGCCACTGATGTAGGAATTCAGGCCCGCCAGATTCTCAAAATCAAAGATAGACTAAATGATATTTTCGTAAAGCATACCGGCCAGTCCAAAGAAAGGATCGAACGAGATACAGACAGAGATTTTTATATGACTGCCGAGGAAGCTAAAAAATACGGACTTATTGATAAAGTAATTATGAGAAAAGAATAAGAATATGGGGAAGTCAAATGAATAAGCAGGGTAAAATCATTAAAATTGCTGGCCCTTTAGTAGTAGCAGAAAATATCCCCGAAGCTAAGATGTTCGACGTAGTAAGGGTAGGGGAAGAAAGATTAATTGGAGAAATTTTGGAAATAAGGGGAAATAATGCATCTATACAGGTTTATGAAGAGACAGGTGGCCTAAAACCGGGAGAGCCTGTCCAGTCTACTGATCAAGCCTTATCCGTAGAACTAGCTCCAGGATTACTGGGGAATATATATGACGGAATACAACGGCCTCTTGACATCATCAAAGCTATGGAAGGAGATTTTATCTCTCGCGGAATTGAAGCACCGGCTATTGCTCGGGAAAAAGAGTGGGATTTTAAGCCGAAGGTAAAAGAGGGTGATGAAATCGAAGCGGGAGACATCCTGGGGACTGTCCAGGAGACAGAAATAATCGAACATCGTATTCTTGTTCCAGTGGGAATAAAAGGAAAAATAAGAAAAATAAGAGGAGGTAAAGTAAAAGTTGAGGACATAATCGCCATTATCGAAACCTATCAAGGAAAGGAAGAGAAAATATGCATGCTGCAAAAATGGCCGGTAAGAAAGATGAGACCCTACAAGAAGCAATTAGCTCCTGAGGAGCCTCTTATTACTGGCCAGAGAGTCATTGATACTCTCTTTCCTATTGCAAAAGGAGGAACTGCCTGTATTCCTGGCCCCTTCGGATCTGGAAAAACCGTGGTCCAACACCAGCTTTCCAAATGGGCAGATGCAGAAATTATCATCTTCACAGGGTGTGGCGAGAGGGGTAATGAGATGGCTGATGTTCTGAGGAAATTCCCCCAACTGAAAGACCCCAAGACAGGTAAACCCTTAATGCAAAGGACTATTTTGATAGCTAATACTTCCAATATGCCAGTGGCAGCACGGGAAGCCTCTATTTATACCGGAATTACCCTGGCTGAATACTATAGAGATATGGGTTATGATGTTGCTCTAATGGCTGATTCTACTTCCCGTTGGGCCGAAGCTCTAAGAGAGATGTCCGGAAGACTGGAAGAGATGCCGGGAGAAGAGGGATATCCAGCTTATCTTCCTTCCAGGCTAGCTGAGTTTTATGAAAGGGCAGGAAAAATTATTTGCCTGGGAAAGGATGGACGCCAAGGAAGTCTAAGTACTATTGGGGCGGTATCTCCACCGGGAGGGGACCTCTCTGAACCAGTAACCCAGGCTACCCTGAGAGTAGTAAGAGTCTTCTGGGCTCTAGTAGCTGAATTAGCCTACCAACGCCACTTCCCGGCCATACATTGGCTGCGCAGTTATTCTCTCTACTTAGAAGACCTGGAGAAGTACTTCACTCAAAAAGTAGCTCCTGACTGGATGAAGCTACGAGCTAGAGCTATGGCTCTGCTGCAGCAAGAGGACGAATTAAGAGAAACAGTCAGGCTGGTAGGGTTGGATGCCCTATCCAGTCAAGACAGGATAGCTATGGAAACAGCCCGTTCTTTGAGGGAAGATTTCCTGCAGCAATTTGCTTTTCATCCTATAGACACTTATACTTCCATAAAAAAACAGTATCTGATGCTGAAAACCGTGTTGAGTTATTATGATGTATCCCTGGAAGCTCTAAAAGAAGAAATATCCCTAGACAGCCTCATTTCTCTTTCTGTAAGAGAAGATATCGCCAAGATGAAATATGTCCCTGAAGAATCTATAGAAAAAGAGAGAGAGAAGATAAGCAGGAAATTAAAAAAAGAGGCTGATGAGTTGATAAATAAGAGGGAGGATAGAGGATGAAAATAAAGCAATATACTACTGTAAAAGAACTCACCGGACCTTTGATGTTAGTAGAAAAGGTCTCAGGGATATCTTATGAAGAGCTGGTAGAGATTGAGCTGGCTAATGGAGAAAGAAGGCGAGGTAGAGTTCTGGAAGTAACCTCCCAAACAGCTTTAGTGCAATTATTCGAACGGGCTACTGACTTAGGGATAGAAGGAACCCAGGTAAAGTTCCTGGGCAAGGGAATTCAACTGGATGTATCGGAGGATTTGGTAGGAAGGGTATTTGACGGATGGGGCAGACCTCGAGACGGAGGAGCGAAGATAATTCCGGAAAAAAGATTGGATATAGGTGGAAGCCCTATTAATCCTGAATCACGCGCCTATCCAGAGGAATTTATCCAGACCGGAATTTCAGCTATCGATGGACTGAACACACTCTCGCGAGGACAAAAACTACCCATTTTCTCAGGAGCAGGTCTACCTCATATTCAATTAGCAGCTCAAATCGTCAGACAGGCTAAGGTTCTGGGAAAAGAGGAGGAATTCGGTATTGTCTTTGCTGCTATGGGAATAACTTTTGAAGAAGCAAATTTCTTTATCTCCAATTTTGAAGCCAGTGGCGCAATGGAAAAAACCACTCTCTTTCTCAATTTGGCCGATGACCCTGTAATCGAGAGAATTTCTACGCCCAGAATGGCTTTAACTTGCGCCGAATACCTTGCTTTCGACAAAGAAATGCATATTCTGGTCATCTTGATTGATATGACCAACTATGCTGAAGCGCTGCGTGAACTCTCTGCTGCCAGGCGGGAGGTTCCTGGAAGAAGAGGATATCCGGGCTATCTTTATACAGATCTGGCTAGTATTTACGAGCGAGCCGGTAGAATTAAAGAGAAAAAAGGCTCTATCACCTTAATTCCCATCCTCAGTATGCCTGATGATGACAAAACCCATCCCATACCTGACCTTACCGGGTACATTACGGAAGGTCAGATTATGCTGCAAAGAAATCTTCACCAGAAGGGAATCTATCCTCCCATAAATGTCCTTCCCTCCCTATCCCGCTTGATGGATGAAGGAATAGGAGGAGGGAAAACCCGAGAAGACCACCGTGAGTTGTCCAACCAGCTCTATGCTTGCTACGCCCAGGGACTGGAAATCAGGGAATTGGCACTGGTTATGGGTGAGGCTACTCTTGGTGAAATGGACAGAAAATATCTTCGCTTCGCCGATGAATTCGAGCGAGACTTTGTCTCACAGGGTCAGAATGAAGACCGCCCAGTAGAAGAGACTTTAAACATTGGCTGGAAACTACTCAAAATTATTCCTACTCCAGAACTAAAAAGGGTAAGGGACGAGTTCATAGAAAAGTACCGTATATAGTATATCGTATGTCGTATTGCGCAATAGGCATCACGACTATGGGACCTTGCTCGCAATGACGCGGTCCACCGAATATTTACGAAAAGAGTAAAATAAAAAATGCCTCAAGCTGTGCAAGTTAACCCCACCCGGATGGAGCTACTACAACAGAAACATAGGCTTGCTATGGCTCGTCGAGCGCATGACCTTTTGGAAAATAAAAGAGACGAGTTAATTCAGCAGTTCCTTCCTTTAATTAAAGAAGTACGAGAGTTGCAAAAAAGAGTGTTACAAGAGCTGAAGAGAGTCTATGCTGACTTCCAGGTAGCCAAAATGCTTAACTCAGAAAGAGAAATAGAAGAGGCTCTTATGTGGACTGAAATGAAGGTGGGTTTAGAAGTATCTGGATATACGAGATTCCAGGCTCCTCGATTTAAGCTGCAAATAGAGGGCAACCCTTTATGTTATGGTTTTTATGGAACTAATTGGAAACTTGATTTTACCCTTAAAGCGTTCCTGAACATCCTACCCTCTTTGCTCAACCTGGCCCAAAAAGAGGATGAGCTAAAGCGACTAGCTAAAGAAATCGAGCGAACAAGAAGAAGGGTAAATGCTCTGGAATATATTTTCATACCCCTTGTGGAAGAGGCAGTAAGATATATCACTATGAAGCTGGAAGAACGGGAAAGAGCCCACCTGATTAACCTGATGAAAATAAAGGAAATGGCGGAAAGACAGTGAACTCTAAAGCTCACCGTCTTTTTTACTATTCGCTAAACGCTAGTTTCATCATCAGTATTCTTTATGCCAGGTCTCTCCTTTTGAATATTATTGCAGCCGCTTTTTATGTTGGTATGGCCCAAGAAACACCACTAAAACTTGCTATCTCTCGACAAAAATCCTGTAAGATAACTACTCACCTTTTAACTCACCCTTTGAATAGCGCTGTGCCATTACAGAGAGAGGAATGGGGTCATAATCACCGGCATGGCCTGCTTGGCCGAAGCTTACCATTCGTTTGGCAACAACCCTCTTCATTGCTTCGCGGGCAGGCGTGAGATAACTACGTAGATCAAACCCTTCCGGATGTTCGCTCATGTACTTACGTATTGCTCCTGTTATTGCTAGCCGACTATCGGTATCGACGTTGATTTTACGAACACCATTCCGAATGCCAAGCTGAATCTCTTCGATAGGTACACCCCATGTTGGTTTGAGTTTACCACCGTAAGCATTAATGATATCCTGCAACTCTTTGGGCACACTGGAGGAGCCATGCATAACAAGATAGGTCTTGAGTAATCGTCTATGTATCTCAATGATTCGGTCCATATCAAGAATTGCGCTATCTGGTTTTCGAGAGAACTTATATGCACCATGACTCGTTCCAATGGCAACAGCAAGAGCATCAATGCCTGTGAGCTCGACAAACTCTACAGCCTGATCCGGGTCAGTAAGGTATGCCATTGCATCAGCCCCTGCACCATGTCCATCTTCAATCCCACCGAGACAGCCAAGTTCACCTTCAACCGTTGCACCACGTTTATGCGCTATTTCAACAACCTTGCGGGTGACTCTGACATTGTATTCAAAGCTTGATGGGGTTTTACCATCCTCTTCCAATGAGCCATCTATCATGACGCTGGTAAAACCCATATCAACGGCAGACTTGCAGGTTTCTGGGCTATTACCGTGATCTTGATGAAGGGCAACCGGAATTTCAGGATAAAGCTCTGTCGCCGCTATCATCAAATGATACAGAAAACGATCGTTTGTATAGCCTCGTGCTCCCCGGCTTGCCTGAATAATGACAGGAGATTTTGTTTCTCTTGCCGCTTCCATGATTGCTTGAATTTGCTCCATATTATTGATATTGAATGCTCCAACTCCATAACCGCCTTTAGCTGCCTCATCGAGAATTTGTCGCATTGACGCCAAGGACATCTTCTGCATCTCCTTCCAACATTATTATTTATTCATTAAATATGTGTTTTTTCTAGATTTTTTTGACTGTCTTAGACAGCTACCTTGGTACTTTTAACCAAACGCTGATTCAATTTCACCACGGTAAACTTCCGGGTAAAAGGGCAACTTCTTCCTTCTTTTTGTTTTCTATTTTTGCCTATTTTCTAACTCTTCAACATGCGAATGGCAAAATACTATTTACGATTCATATTGTTGATACCAGTCTGGCCCTTTTTTCTCCAAATAGAAGTTAGGAAAACCTTTGAACTTCTTGTGTTCAAAATAGGGGGTAGCTTCCTGAAGGAGTTGAAGCAGACGTTTGAAATTGCCTACTCCGCTGGTGGAAAGCCACTGCTCCATAGCTTCCTTATCGGGATAATACTGAGCAGAACCCTGCCAGATGGCTCTTCCTCCCAGAAATCCTGATGCGCCTGATTCAGTAGCCATGCGCACATTCTCCACAAATTCATCTATATCTACTCCCGCTGACAATATTACCCAGGGAACACCAGCCAGAGCCGTCACTTCTCCACAAAAATCTTTGATTTCTGACAGGTTATAAAGAGCTTCTCTTTTTACTCCGTCAAATTCTCCCTGACAATATTCTTTAGCAAATTTTAGATTAGCGGGAAATTCCACCTTGAGAATGTCAACTCCATACTGGGAGCGAGAAAACTCCTCTACATAATCCTTGACTATTTTTGGCTTGCGCCGAGCAAAAGTAGCATTATCCTTTTCTTCGCCAGGCAAGAAAGGATAATTCACCAGCTCTAAGACAAAGGGAAGATCGTATTGCTGACAATCTCTACCTACTTGCCTAATTATATCCTTTTGGTGATTTACTACATCGGGAGAAGCATCTCCGCGATAATAAATAAGGAGTTTTACAGCATCTGCTCCGGTTCGCTTCGTCTTTTCCACTGTCCAATCTGATATTAAGCTTGACTTTATTTCTTTACCACTTTTACCTGCTTTCTCTCCCCCTGTCTCCTCACTACAAAGAAGAAGGCCTGTTCCTTTGGTAAAATACTTTATAGCATTGGGATATCCGTAAATAGGATCAACAAGAGTAGCACTCGAATAAGGAGATAGCACCTTGATTATTATTCTTTTAAACTCAGCTAAGTCCTCATATTTTACCTCATCAGCCTCTTTAGAAAGCACTTTAGCCAGCATCCTCTTTAAAGAACCCCTTTGATCAATGGCCATCATCTTAAACCGACCATTCTCATCGGCCAATGCCCTTAAACCACGTATTTTACCGGCAGAAATAGGTACCTTTTCCATCAACTTCCCTCCGAAATATGTTTTTATAAATAGGTCACACTTTGGTTTCTTCTAAAATCTCTTTTTTTCTGTCATTGCGTAAATATTCAGTGAATCACGTCATTGCGAACGGAGTGAAGCAATCTCGGTTTTCTCTCTTGGGGTAAACTCCATAATTCTGAGATTGCTTCGTCGCCCTGAAGGCTTTCAGGGGTCCTCGCAATGACCAGCAATGAATTTCGATTCATCATTCACGATTCACTGAAACCAACCATCTTTTCTACTTCTCTTAAATAAGGAGCACCCTCCATAGGGCCCTTTTTAGTTACGGCCAAGGCACCCACGGCATTAGCAAATCTAGCCACTCGCTTAATAGGCCATCCTTTAAGAAGTCCGGCTATAAAAGCAGCATCGAAGCAGTCACCCGCTCCAGTTGGGTCTATTTCATCCACCGGAAAAGAAGGAACCTTTAACTTCTCCTCTTTCATATAAATACAGGAACCTTCCTCACCCAACTTGAGAGCCACTATCTCCGGGCCGCATTCGAGCAACCTCCTACAGGCTCTATCTATATCCTTAATTCCCATCAACATCCTCACTTCCTCTCCACTGGGTAAAATAATCTCACAAGAAGAGAGAATAGGCTCACAGATTTCCCTGATTTTTTCTATGGCCAATAGCTCAGAACGAAGGTTGGGGTCAAAACTGATCTTTCCTCCTGAATTCTTAACTATCTCCACTGCTCTATAACACCACCTACGCCAGGAATCATTTATGGACAGGGTTGAGCCCATTATATGAAGATAACTTATCCCCGACAAATAATCTCTATTAAGCTGAGTCTGGCTAATTCTTCCTGAAGCAGCCTGGGGAATATGATAAATGAATTGGCGAGTTCCGTCACTATAATAGGTGACAAAAGCCACTCCTGTAGTATAATTATCTAAGGATTGAACATAGGTAGTATCCACCCCGTCTTCTTTCAATCTATTTATGATTAGCTTTCCGAAATCGTCTCTCCCTACGCTGCCGATAAAACCAGAGGATATGCCTAATCTGGCTATAGCATCGATAAAAATAGCCGGGGCTCCACTGGCAAACGGACCAGCAAAAGTCCCTTTGACCCCAAGAGGCTCATCTATATTTTCTCTCATAATCTCTACCACTAACTCGCCCATCGAGATTACACGGTGATCCATATCCTCTTTCCCTGTTAAGATTATCCAAACATTATAAAGGATTCCTCTCGGCTGTCAAATTCTTCTCTCTTTTGACTATAATAGACTTTCCTTCCTGCGAGTAATGCAAACCAGTCGTTCGCTTCTCTTCCGGTATGATTTCCCGTCAGAGGTAGAGAACTTATCGCAAATAACAAAACCAGCATTGCGTAGAAGGGGGACCAACTCTTTCAACCCATAGGGTCTTTGGAGGTGTATTTCTTCATCTCCATCTTCAAATATGAATCTAGTAGTAGCGATTCTTTTCTTTGAATCGTAACTTAGCTCTTGAAGGAATCTTGTTTTGCCGAACTCACGGAACTGGCCCTCACGATGCTTATTCCTGAATGAAGTCTCTGTAACGCTATCAAAAACAAAAAATCCATTCAGCTTAAGTAAATGACTTATCTTGGCCAGATATCTGGCAACCTCTTCTTCTGGCAGTAGATAATTGATAGAATCAAAGGTGCAAAGGGCAAGATCAAAAACGCCTTCCATCTTAAGCTGCCTCATATCCTGGATTTCAAAGGAAAGAAGCAGTCCTGGCTCGACTTTGGCCCTGGCAGCAGCAATCATCTCTGGAGATTTATCTATACCGACAACAGAGAATCCTTGCCGAGCTAATTTCAAAGCTAGAGTTCCCGTGCCACAGGCAACATCAAGAACGCGCCGGTCAAAAGAATAGTCATCCACAAATAGTTCCCTTACTAATCCAAAATAGGAGTCAGCGAAATAACTCCACCCCTCATCATATATCTGACTTAGTCTCTGGTAGGGACTTGCCATTTTTATGCACCGTGACTCGTTCCAATTGCGACGGCAAAGGCATCAACGCCTGTGCGCTTAACAAACTCTACAGCTTGATCCGGGTTAGTGAGGTGGGCCATTGCATCAACTCCTGCGCCATGTCCATCTTCAATCCCGCCAAGACAGCCGAGCTCGCCTTCAACCGTCACGCCACATCCATGCGCCATCTGGACAACCTGGCGGATAACTGCAACGTTGTACTCAAAGCTTGCTGGCGTTTTACCATCTCCTTTCAGTGCTATTGATCTGTCCTAAAAAGTAGCCTATTCCTTTTTTCTTCCTAAAATTGAAATCATCAAAACCATTATAGATGACTTCTCTCAAAGGTCAAATCTCGCATAAATTAAATAATATTTGCCACCACACTACTTGGATTTTCAAAATAGAAACTTCCATAAAATAAGAGTTACAGAGATTCAAATGGCTAAAAATGACGTTTTGCTGTCAAACTTCGGTTTAAAAACAATAGCCTTTACCATAAAAGTAAATGTCCCTCTCATTTACACCTTGGGTAATTTCTTTCTCGGAAGGACTATTCGTAAAATGTTTGACAGGGGATTTGACTACCCGGCAGCGGTTGATTCTAAATTATTTGCCAGGCATAGAAAGTATATGATCTACCTTATTCAGCTACCCAGTGAGGAGTAAGGAGTATGACCTCTTATCTTTTCTGTCCTAATCCCATTTTAAACCACATAAAGAATTGGCCGGGAAACCTCTTATTTATATTCCAGTACATTCTATAGTGTTTGAACAATCCTCTAAAAAGACCGAACTTTTCTTCTTTTAATGTAATCTTTAAACCCCTGCACTTTATACTCTTCCAACCATATCCGTTTTCTACAATAAATTTGTTAATTGCGGCTTCTGTTCCATATCCGGTACCTCTTAGGTTAATCTTTTGCAAGATTTCTCTTCGCAAGGCACGCTCTCCAGAGAAGATATCAATTCCAAAAAGGGGCTCCCCGCTGTTATCCCGAAAACTTAAAGTCATATCTACCTCTCTTCTTATTATAGGTTCAAGTAAATCTTCAATATGCCTTTTGGTTAACCCTTTTAGATCTGCATCAAGGAAGAGAATTATTTCTCCATTTGAGTTTTCAATTCCCGTCTGCATTGCATCGCCTTTACCCATATTCTTTTCTAAATCAATGAGTTTTATTCGGTCAATTTTGGAGAGGATTTCTTTGGTATTATCAGTTGAGCCATCGTTAACCACAATAATTTCATCTAAGAGAGCAGTCTCCCTTGTTACATTGAGAACTTCTAAGATTCGTTCTCCTTCATTGTAGGCACAAATAATACAAGATATCTGCATAAAAACTCCTTACCCCCCTCCTCTCTTTGCCCACCTCTAGTGCTTCTTTCTTTTCTTGGGGATGAGTAAGAATTGAATAAATTTCTTCGGCCACAGCTTCTCCTCTAGCCTCCACTATAGATATAGCTTCTCCCAGCAAGGGCAAAGCTCTTATCTCACAGTAGGAACATTCTCCAATAAGTTTCTCTATGATCGTGGCAGCAATAAGGTCCTCGGCATGTCCATTAGAAAGAAAGAGAACTCTTCTTTTTCTTTCAGATTGTGCTGGTGGCATAAAATTATCCCTTCCTGTTTTTCTTAAGGGCCTCTTTTATCCCCTTTATATAGGAATGTTGGACAATTATCTTCATAAGAACTCTAAGAGTGAAGTTACGGTTGTGTTTATCCAGATAAATTAGAAGTCTTTTTCCCCAGGGCTTATCCATCCAATCACCTATGGTTAGTAGCCAATCCAGAAAGAAAAAGAAAAAGCTAATCTGAGTCATATACTTAACCGTTGAAGTGGAATGCTTTCTATAAAAAAGGACTGCTGTACGTCCCCGCGCCTTTTCCCTGGCACATATGTGGGGAAGATCTATTAGGTGGACTCTTTTCTGATAATGATATCCCACCGCCCTTTTATTGGTTCTTACTCTTAGTCCCAGTCTTTTTAGTCTTTCCCCCATTTCCAGATCTTCCCAGCCATATTCTTCGAAATCCTCATCAAAGGGGTCTGCCTGGGCCAAAAAAGATCTCTTCACTGATGTGTTTCCTGTGGCAAAAAAGGCAGTTGACATATCGGTCAATTTCATTCTCTCTTTGGTCGGATTTTCTATACTTCGGGTGCGAATTACCGGTCCTCGCACTACAATTGCATCATATTGTTTATGATAACGAAGGTGCTCCTCAATGAAATGGGGGCTGACCATAATATCACTGTCAATGAAAATGATAACCTCACCCTTCGCTTTCTGTAAGCCATAATTTCTAGCTGCAGCAGGACCCTTTTTTTCTTGCCTGAGATACTGAAGAAAGCAAGGAGCACTGAGTTCCTTAATCATCGCTTCTGTATTGTCCGTGGAGCCATCGTCAATAACTATAATCTCATAGGTCTCCTTAGGATAGGTTTGGTTAAATAAGCTGATGAGTGCTCTTCTTAGTATGTCTCTCCGATTATAAGTAGGAATTATTATGCTTGCTTCCATGATCTTCGTATCTCGTATCTCGTATCTCGTATCTCCCATTTTTGTTGTGTATTTCGAAGTTTTTTTCCAGATACTAGATACTAGATACGATTTACGTTTTTTACTTCTCCTTATCTTTATCCATGAACTATGAACATATTCAATCTTCTTCCAGTTTAAACTGTTTTCTGTACAATCTTGCATATAACCCATCTTTAGCTAGAAGTTCTTCATGAGAGCCAATTTCCTCTATTCTCTTCTCATTGAGCACAACGATTGTATCTGCTCCTTGAATAGTAGAGAGTCGATGGGCGATAACGAAGGTAGTTCTATCTTGCATCAGTCTTTCCAGCGCCTGCTGAATCAGAATCTCACTTTCTGTATCCAGAGCGGAGGTTGCCTCATCAAGGATGAGAATACGAGGATCTCGAATAATAGCTCTGGCAATGGCAACGCGCTGTCTCTCTCCTCCTGAGAGTTTTAGCCCTCGCTCACCCACTTGCGTCTCATATCCATCTCTCTGTTGGATGATAAAATCATGCGCATTAGCCTTTTTGGCTGCAGCAGCAATTTCCTCATTGGAGGCCTCTATCTTGCCATAGGCAATGTTGTTTCGTATGCTACCGTTAAAAAGTATTGTCTCCTGAGAAACAATACTTATCTGTTTCCTTAGGCTGGCTAACTTCACCTTCTTGATATCGTATCCATCTACAGTAATAAGCCCAGAAGTGGGCTCATAAAAACGGGGAATAAGACTAACCAGGCTTGTTTTACCTACACCACTGGGCCCTACCAGGGCTAATCTTTTGCCTGGCTTTACTTCTAAATTGATATTCTGCAGGATTGATTCTTCATCATAGCCAAAATAGACATTCTTCAACTGCACATAGCCCTTTAGATGCGGTATCTCCACTGCCTGAGGAGATTCTTTTATTTCAGGCTCTGTATCCATGAGCTCAAAAACCCTCTCTGCTGAAACCATTGCCTGTTGATAAACACCAAAAGTCTGGCTAATATAGGCCAAGGGATTAACTGCCAGAGCTATGTATCCCAAAAAGGTAATCAGTTCTCCTGTGCTTAAGGCTCCTCTTATGACCTCTCTTCCTCCATACCAGAGGATTCCTGCTAGCCCTATCAGGGTCAATATCTCCATAGAAGGAGTAAGAGCAGCAATGAAGCGAGTTCTCTTTATGGATAACTGAAGAGTCCTGGCATTTTCCTCTTTGAACCTCTCAATCTCTCTACTTTCTGCGCCAAAAGACTTTACTACCTCAACTCCCACTATCGTCTCCTGCAGGATAGAAGAGATATTAGCTATTCTAGCCTGAATGGAACTGCTAAATTTTCTTATCCACTGACCAAATTTATTAGCAGCAAAGGCAATAATAGGAATGACTATTAGAACAAAAAGGGAAAGCTGCCAATGAATATAAAAAATTAACCCAAAGACACCTATCAAAATAAGACAATTGGTAAGGAAATGAACAGTTGTATTAGTGAGGGCATTTTGTAACTGGTCAACATCATTGATAACCCGGGAGATAATCTCTCCGGTCTGCTTTCTTCTATAAAAACTCAAAGAAAGACACTGTAG
>JABUBK010000143.1_pt1 | contig 14814 bp, 16 predicted proteins | sample 7332671 | NCBI WGS metagenome assembly JABUBK01 (sample SAMN07256342, study PRJNA390944) | subsurface metagenome | isolation source: Methane hydrate marine sediment | place: Pacific Ocean: Eastern North Pacific, ODP site 1244 | collected 2002
GAATCTGAGAGAAGAAAGGCAAATTTGGAGAAATTAATAAGAATTGCTTCTGATTTTGAGAGAACAAAGACAGAAGCAACTTTCAATAGCTTTATGATTTATCTAAGAGAAGTTCTAAAAGCGGCTGAACTTGAACCTGAGGAACTTGTTCCTGGTGTTGGGGATGAGGTTAAAGTTATGTCAATTCATGCAGCTAAAGGGTTGGAATTTCCAATAGTTTTTATTCCTATGCTGTGCGAGAGGGATTTTCCTGATTTAAGAATAAGTTACAGTCCTTATAAAGCTCCATACTCTTTAAGAGGCGATGTAGAATATCTTCCTGATATGGGTAGTTACACAAGTAAATCTAAATATATAAATGCACTGAAAGAGATTGCACTTGAGGAAGAGAGAAGGCTTTTTTATGTTGCCTGCACGCGTGCAAAGGATAAATTATATCTATCCTATAGTCCTTTTAGTGGAGAAACTAAAAAGCCCAAGAAAATATCAAGATTTTTGCAAAGTGCTTTAGATGAACAGTTAGTAGAAATATTGGGAGAGGATATTAGAGAAAAATTAAAAGTAATGGAAAATCCAATGCTTCAAGCTGAATATAAAATTAAGAGAAAAAGGAAGAAATGGCCAGAGGAGAAAAAAGACATAAATTTAGCTGACTTTGTAGAAAAAGACCAAGCGTTGGATGAAATTGAAAGTAAATTAAGATCAAAATTTCCTAAAATTACAATTTCTGAGAAGATAAAGGAAAAAGCATTAAATAAAGAGAAAGACATAAAAAATGTTATATCTACTGGTAAAAAAAGAATATATAGAAGAAAGGAGAAGAAATTTACTCTTCATTCACCAATATTTAGCTACTCCGCTTTGTCAATTTATAAGGATTGTCCAAAAAGATATTTTTGGACTTATATTCAGCCACTTCCGACACCGAATCGATTATCAATTAAAATAGGAAATTTAATACACCAGGCAATTGAGAGATCAATTATTGAAAAAACTGCACTTGAAAAATTGGATTTTCCAATTGGATGGGGTGAGAGTCTAAGTTGGGGTGAGATATTAAGTGGTGAAGATCTTATATATGAGGAAAAAATTCCAAAAATTAAGAATATGATTAAAAATTACTTGCTCAGTCGTTTCTCAAAAACAGATGAAAATATATTAGCAGTAGAACAACTTTTTAATTTAAAAATTAATAAATATATTATCAGGGGATTTATGGATAGAATTCAAAAAATAGACAATGAACTTTATGAGATAGTTGATTTCAAGAGTGGCAAAAAACCAATAGATCTTAATTTAAAAGAAAACCTTCAATTGAAAATATATTCTTTAGCTCTCAGTGAATTATATAAAATATCACCAGAAAAGATAAAATGCACTTTGTTTTTCTTGGAGGATGGGATAGAAGAATCATTTATCTACTCAAAGAAGGAACTCCCAAAAACAAAGAGAGAAATCATAAAGCTTATAAAAAGTATTGAGAAATCAAAATTTAATACAAATCCAAATCCTCAAAACTGCACTAAATGTGATTTTTACAATATTTGTAAAGATCACTATATAAAATAAATACAAGATATTTATAGATTTATTTTATTTTTAAACATGGACATTTTCTTTTCTAATCCTTTCTTTATTTTATGTTATAATTTCACAAAAATTTATTAATAAAGATCTTTATTTTAAATATTTAAAAATGGTGGAAAATTATTTGGATAATAGTCCTAAATTAGGAAAAGAAATTTATATATCACCTGATGCAAAAGTGATTGGCAAAGTTAAGATAGGTGAGCATGTAAGTATCTGGCCAGGCGCAGTGGTTAGAGGTGATATTAATGAAATATCAATTGGTGATTATTCTAATATTCAGGATAATTGTGTCTTGCATGTGGATCCAAAATACCCTTTAAAAATTGGTAATTATGTAACAGTTGGTCATGCTGCAATTTTACATGGATGTGAGATTGAAGATAATGTTTTAATAGGCATAAATGCTACTATTTTAGATGGGGTTAAAATTGGAAAATGTTCAATTATTGGAGCAGGTTCTGTTATTCCTGAAAAAAAAGAAATACCACCACATAGCTTAGTTGTAGGTGTACCAGGTAAAGTTATAAAAAAGCTGACAGAAGAAGATGGTGAAAAGTTAAAAAGCTACGCTCTTCACTATTGGGAAATAGCAAAAAATTATAAAAGGTAAAAAATATAGGAAGCGTTGTTTATATTTTTCTCATCTATCTACCCTCTCCCTTGGTGGGAGGGGAAATGGAGAGGGGGAAATTTAAAATATTTTCGAAAACATGCCACAAATCTCTAAAAAGAGCTTAAATTTATCAAATTATAATAATTATTATAAAAAATATTAACTTCAATTATTCTATTTAATTATCTAATAAGAGGATGTTATGGGAATAAAAATTGCAGTAATTGATAGTATGGGAGGAAGTATTGGCAGTCAGATAATAACACAACTAAGGCAGAATTTTGGTCATAAAATAGAAATAATTGCACTTGGGACTAATGCTATTGCAACGAGCAATATGTTAAAAGCAAAAGCAAATAGAGGAGCAACAGGAGAAAATGCTATAAAAATTACCATCGAAGAGATGGATTTAATATTTGCTCCCATATCTGTATTAATACCCAATTCAATGATGGGAGAGATCACCCCAGCTATAGCTGAATATATTAGGAAATTTAAAAAGAAAAGGCTGTTTATTCCACTTTGTAATCCACCATTAACAATATTGGGAGCTGAGAAAAAACCACTCCCAAGGCTTATTGATGAGGGTATAGAGATTGTTAAAGAAATGATTAAAAAGAATGAGTAAGTTATTATGTTGGATTTTGGATTTTCTATATAAAAATATTAAAAACTCAGATAATTATACTTTCTATAAAAAATATTTATAAAATATGATTTTTATTATAAAATTGATTAATATAAAAAGAATTAATATAAAGGATAAAAGGAGATTTATATGTGTGAGACCAAGGTATATATTGAAAAGGATGGGAAAAAGGAAGAGATATTTGAAAATGTAATAGATATTCAGAGTGAGGAAGATGGCTTTTTCTTAAAAGACCTTTTTGGTGAGCAGAAATTTATTAAAGCTAAAATTAAGTATATAGATTTTATGAAACATGAAATGGTGCTTACTGAATCTGAAGGTGATAAATAATATAAATATTTTTTGGTTTTCATTAAAAAATTCCACTATTTAAAAGGTTTAAGATAATATGTAACACTATTGTTGAATGGAAAATAAATTATGTGGTAAAATATCTAAACTAATTGGAAAAAGACTTTCCAGAAATATTAAGTTGATTTTAATTCTTATTTAAAATTTTGATTTAAATATAAATATATTTTGATAATAGGACCACGACGGTCTAATTTGACTGAAGTCAAATTTGTCGTGGTTTTTTATTTTTGGGACTTGATCTTAGGATAATCTGTCTATTATTTCATAGAAAAGTGATTATTTAATAAATAAAAATTGAAAAATAAAATAAATAATAAATTAAAGAAGATACTTTATTCATATTTTAATAATGCAAGGGGGTGAGGAAAAAATATTTGATTTATTAAATTTTATTTGATCTTCACATTAAATTTTTAATTAAGAAAGGGGAACAAATGCATATCCCAGATGGTTTTTTGGATTTAAAAACAGCATTAACTACTGCTATAGCTTCAACTGGAGGTCTTGGTTATGCAGTTAAGGAAGTTAGAAAGAAACTTGGTGATAAACATATTCCACTTTTAGGTGTAACTTCGGCATTTATTTTTGCAGCTCAGATGTTAAATTTTCCAGTAGCTGGTGGTACAAGTGGTCATTTCTTAGGAGGAGCCTTAGCAGCAATATTATTAGGTCCATGGGCATCTCTTTTGATTATGACTGTTGTTCTTGTTATTCAATGTTTAGGCTTTGCAGATGGAGGATTAACTGCATTAGGAGCAAATGTTTTTAATATGGGAATCATCGGAGGAGTTTTCACATATTATTTTATTTTCATTCCATTAAAGAAAGCATTGCCAAAAACAAAAAGAGGATTTCTCACAGCTTCAGCAATTGCTGCTTGGGCATCAGTTTTTATAGCTTCCATTATCTGCTCGTTAGAGTTGGCTATTTCTGGAACTAGTCCATTAAATTTGGCATTACCAGCAATGGCTGGAGTGCATGCTTTAATAGGAATAGGTGAAGCAATTGTTACAATAGTTGTCCTGGCTATTGTTATACAAATAAGACCAGATTTAATAAGGGGATATTCAGAATCTGAAGAAGAAACCTAAAAAATATATTGTTTAATTTATAAGATGGTAAAGGTTGTATAGATGTAAATTTATTTGTTTAATACTATTTATGAAATATTAATTTAGAGGGGAAGAAATGAAAAAAAATATTGGAGGTTTTGTTTTTATAAGTTTAATAATTGCATTAATTTTAGCGATACTCATATCACCATTTGCATCACCCTGGCCCGATGGATTAGAGAAAATTGCAGAAGATAAAGGATTTATTGAAGAGGCTCTTGAAGAAGGTGTATGGAAATATTCTCCAATTCCAGATTATGCATTTCCAGGGGTGGGTAGTGAAGTAATCGCCACTGCATTAGCTGGATTGATTGGTACGCTTATAACTATAACAATAGGATGGTTGATTGGAAAATTTATTGTAGTTAAATAGTAATTAAATAATAATAATTAATAAGTTGAGACATTCATTTTTAGATAAATACAGCAATTTAAATAGTTTCATACATGAACTAGACCCCAGAGTAAAGATAATAACAACATTATTTTTCTTAATTATGGTTATGACTACTTCTCCAGTTTTTCTTTGGGCATTCTTAATCTATTTCTTAATTGAACTCATCATTTTAATAATTTCCAAAATTCCGATACTTTTTATATTAAAGAGATTTCTCATGGTGATACCGTTTATTCTATTTATTGTTATCTTTGCTCCTTTTATCAGCAAAAATGGATATGCTGGTTCTTACAATTTGGGTATCCTGCGAAATCTTGGTGGTGGATTCTATAATATAAATTCAGTTCTTGTAATAATGAATGTGGTTTTAAAGAGCTTCTTGAGTATCATTGCTCTTATACTTCTTTCTTCAACAAGTCCCTTTTCGCAACTTCTATTGGGTTTCAGGAAATTGAAAGTACCCTCAATCTTAACTAATATAGCATCTTTCATGTATCGTTATGTTTTCGTCATAGTTGATGAAGTCCAAAGAATGATAAGAGCAAGAAATGCAAGAAATTACAGAGGTAAGTGGATTTGGCAATCAAAAGTAGTAGGAAGTATAATTGCAAACTTATTTCTGAGAAGTTATGAGAGGGGAGAAAGAGTTTATTTAGCAATGTTATCCCGTGGATATAATGGCGATCTCATCTTGAATTATAAATACAAAATGAGATGGATTGAGTGGCTTTATTTGATCATTTTCTTTGTAATTTTAACTTTAATAAGATTCTTTATTGGATAGTAATTTTTTAAATATAGTTCATGAAGCTCAAAGAGTGATAAGCACAAGAAATGCAAGAAATTTAATTTTTTATTAGGGATTACTCTATTGGGAACTACTTTAGGTTAGTAAATTATATACTTTTTCAACTGAAAAAAATTGTGAATATATCTATTAAAAGGTGGAAAATTTATGTTTGATGATAAAGAACTTGCTATTGAGATTGAGGATCTAAGTTTTATTTATCCTGATGGAACGGAAGCTCTAAAGGGAGTGAGTTTGAAAGTTCGTCAAGGTGAATCTTTAGCTGTAATTGGTCCAAATGGAGCGGGAAAGAGTACATTACTTCTTAATTTAAATGGTTTATTAAGGGGAAACGGTTTAATAAAAATATTTGGTATTGAAATTAATTCTTCAAATTTAAAAAATATTAGAAAGAAAGTAGGTCTTGTCTTTCAAAACCCCGATGATCAATTATTTTGTTCAACTGTTTACGAGGATGTTGCTTTTGGTCCTACAAATTTGGGATTAAACAGGGAAGAAGTGGAAAGAAGGGTAAAAGATGCTCTTTTTAAAGTGGAGATGGGGGGATATGAAAATTCTAATGCTTTTCATCTTAGTTATGGTCAAAAGAAGAGAGTAGCTATAGCTACTATTTTATCAATGAATCCCGATATTGTTGCTATAGATGAGCCCAGTAGCAATTTAGATCATAATTCACAAATAAGGCTTGCAAAGATATTAAATTCATTATTAAAAACGAAATTGATAGTAACCCATGATATACCTTATGCAGCTTTATTATGTGATAGAGCAGTTATTTTGGACAATGGAAAAATAGTTGCTGATGGATTATTTTTTGATATTTTGTCAAAATTTGAATTATTAGAAAAGCATCGTTTAGGTTTACCACCAGGGTTTTCCATTAAAAAATTAAAAGAAGATAAGAAGAAACTATTATAAAAATTTATTATTTTATTGCTATGATTTATAATTAATTTGGATAATTAATAATATTGTTATTTGATGATATTACATTATGATATTTCCATTGTTACGATTTTTTATTAAATATTTTGTTGGAATTAATTTTTTAAAGGAGAGAATAGCTGTAATGCCAATATTTGAGTATAAGTGTAAAAAATGTAGTAAGGTTTTTGAAGAATTAATCTTATTATCCAGTTCTGATGATGTAATCACATGTCCAAAATGTGGGAGTAAAGAGTTAATTAAACTTTTTTCAAAATTTAGCTCAAATGTATCTGAAGAATCCCCTGATTTAGATTTGGGCTCAACTTCATCTTCATGTCCTACCTGTTCTCTTGATACCTGCAGCACTTGTAAGTAACTTACTATTAGTAAGTAAAATGGTAGATTAAATGAGGAGGTAATTTGAGAGATTGGGAAAGTTTAGAAGATGTATATAATGAAGTCTTAAATTGTAAAAAGTGTGCACTTCATAAAAATAGAACAAATGTTGTTTTTGGATCAGGAAATGATAAAGCAGTTGTTATTTTTATCGGGGAAGCTCCAGGTTATTATGAAGATTTAAAAGGTAAGCCGTTTGTTGGTGCTGCAGGTAAGCTCTTAACAAAATTACTCAAATCAGTGGATCTTTCAAGAGAGCAAGTTTATATAGCAAATGTTATAAAATGTAGACCCCCTAATAACAGGAATCCTTTATCTGGGGAAATAGATATCTGTAAAAAGTATTTATATGCCCAAATTGATTTTATAAATCCACAAATAATTTGTACATTAGGTAATCTTGCAACTAAATTAATTCTAAAAAAGAATGTGGGAATAACAAGTGTCAGGGGAAAATTGTTTAGAGTTGGGGGTAGATTAGTACTTCCCATTTATCACCCCGCAGCAGCACTTTATACTCCATCGTATTTACCTTCACTCGAGAAGGATTTCGTCACTATGAAAAAGGTACTTGATAAGCAGATTGAACTTCCAATTGAAGATGAAGTGGAAAGCAAAGAACAACTTGGATTATTTTGATTATTCCTTTAAATATGAATTATTTATTTAAGTATGAAGTAGAAAGCAAAGAAGAATTTGGTCCATTTTGATAATTTCTTAATTCATAAAAAATCCCATTTACACAAAAAATTCAAAAAACTCAATTTTGTTAAAAATTTATTTTCAAATAATTCTAAAGAAATTAATTCTCACCATCTCAGTTTCCCTCTATTTTTATGCAATAATAGTAAGATATTATTAATGAAGTTATTCTAATATAAGATATAGTTTTTTCTCTTCTTTTCTTTAAATGAGAAATATAATTTATTTTTAATATGGTCACTATGAATAAATATAGAGAAAATTTTATAATAACAACTTCTGAGCAGGAAACTTTAAATTTGGCTAAAAAAATAGCCAAATTATTAAAACCTGGAGATGTTATAAGTATAAGTGGAGAACTTGGAACTGGAAAGACATGTTTTGTAAAAGGTTTAGCACAAGGAATGGGGATTTCTCAGGTTGTAACAAGTCCGAGTTTTGTTATTTTAAAAATTTATTATAATAAAATTCCACTTTATCATTTCGATGTCTATAGATTGGATAAATCTTTTCAACTTGAGGAAATAGGATTTCAACAATTTCAATATGGAGATGGTATAACAGTTGTTGAGTGGGGGGACAAAGTTAGTGAAATATTAGCTTTTGATCATCTTGAGATAAATTTCTACTATTATGAGAATGATAAGAGAAAAATAAAAATTACTCCTCATGGAGAGAGTTGGGAAAAACGGTTGAATAAATCTAAATTTGTGAAGGTGACAGATTAAATATGTATATATTGGGGATAGATACTACAACTTCAATAATGACTATAGCATTATCCAAGGATGAAAGGATTTTAACGGAAAGCTCAGTTGATTGTGGTCAATTTCATGTTGTTAAAATAATTACGGAGATTGATGAAGTCTTTAAGAAAACTGAGGTGGATTTAAGTCAGATTGATTTAATTGGGGTAGATATTGGACCTGGAATGTATTCTGGAACAAGAATAGGATTGGCTCTGGCAAAAACATTGAGTCAAATAAATTTTATAGATATTGTAGGAATTACATCTGTACATGCTTTGGCTTTTCAGGCATCGAAGAAAATAAATCAATTAAAAAATGAATTACAGTCAAAAGGTGAAAGAATACAAGGACAAAAATTTTGCATATCATCTCTAATAAATGCCAGGAGGGGAGAAGTATATAGTTCGTTCTTTGCATCCAGAAAAAGCTATTTGGAAAAGATTAAAAAAGATGAATTACTAACTATAGATGATTTAATACATAAAATATTTGAGTTGATAAATATTTATAAAAAAGTAGTTCTTTGTGGAGATGCTTTAATTGACTATCCACAAATTAGTAGTATATTTGAAAAAGAGAAGAAGGTAATGCTTCTTAAAAATATTATTTTACCAAGAGCCAGTTCAATAAATTACCTGGCTTTTTATAGATATAAAGAAGGTAAAGTTGATGATTATATGCAATTGATACCAAGATATGTTAGACCATTTATTCCTTTTGGAAGATAAACTAATATGAATGATTTTAATTTGGATGAAATAAAAATTCACAAAATGAAGTTTGGAGATGTAGACCAGGTATATGCTATTGAAGTTGATACTTTTCCAACTCCGTGGAGTAAATCAAGTTTTTTATCTCAAATACTAAGAAGGAGATTTAACTTATATCTTGTTGCTAAAAAAGATAATGAGGTTTTAGGTTATGCAGGAATGGTTCAAAGAAGTAAAGAGGGACATATTACCACAATTGCAGTAAAAAATAGATTTAAAAGAAAAAGGATAGGAACTATTCTATTAATTTATTTAATAAAAGAGGCTATAAAAAGAGGTTTAGTAAATCTATATTTAGAAGTTAGAGAATCTAATAAAATTGCTCAGGAATTCTACAGAAAATTTAAATTTTCTACTATTGGGAGGAAAATAGGTTATTACTCAGATACAAATGAGGATGCTTTAATAATGACAATGGATAATATATCAAATTCTAAATATAAAGATTTTATTTTTAAAATCGAAAGTGATCTTTTGAATAAGTAATAAAGGATAATTATTTGAAAAACAAAAATATAATTTTGGGGATAGAAACATCTTGTGATGATACAGCGGCAGCAATTTTAAAGAATGGTCACAGTGTCTTATCGAATATTGTATCTACGCAGGAAGAATTACACGCTGAATTTGGTGGGGTTGTGCCAGAAATTGCTTCAAGAAAACATATAGAAATTATCAATATTGTAATAGCTCAGGCTTTAAGAAAAGCAAATGTTGATTTTGAGGATTTAATTGCTGTTGGTGTAACATGTGGACCTGGTTTAATTGGCTCTCTCCTGATTGGAATAGCTTCAGCAAAAGCTATTAGTTATAGTTTAAAAATACCTTTAATTGGGGTTAATCATGTTTTAAGCCATATATATGCAAATTTCATAGAAAATCCTGATATTAAAAGACCAATTATCAGTTTAGTTGCATCTGGTGGTCATACATCAATATACTTATTAAAGGAGAATGATGAGTTTGAAATTTTGGGCTTAACATTAGACGATGCAGCAGGGGAAGTTTTAGATAAGATAGCAAGATTTTTAAAATTAGGTTATCCAGGAGGACCAGCTATAGAAAAAATATCAATTAATGGAAATCCTGATTCTTACAAATTACCAAGACCTATGTTAGATAAAGGTTTTAACTTTAGTTTTAGTGGTTTAAAGACTGCAGTTATTTATATGGTAAGAAAAGACAAATCTTTGCTTTCAGAGGAAAAATTACCTGATTTAGCTGCGAGTTTTCAGAAAGCTATAATTGATGTGTTGGTTGAAAAAACAATAAGAGCAACTATAAGTTATGAAGTTCCCATCATTGCACTCGCTGGTGGAGTATCATCAAATAGTTATTTAAGAAGTGAGATGAAAGAAAGAGCAAAGTTACGAGGAATTAAGGTAATCTATCCTCCTAAGGAATATTGTACAGATAATGCTGCCATGGTGGCATGTCTTGCTTACTATAAATTAAAAAAAGGTCAGATAAGTAATATGGAAATAGATGCATATTCAAGAATCTAATGGAATAGTAAATTAAGATAATAGGTATTTATTGTTATGATGAAAAGATTTCTTACAAGGAGAAATATTTTAATAGTCTTTTGTATACTAAGTGGAGTTTTTCTGGCGATATCTTTTCCAAATTATGGATTTTTTGCCTGGGTTGCACTTATTCCACTACTTTTTTCTCTATATTATTGCACGAAAAGAGAGGGATTTTTTTTAGGTTTTATAACTGGTTTTATTTTTTTTGGTGGGCTGATGTATTGGATGTGGTATGTAACACCAATAGCATGGATTGGTTTAACCCTCCTTTGTTCTATTTATTTTTCTATACTCTCTTTCTTTATACATCTTATTCTAAGAAAAACGAAATCATGGGTTAGACTTTTTTTACTTCCAATATTCTGGGTACTATTTGAATTTTTATGGTCTCTTACTCCATTAACATTTGGTTGGGGGATTTTAGGATACTCTCAGCACTTCTTTTTACCTTTACTTCAGATAGCAAGAATAACAGGAATTTATGGAATATCATTTTTGATAGTGTTATTTAATTTAACTATTTTAGAAGCATTTCAACTTTTTTATATTAAAAATTTCAAATATTTTCATAATATAGTTGAACATTTATTAAGGTTATTTAGAAGAAAAAGACAGTTAATTTATAGTTTTAAATATATAGCTTTCTCAATTATTTTAATTATTTTAACTGTTGCATATGGTTTTATTCCTTTTTTGAAGAATAGTCCAAAAAATTTGTATTTCAGAAATTTAGATGAATTAAAGTTATCACTCATCCAACCCAACATACCCCAGGATATAAAAGTATCAGATATTCATATAGATTTCATACTGGAAACATTAGAAGAACTTTCTAAAAAAGCATCAAAGGATAAACCAGATTTAGTTGTTTTTCCTGAATCTGCGATACCATTAACATTTTTAGAAGAAGAACTAAAAGGAGAACAAGTAAAAGAAGGAAAAGAGGAATATAAAATGCAAGGAGAAAAAGAAGAAGGAAAGGAAGAAAATGTCGAACTAAGTTCTTCTTATAGGTGGGTAAAAGAATTAATTTCTGAGATAAGAACAAATCTGCTTGCTGGGGTTCATAGTGAAGATAAAGATGGAAATTTTCATAATTCTGTAATCTTGTTAGATAAAAAGGGAAGATTAATAGATATATATAACAAGATTCACCCGGTTCCTTTTGGTGAATTTGTTCCAGCAAGAAAATTTTTAGGTAATATTGGTCCGTTACGAATATTAAAATATGATATAAGAGCAGGTAATGAATACACAATTTTCCCAATTTCTAAGGGCAAAATTGGTTCTGTGATTTGCTTTGAGTCAGCACTACCACAGATACCTCGAAAATTAAGAAGTAATGGAGCTCAAATTCTATTTGTTGTTACAAATGATGGATGGTTTAAAAATTCCCTTGAACTTGAAGAACATTTCTATATGGCAAGAATTAGAGCTGTAGAAAATGGAGTATATTTTGTTCAATGTGCTAACACCGGAATTTCTGGAATTTGTGCTCCAAATGGAGAAATTATAAATGCAACTTCAAAGAATAAGACTTGTACATTAAGCGAATCTGTTTATTTCATGCCAGATCAAACATTCTATTCCAGATATGGTGATATCTTCTCTTATATCTGCATCTTAATATTTTTAGTATGGTTAATTTTTAAACTACCTATTTAGGTTAAAGATGATTATTAAGGGTAAATTCTATAAAGTAGGCGAGGAAATGGGATAGTCTCACGAATATGTTTTAATTTGCAAATCCAGGCTACTATTCTTTCAATCCCTAAACCAAATCCAGAATGAGGAACAGTTCCATATTTTCTTAAATCTAAATACCATTTAAAGGCATCCACTGGCAAATTATGTTCTTTTATCTTTTTTACAAGCAATTTTATATCATCTACTCTTTGACCCCCTCCAATTATTTCTCCATATCCTTCGGGGGCAATCAAATCATTACTTAGAGAAACTTCAGGTCTTTCAGGATCTGGTTTCATATAGAATGCTTTGCATTGCATTGGGTAATGATGAATAAAAACTGGTTTATCAAAGCTTTCCGAGATTATAGTTTCTTCATCACCACCAAAATCTTCACCCCAACTTATATCTTTGCCTTTCTTTCTTAATAAATCTATTGCCTTATCATATGATATTTTTGGAAATGGTGGTTTTATATTTTCTAATTTACTTAAATCCCTATTTAATATTTCTAATTCACTTTTTCTTTTATTTAAAATTGTTTGAACAATATATGTAACATAATCTTCTTGCAATTTCATATTATCTTCCCAATCAAAATATGCCATTTCAGGTTCTATCATCCAGAATTCCATTAGATGTCTTCTAGTTTTAGATTTTTCTGCTCTAAAAGTTGGACCATAACAATAGACTTTTCCAAAAGCCATTATTGTTGCTTCATTATATAATTGTCCACTTTGACTTAAATAAGCCATCTGATCAAAATATTTTGTTTCAAACAAAGTGCTTGTGTTCTCACAAGCAGCAGGTGTTAAAATTGGAGCATCTATATTTATAAATCCATTGTTGTCTAAATAATCTCGAGAAGCTTTTATAACTTCAGCTCTGATTCTTAATATCGCATGTTGCCTTTTAGAACGTAGCCAGAGATGCCGATTTTTCATTAAAAACCCCACTCCATGAGATTTTGGAGTTATGGGATAATCAGATACAATTTGTAAAATCTTAATATTGTTTGTAAAAAGCTCATATCCACCAATAGCTCTCTCTTCTTTTCTTATCTTACCTTTAATTATTAATGATGATTCCCGAGTCACATTTTGGGCGGATTTGAAAATTTCTGGCTCCACATCGTTTTTAGACACTATACATTGAATTATTCCAGTACCATCTCTTATTAAAAGGAATATTATACTTCCACTTGAACGTCTATTATATAGCCATCCTCTTATTTCAACTTCCTTTCCAATATATTTTGATATATTCTCTATATATACATTTTTTCCCAATTTTATTCACCTCTAATTTATTATATAGGTACTTTAAATAGTTATGTATATTTTTAACAAGTAATATTAAGTATTTTAGCATTTTTAATTTTTTAATATTGATGTTAATCAGCTATAATAAAATGGTAAAAATTCAAACAATTATTATCTTTAAAAATCTAACTATTTACCGATTTGCTGTATAATATTGTAAATTGTTAGAAATTATAAAAAACAAAAATTAAAAATACTTGTTTTTTAATAAAAATAATTTTAAAATGTGGATTATTGATTTTTACAAAACTGTCTTATAAAATATATTAAGATTTTAGCACTCTTTTAAAAAGAGTGCTAGAATTTGTAAGATAGAGACTATTTAAGGTATATTATTAATTTTAAAAACATTTTTAATATTTTGAAAAATTTTTAAATTATCCACCCATAATTGTATCTAAAAAAGGAATAGTTTTAGATTTTTTAAATTTCTAAAAAAGGTTATTCTATAATAAAAAGGATTTTAGAAAGGAGGGTAATATTATGAAATTGAAACCTCTGGGTGATAGAGTGATAGTTCTGCCAAAAGAGAGTGAAGAAGTCACAAAAAGTGGGATAGTTATTCCCGATACGGCTAACGAGAATCCACAAGAGGGTGAAGTAATAGCTGTTGGGCTAGGAAGGATTGAAGAGGGAAAGAGAATTCCTATGGATGTTAAAGTTGGAGATAAAATTATTTATTCAAAATATGGTGGAACTGAGGTAAAGATAGAGGGTGAGGAGCACTTGATATTAAGAGAAAGTGATATACTTGCTATAATAGAGAAATAAATAAGACTAAAAATAAATAAAAGATTCAATGTTAATTTTTTTATCTAAAACAGGTAATTAATAATAGAAACTTAAATAAGGGGAAAAATAAATAGAAGGAGGAATGATATATGGCAAAAGAGATTAAGTATAGTGAGGATGCACGGAGAGCCTTGGAAAAAGGTGTGAATAAGTTAGCTGATGCAATAAAGATAACCCTTGGTCCCAAGGGAAGAAATGTAATTTTAGAGAGAAAATTTGGCTCACCCACAATTACAAATGATGGTGTAACGATAGCAAGAGATATTGATGTAGCAGATGTTTGGGAGAATGTGGGAGTTCAACTTCTTAAAGAAGTAGCTACAAAAACAAATGATGTTGCTGGAGATGGCACAACGACAGCTACACTCTTAGCCCAAGCTATGATTAGGGAAGGTTTAAGAAATGTTGCAGCTGGAGC
>JABUBK010000144.1_pt1 | contig 14783 bp, 13 predicted proteins | sample 7332671 | NCBI WGS metagenome assembly JABUBK01 (sample SAMN07256342, study PRJNA390944) | subsurface metagenome | isolation source: Methane hydrate marine sediment | place: Pacific Ocean: Eastern North Pacific, ODP site 1244 | collected 2002
TTTTATTTCATTTGCATATTTTTTATATCCTGAGAATATTTCTGGATTGGTTATAACAATATTTATTATTGGTTTGATGATGATGCAATTTTCTGTAGGATTTTTTATTTATTATTTTGTTCAAAAAGAGGAAAAAGATATGGAGATAGAGTTGGAAGATACTTTTTTAAGATTAAAAAAGAGATTAATGAACTTTTTTAGGAGGAAATAATTGTCTATTGATTTTTCTCTCATAATTCCTGAAATATTTATATTAATTTCATCTTTTTTTATTTTACTATTTTTACTTTTTATTAATAGAAAATATTTAAGCTGGTTAGGCTATCTTTGTCTTATTATAATAATAACTGCTTTAATCCTAACATTTATATTTAAAAACAATACTGGTATAATTTCGCCCAATCTCTTAAAAGTTAATAAAATTTCAAATTTTTTTAGATATTTTTTTCTATTTTCAGGATTAGCACTTGTTATCGCGCTAATAATTTCTAAAATAGAAAGACCGGAGATTTATACTTTAATTTTAATCTCAATATCTGGATCGATATTGCTTAACCATAGCATAAATCTACTATTGCTTATTTTCTTTTTAGAGATTGTAATGGTTTCATCTTATTTCATTCCAATTTTAAGTTCTAATAAAAGTAGCTGGCTTTCATATCTTAGATATGGGATCTTTGGTATAATCTCATCTTTTTTATTAATTTATTTTATTTCCTTAGTATTTGGTTTAACGGGTTCTCTTTCTTTAGATATTAATATTATAAGTATTGAAAAATTAGGTATTCTTTTGATAATTGCAAATATAGTTTTAATGGTAATAATGATGATCAGGTTATCATTATTCCCATTTCATTTCTGGTTTCCCTCTCTTGCAAAGGATGGTGGATTTTTTACAACAATTTTTTTCATAATCTTATTTATTCCTGCAAACTTATTAGCCTTTCAAAAAATATTTGAAAGACTCTATTTCACTCCATTATTTTCATGTCATATAATCATAGGTCTTATCTGTTTAACATTATTATTTCTAAATATTGGTGCTATTTTTCAAAAAAATATCTGGAGATTTTTAGCATTTTCAAATATAGCCCAAATTTGTTTTATTTTTGTTGGTATTTTATATTCTCAATACTTAAAGATATATTCTATATACTTGGGAATTGATAATATAACTCTGGTATATTTACTTATATATTTGATATCAACATCAGCATTAATAATTGGGTTAGAAACTTATAGAATTTATAATCTTAAAACTAATTGGGTAGATTTCTTAGAGGATTTCAGAGGTTGGGGAAAAACTAATCCAATTTTATCTTTAACGCTATTTGTAATATTAATTTCACAAATAGGAGTTCCTGGAACAGCTGGTTTTTTAGTTAAATATTCATTAATTAAAAATATTATTAACCCAACCGGACACTTTGATTTTGAAATTTCTATCTTTTTATTGATAAATTATTTGATAGCTTTTTATTATTATGGAAGAATTATTTTATATATGTGGTCTAAACCAAAAAAGCATATTAATCAAGAATCGGAGAGTAAAAAAATAAAAATATTAAAAAAAGATTTTTCATATATTCTTGTCTTATCTTTTATTATGTTATGCTCCATAATTATATTAATTATTGGTATATATGGTCTTACAAATTTAATATCCAATAAACCACTCTTATCATTTCTCCGCTTTTAATTACAAAATAAGATTTTAACTAATACATTAATTGGAAGTTTCTTTTATAGAATTTTCAAAAGTTTCAGAGGCAGGTATTTTTAATTTCAAAATCTTGAAATTTTTATACTAATTTTGTAAATATAAAATCAAATATGTAAAATTAAGTTTTATATAATATTTAGTATTGGTTCTTATATTTATTTTCGAATAATTTTGCAAGCAGTTTGTGTGAAGTCTATAATACTATTATCAAAAACCAGGATTATTAAATAAAAATGGTAAGATCTTTTAGAGTATTAAAGGGTAAAAAAGTAAAACTAAGAGATTTATACAAAGATGACCTTCCTATATGTTTGAAGTGGTTAAGAGATAAAGGGGTTACAAAATATTTAGATTTTGATACTCTGAACATTAATTTAAAACGAGAAATCAGATGGTTGAAAAATATACATAACTCCCCAAATGATTATGTTTTTGCTATTGAAAAGAAAGATGGTAAATATATTGGAAACGTAGGACTGCACAAAATAAATTGGAGAGATAAGAATTGTATGTTGGGAATATTCATAGGTGAATTAGAACAGTGGGATAAAGGTTATGGAACAGATTCAATAAGAACTATATTAAGATATGCAGTAGATAAGTTAAAATTGCACAAGATAAATCTCCATGTTTATGAGTATAACTTAAGAGCGATTAGAGCATATGAAAATTGTGGTTTTAAAAGGGAGGGTTTATTAAGGGAAGGACACTATTATAACGGCAGATATTGGGATGTTATAGTAATGGGGATTTTAGATAGAGATGTTAAAATGATATTTGATTAAGGAGATTTTAACTTATTCAACAAGAATCCTAATTTCATAAATATGTATATGATAGGGAGATATAAAATTCACTTTTAAAGAATAGGGACATTTAGATAGGAAGATATTTAGAAATGAAAAATGGAAAGAGACTAAGTAGAGGATTAAGAAAATATATTAGAAGGAAGAAAGCTGAAATAAGAAAAAGCATAGACAATATGGATGAGCAGGAAAGATTAATTAAAGAGTTAATGTCTAAATTTATAAGTAAAGAAATAACTAAAAAGTAAAACCTTGACTAATTTTTAATTGTTTGAGAATATAAATAATAAGTTTTACTAATATTCATAGGGTATTATTAAGTAAATGTGAAATTAATAATATATATGTGTATAAACTATTTAGATATTAAAAAAACTATTTTAATAAAAAGTATTTATTTAAGCCCAATTTCATAAAGTGATTGGGTTTTTTACATATGAATATTTTTAAAAAGAAAGGAGTTTTAGTTGGAGTATTTCGACCTTTTTAAAGAATACGGACACGAACAGGTAGTATTTAATACAGATCCAGAAGTTGGACTGAAGGCTATAATCGCAATACATAATACAGTATTAGGTCCTGCTTTGGGAGGCTGTAGAATGAGAAAATTCGTATCAGAAAAGGATGCGATACTGGATGTATTAAGACTTTCCCGGGCAATGACTTATAAAAATGCTGCAGCAGATTTACCTTATGGTGGAGGAAAAGCAGTAATAATCGGTGACCCATCAGTTGATAAAACACCTGAGTTAATGGAGTCCTTTGGGAGGTTTGTGCAAACACTAAAAGGAAGATTTATTACTGGTCCAGATATGGGAACAAATTTGGATGATTTTAAAAATTCAAAAAAATATACACCACATGTAATTACATGGGAAGAGAAAATGGCTTCTTCAGATGATATTTCTCTAAATACCGCATACGGAGTTTATGTAGGAATTAAGGCATGTTTGAAACAAATTTATGGTGATGACTCACTAAATGGAAGAATAATAGCTGTTCAGGGGTTAGGAAAAATTGGTTATAATCTTTGCAAATATTTATCAGATGAGGGAGCAAAGTTACTTGTATCAGGACATCATAGGGAGAAAATAGATAGAGTTGTAAATGAATTTAATGCAAGAGAGGTGGGTGTTGATGAAATATATTCAGTCCATTGTGATGTTTTCTCACCCAATGCAGTGGGAGGTGTTTTAAATGATAATACAATCCCTCAACTTGAATGTAAGATCATTGCTGGTGGTGCAAATAATGTTCTATCTGATGAAAAGGTTCATGACCTCGAACTTTATAATAGGGGAATTTTATATGCACCAGATTATGTGATAAATGCTGGAGGAGTTATTGCAGCTGCTCAAACACTCGTTGGCTATGAATATGAAAAAGCAAAAAAGAAGGCTGAAAATATTTACAATACTTTGCTTAAAATATTTAGTATAAGTAAGGATGAGGATATACCCTGTTATAAAGCTTCCAGTGTCATGGTGGAAAGAAAATTATTTAAGGCAAGAAAGAAAAGGAAAATCTATTACTAAAAAAAAGAGGTAATATTTAATTGGAAAGTTATTACAAGTATAGAAGAAAAAAAAAGACAAGAAAAAGAACATTTTTTACTATTGTCATACTAATTTTAGTTTTAATACTTTTAATAATATTAAGACAAAGTCAGATAAGACTCTTTAGAGAAGAGAAGCTTCCCCAGGCGTTAATTTATCAATTACCCAAGATAAAAAAAGTTGAAATTAGTCATGCAAATGTGACAACGGATGAGGATGGAGATGGCATTAATGACCAGGAAGACATTTTTGAAGGAGTAAAACTTGAGCTTGAAAAGAAGGCTGGAAATATTATTACTGAAGGATCATTGAACTATTTTGAGGGAGGTGATCCTCCACCAGATAAAGCAATTTGTACTGATATCATAGCAAGAGCATTAGCTAATGCTGGTTATGATTTAAGAATGTTAGTCGATAGGGATATAAGAGAGAATTTCGAGGAGTATCCCTGGGAGCTCTGGGAGGTAAAAATTCCAGACTCGAATATAGACTACAGAAGACCTGAAAATTTGATTACTTTCTTTAAAAGGAATGCCAAATCCCTGGTTTTAGAAATAGAACCAAAAAATTCTCAAAATCTACTTCAATGGATTCCTGGAGACATAATTTTTTGGGATATAAACAGAAATGGAATTGTCGACCATTGTGGAATTCTGTCTGATAGACCAAATAAAGAAAACATTCCCTATGTTATACATAATTACATAGAGCCAGGTTATACGGTTGAAGAGGACGTACTTCAAAAATGGTTAATTATAGGACATTTCAGATTTCCTGGAAAATAATCATAAAATATTAACTAAGTAATTATTAATTATATCTTATTTTTAAATTTAATTTGGATTTTAAAATATTTCATTAATAGGAATCTAAATTTCATCAAATTTTGGGAAAATGAATACTTCAATGTGTGAAGATCTTTTTTGCCAATAAGGAAGATTTCCTGTGTCTACAATAAACGGTAGGCTCTCTCCAACTATTAAATTTATCAAATAATCTGAACCTACTACTATTATTCTATCTTTGTCATCATAGAACGCTACTACAATTTTTGTTCTACTGAAGTCATTTTCTGAAAAATTTTTAACAAAACCTTTAGCCATGTTGCGTGAATTATGATAAGTGAGAGCAACATTTGAAACCTCAAAATTTGGTATTTTGTTATTATCAAATGGAATCCATGTGGTATTAATCGAATCTACCTTATAGGATTTAGATTTCATATCTTGACTGATTTCAGTAATTAAAGAGAAAGGAGCTGATTGTTCAGGAAGAATATAGGAAAGTTTTGGAATTTTTGACGTCCTTAATATAGTATTTTCTTCTGAATCAAATAGCGAGTAAGATAAACTGACATCTTTTGCTGCATAATTACTACTCATATTTTTAAGAAATCCAAAAATACAGAAATAATTTCCAGAACGGTGCTCCCAAATTTTCTCTATTTCAATCTCTTTCTTATCTATTAATTCCTCTTCAGTTTGTTCTGTAGCTTCTTCTTTATTTTTATTTTTTTCTAATACCCCTTTATCATTTTTGTCTTTTTCTTGTACTGTTTCATCTGCTTTAAAATCACTGGTTTTTGATTCAGACCTTTCTTTTATTTTAAGATTAAGGATATTTAATATAAAATTTTTTACATCTAGATAAAGAATTTTAGACTTTTCTTTTAAATTATTAATAAATTCTATATCTAATATCATTTTTACTATATTTGCAGGATCTCGAAGTAAGTCATTTTTATATAGAAAATAAATTATAGCAGCAAGTGTTAAATCTATAATTAATAGGATGATAATCCACTTTTTCAAAAAACACCCCTATTTTCAAAAACTTTATTCTTTAAAGGTACCAGAAGATTTTCTCAAATTGAAATTGTATAATTTTTACTCCTTGACATATATTCTTAGTAATTATAATATAATTAACTGGCGCTTACATTTATTTTCCCTAAATGGAGGATAAAAATTATTAATTTCTTAATAATTCTTCAATATGAATTTTATTTCAAAAAGCTTTTGTATTTTTTCTCTAATTGTTTTCAAGTGAGAAACCTACAAAAGCTTTTTATTTTAGAAAAATAATTCAATTTAAAAAGTGTTTTAACTAAATTTAAAATTAATTAATTCTGTTTTTAAAAAACTAATTTTTAAAAAAAGAAGAAAGAATATTAATTTATAGGATCCGTAAAACAGATTCTAAAAAATAATATTAAAAAGGAGGTAAAATGGATATTTTTGAGAAGATGGCAGAGTACGATTATGAACAAATTGTTTTTTGCCATGATCCATCAGTCAACTTAAAGGCAATTATTATTATTCACGACACAACATTAGGACCAGCATTAGGTGGATGCAGAATGAGAATATATACAGCAGAGGAAGATGCTATTATTGACTGTTTAAGATTATCTCGAGGAATGACCTATAAAGCTGCAGCAGCAGGACTAAATTTAGGAGGAGGGAAAGCAATTATTATTGCTGATCCGAGAAAGGATAAAAGCGAAGAGCTGTGGAGGTCATATGGTAAATTTGTAAATTCATTAAATGGTAGATATATAACTGCAGAAGATATGGGTACAAGTGTCGAGGACATGGAGATTGTCTTACAGGAAACCCCTTTTGTAACAGGGGTAAGTAGAGCTCAAGGAGGAAGTGGAGATCCATCCACATTTACCGCTTTAGGAACAGTTCATGGAATTAAAGCTTGTGCCGAGGAAGTTTTTGGAAGTACATCACTTGAGGGAAAGAAAATAGCAGTTCAGGGATTAGGACATGTTGGCTACCATCTTTGTAAATTGCTCCATAAGGAAGGAGTAAAATTAATTGTCTCCGGACATCATCAAGACAAGATAGGTAAAGTAAAAAAAGAGTTTGAAGCAAAAGCAGTAGGTGAATTTGATATTTATTCTGTAAAGTGTGATGTATTTTCTCCTAATGCAGTTGGTGCAATTATTAATGATGACACTATTCCTCAATTGAAATGTCCTATAATTGCAGGTGCAGCCAATAATCAACTTGCTGAAACAAGACATGGAGATAAGCTTCATGAAATGGGAATCCTTTATGCTCCTGATTATGTAATAAATGCTGGTGGTTTGATAAATGTATATAATGAGCTAACTGAGTACAGTGAGGAAAGAGCTACAAATATGGTTTTAAAAATTTATGATAATGTGAAAAAGGTAATAGAGATATCAAAGAGAGACAATATTCCAACTTATATAGCAGCAGACAGGGTAGCTGAAGAAAGAATAGCAAAAATAAGAAGTTTAGAAGTACTATCAAAAATTGATGGCTCAAAAATAAGAGCAGGTCATTGATATTACTTGTAGTAAATATTATTTACCTGTAAAAAAAGAAAAGAAAGTTATTATTAATATATTTATTACTAGTAATATATATTTGGATTTTTGATAATAAATAACCTTGTCATTCTGAGCGTAGCGAAGAATCTCATTATATTTATCTTTTTAAAAGGAGATTCTTCACTTCGCTATCGCTTCGTTCAGAATGACAACAAATATAAATTAATTCATATTTATATTTTATAAATAGTAAACTGTAAATACCAAGCTTAGATAGTACATATATAAATATAATTTTAATTAATTTTATATTTTATAAATTCATAAGTAAAGGCTTAAAATTGAAGGGGTATTGATTTGGTAAGATTTGAAAATAAAAAAGACAAATGTAAGGGATGTGGTCTCTGTATTGAATTTTGTCCAGAGGGTATTTTGGAATTCTCGTCAGAATTAAATTCATTGGGTTATTACCCAATTAAAATTATAGATATTTCTAATTGTAAAGCCTGTAAATTTTGTGAACTTATTTGTCCAGATTCAGCTATTAAGGTTTTTAAACAGTAAGGAGAAAATTATGGGAGAAAAATTACTATTTAAGGGGAATGAAGCGATAGCGGAAGCAGCAATTAGAGCTGGATGTAGATATTATTTTGGATATCCAATAACACCACAAAACGCAATACCAGAATATATGTCAAGAAGAATGCCAGAAATTGGTGGGGTATTTATACAGGCAGAGAGTGAGATTGCAGCAATAAACATGGTATTTGGAGCAGGTGGCTCAGGTGTTAGAGTAATGACAACAACTTCAAGTCCAGGAATAAGCTTAATGCAGGAGGGGATTTCATATTTAGCAGGTGTTGAAATTCCTTGTGTGATTGTAAATGTGATGAGAGGTGGGCCTGGTTTAGGTGGAATTCTACCAGCGCAGTCAGATTATTTCCAAGCTACAAAAGGAGGGGGTCACGGAGATTATTATTGTATTGTTTTAGGACCCTCAACATTACAGGAACTTGTGGAAGTCGTGTTTTTAGCCTTTGATTTGGCAGATAATTATAGAAATCCTGTTATCATATTAGCAGATGGAGTAATGGGTCAGATGATGGAACCCATAGAATTTCCACTCGAAGTGGACATATCAAAACTACCACCAAAAAAGTGGGCTACTACTGGAGCAAAAGGTAGGAAGAAAATCATTCTTAAATCCCTATTTCTTGACCCAGAAAAATTGGAAAATCACAATCTACATCTTCAGAAAAAGTATAAAAGAATGCAAGAAAAAGAAATCAGATGGGAAGAAATAAATACCAAAGATTGCGATTTACTTTTGGTTGCATATGGAACTGCAGCCCGAGTTTCTAAAAAGGCTGTTGCAGTTGCTAAAGAAAGGGGTATTTCACTCGGAATTTTCAGACCTCTTACACTTTATCCATTTCCATACAATCAGCTAAAAAAAGCAGTTGAAAATGGAAGAGCAAAGGGAATTTTGGTAGTTGAAATGAGTTTAGGACAGATGATAGAGGATGTTAAATTGTCAGTTGAAGGTATAGTTCCAGTTGGATTTTATGGAAGAACAGGTGGTGTAATGCTAGTAGTTGATGAAATAATTGGGAAAGCTGAGAACATATTAAAGGAGGTTACATAAGTGGAAGAGATTAAGAAAGATAAAGAAATAAAGACTTTAGAAGATGTTGTAACCCATTACTGTCCAGGTTGCGGACATGGAATAGTTCACAGATTGGTTGCTGATGCAATAGATAGGTTGGAAATTAGGGAAAAGACTATAGGCATTGCGCCCATAGGGTGTTCAGTTTTAATTTATAATTATTTAAATGTTGATTTTCAAGAAGTACCACACGGAAGAGCTCCCGCAGCAGCGACTGGAATAAAAAGGGCTCAACCAGACAAAGTTGTTTTTACATATCAGGGTGATGGCGATTTGGCCTCTATAGGAACAGCAGAAATAGTACATGCAGCAAACAGAGGAGAAAATATAACAGTTATATTTATAAATAATGCGGTATATGGAATGACAGGTGGACAAATGGCTCCAACAACACTTTTAAAACAGAAAACAACAACATCTCCTTATGGAAGAAATGCTAATCTAGCTGGATTTCCACTTAGAGTATGTGAACTTTTGTCATCTTTAGATGGAGTAGCTTATTTAGAAAGAGTCAGTGTTGGTTCACCAAAAAATGTCATGAAAGCTAAAAGAGCCATAAGACATGCATTTGAGGTTCAACTTGCAAAAAAGGGATTCTCATTAGTAGAAGTACTTTCACAATGTCCAATGAACTGGCGCATGGAACCTATTGATTCAGTAAGATGGGTTGATGAAGTTATGTCAAAGACTTTTCCTTTAAAAAAATTCAAAGATGTTGAAATAAGTTGAAGGGGTTAGGTCTTGACATGGGACATAAAATTTGATTTTGAAACAAAATTTAAGGAAGGTGAGATTGGAAAAATGATGCATGAAGCAATATTTGCTGGATTTGGTGGACAAGGGGTTTTGCTTATAGGTCAATTGTTATCATATGCTGCAATGAAGGAAGGGAAAAATGTAACCTGGATGCCATCATATGGTCCTGAAATAAGGGGTGGGACTGCCAATTGCTCAGTTGTAATTTCAGATGAAGAAATAGCATCTCCTATAGTAGACAATCCAAATTTAGTTATATCAATGAATCTCCCTTCGTTAGAAAAATTTGTTCCCAGGATGAGGAAAGGTGGAACTTTGATTATAAACACTTCACTTGTTGATAAAGATTTAGAAAAATATCCAGAAGGAGTAGATGTATTTAAAATTGCAGCAACTGATAAAGCCACAGAACTTGGTAATAAAATGGCAGCAAATATGGTAGCATTAGGAGCATTAATTGGAAGAAATGAAATAATCAATCTAAAAACTTTAAAAGATAGTTTGAAATATGTTCTCAAAGGTAAAGGTGAAGCTATAATAGAACTGGACAAAAAAGCTCTTCAGTTAGGATACGATTTAGCTAAAGAAAAAGCATAATTGCAAGAACTCTTTCTTTATCATAATCAAGGAGTATTTAACTTAATATTTAGGGAAATGAGTTTTTATAATTAAACTTATTTCCTTTCCTATTTTTAAAAAAAGATTAATAGAGTTGAATATATTACTAACTATAGATAGATAAAAAGATTAGATTTAATGTTTTATTATTGTAATAGTAATAAAAATAAATTAATAGGAGGTTTTTAGAGATTTTAAAAACTTTTTTAGCAAATTAAAAATATTTCAATATTGGAACAAAAGTAAATAATTAAAAATTTAGACAGAGGTGAGTATGAGAGATTATAAAGAGATAAAAGGATGGGAAAACGTTACCATGGAACGATGGAGAGATTGGAAGTGGCAGATGCAAAATCGTATCAAATCTGTTGAACAACTGATGGATATAGTTAAGCTTACCCATGAGGAAATAGAGGGTATAAATGCATCTTTAAAAAAGTTCAGAATGGCCATAACTCCATATTATGCTATGTTAATGGATCCACATAACCCAGAATGTCCAGTTAGAAAACAGGCTATTCCATCACCTTTAGAACTGATTCCATCTCCAACAGATATGATAGATCCCTTAGCGGAAGATAGAGATTCCCCAGTTCCTCGTATTACACATAGATATCCTGATAGAGTTCTCTTTTTAATTACAGATGTGTGTGGGTCATATTGCAGGCATTGTACAAGGAGAAGATATACAGGTAAGACTGATAAAGTAGCAACTGATAGGGAGATGGATGTAGCTTTGGATTATATTAGTAACACCCCTGCAGTTAGAGATGTTTTATTATCTGGAGGTGATCCTCTAACAATATCTGATGAAAGATTGGAAGAAGTATTAATTAAATTGAGAAAAATAGATCATGTAGAGATTATAAGAATTGGCTCACGCCTTCCTTGCACCTTACCATATAGGATAACAGATGAACTTTGTAATATGTTAAGAAAATATAATCCCATTTATCTCAATACCCATTTCAACCATCCTAAAGAATTTACAGACGATTCAATATATGCACTTTCTAAACTTGTCGATTCAGGAATTCCTGTTGGAAATCAGACTGTATTACTTAGAGGTGTAAACGATAATATATCCATAATGAAGAATCTCTGTCTTGATCTTATGCAAGCCAGAGTAAGACCTTACTACATATACCAGTGTGATTTGTCAGAAGGAATAGAACATTTTAGAACAAAAGTTGATAAGGGGATTGAGATAATGGAAGCATTGAGAGGACATGTTTCAGGATTAGCGATACCCACATATGTAATTGATGCCCCAGGTGGAGGTGGTAAAATTTCCATATCTCCTCAGTATTTAATATCTGAGGGAGATGGAAAGGTGGTATTGAGAAACTATCAAGGGGCAATATCAATATATAGAGAACCTGAAAAGTTAGTAGGGAAGGAAGCACCATACTATGAATCTAAAAGAATTTTTGCTCCTGATCAAGGTCCAACCAAGCTTATGACATCAAGAGGCGTTAGTATATGGCCAGGTAGAATTACTTATTATAGAAAAAAGGATGAGGAAGTAAAACCTAAATGGCTAAAAAGTGAGGAAGAAGAAATTTAGAAGTATTATTATCATTAAGAACTAAAATTTATATAATTAAAAATTAATATTTTTTATTAAGAATTAATATTTTTTATTAAGAACTAATACTATTGTCATTCTGAAGGAGCGATAGCGAAGTGAAGAATCTCCTTTTAAAAAGATAAATATAATGAGATTCTTCCCCTTCGTTAAATTTATATTGAGCGAAGCAAATGTACTCAAGGGTCAAGGACAGGCTTTACACTCAGGGTCAGACGCTGTCCTGAACGAAGTGAAGGGATGACAAGGTTATTTATTTTTCAATGTATAAGAATATGTGTTTGTAAACACATCTCTTAAATAGTTCAATTTAGGTATTAAACTGTTTTTTTATAATAATAAAATATAAATAATTAGGAAATTTAGAATGAAAAAATGTCAGTTTGGTAGCCATAGAGTTTTGGAGCCAAAAGGTGTCTTACCACAAACCGCTTGGAAACTTGACAATTCACCAGAGATCTATGACAACGAAATACTCATTGATGTAAAAGCTTTAAACATAGATTCAGCCAGTTTTACCCAACTGAAAAAAGAATATGAAAATGATGAAGAGAAAATTACCTCTGCGATTTTAGATATTATAAAAAAAAGAGGAAAGATGCATAACCCAGTTACTAATTCTGGTGGAATGTTAATTGGAAAAGTTGAAAAGATTGGCTCAGATTTAATAGGAAAAATAGGTATTAATGTAGATGATAAAATAGCAACTTTAGTTTCCTTAACATTAACTCCATTAAGTATAAGAAAAATAAAAAAAGTAAAATTAGATGTTGAACAGGTTGAAATTGAAGGAAAAGCTATTCTGTTTGAAAGTGGAATATATGCAAAACTACACACTGATTTACCAGAATTTTTATCTCTGGCAGTTTTAGATGTATGTGGAGCACCAGCTCAGATTGCAAGGATAGTGAAAAAGGGTGATATAGTATTTGTTTTAGGTGGGGGTGGTAAATCAGGAATGCTATGTTTAGTACAGATAAGAAAGATTATAGGCAGTGAGGGAATATTAATATCTCTATCTCGTTCTATCGAATCTTGTGAAAATGTAAAAAGATTAAATTTAGCAGATATCATCTTACAGGGAGATGCTACAAAACCACTTGATATTTACAACAAATTCAAAAAAGCAACCAAGGGAAAATTAGCAGATGTATCAATAAATTGCATAAATGTTTCAAATACTGAAATGGCTGGTATCCTTTGTACTAAGGAACACGGAACAGTATATTTCTTTAATATATCTACAGATTTTACTAAAGCAGCATTAGGTGCAGAGGGAGTGGGTAAAGACATAAAACTTATAATCGGAAACGGATATGTTAAAGGTGCCCCGGAATTGGCATTAAACCTGTTAAGAAAGAATGATGAATTAAGAAAATTATATATCAAAAAATATGGTTAATTTATTAATTAATAGAAAATATAAAACTAAGAATTTTTAAAATTAAAAATATAATTAACATTTAATTTTTATATGTCTTTTAATCTACAATTTTTTATAAACTTACTAGTTAATTCTTAAATTGGTTTTTTGTCTAAAATTAGAAAATGGGGAAATCTTATGAAGCCACTTATAATAACTGTAGCACCTATTGGTGCGGAAGTAACAAAAGAGGATAACCCAAATCTACCAATAACACCAGAAGAGATAGCTGAGGAAGCATTTAATTGCTATAAAGCGGGAGCATCAATAATCCACCTTCATGCTAGAGATGAAAATGGGAATCCCACACAAGACCCAGAAATATACCATGAGATGATCAAGTTAATTAAAGAAAGATGCAACATAATTATACAGATATCAACGGGTGGTGCTATTGGTATGAGTCCTGAGGAAAGAAGAGCTCCATTAAAATTGAAACCTGAGATGGCATCACTAACTACTGGAACTGTAAATTTTGGAGATGGTGTTTTTTATAATCCCCCAACTCTAATTAAATCATTGGCACAAGAGATGAAAAATCTTGGGATAAAACCAGAGATGGAAATTTTTGATGTTGGTATGGTAGCTAATGGAAAAAAACTTATAAAAGAAGGGTTAATTGATCCACCATTTCAATTTGGTTTAATAATGGGAGTTCCTGGAGGAATTCCAGGAACAATAAAAGATTTGCTGCATCTTTATGAATCACTTCCCGAAAAATCTATGTGGTCAGCTACTGGAATAGGTAAAACCCACCTACCTATTTCAGTTACATCCATTGCTTTAGGTGGAAATGTAAGACTTGGTTTTGAAGATAACATATATTACGAAAAGGGAATATTAGCTGAAAGTAATGCTCAATTAGTTAAAAGAATTGTAAGAATTGCAAAAGAAATTGGAAGAAAAATAGCAACTCCTGATAAAGCAAGAAAGTTATTAAGATTAAAAATATAATTAAAGTTAAAAATCAGGCAAATACGATTTATTAAGAAATTTGTTAATATTAATAATTTATAAGAAATATTAAAAATAAAATAATAATGAGAAATATTGCCAATTTAAAAATATTAATTCTATTCTTAAATATTCTAAGCTTCGGATATACTTTCTCCTTTCCCCTTCGTTTCACTCGAGGGTCGAGGGCAGGTTTTGATAATGCCTTCGAAAGTATACCGCGAAGCTATTCATTAAATAAAAGGAGAAAATTATGATAAGAGTCAGGATGAGTAGCTCAGATGCACATTATGGAGGAAATTTGATAAGTGGAGCCAAGATTTTAGAATTATTTGGAGATGTAGCTACTGAACTATTAATAGAAAATGATGGAGATGAAGGACTTT
>JABUBK010000146.1_pt1 | contig 14661 bp, 14 predicted proteins | sample 7332671 | NCBI WGS metagenome assembly JABUBK01 (sample SAMN07256342, study PRJNA390944) | subsurface metagenome | isolation source: Methane hydrate marine sediment | place: Pacific Ocean: Eastern North Pacific, ODP site 1244 | collected 2002
CCCTACTAAAAACACTAAAGACTACCCTGGGAAAACGTGTCGCCTATGCAGAAGCTAACATTATGGGAAAGGGTGTATATGAATACAGCGACCAAAAAGCCAAACAAGAAATCGTGAAACTTATGAAAGAGATAGAAAAAATAATGGTAAAACTATAGCTTACTGAAATCAGTATTTCAGTATGTAATGATACTGACTTACTGAAATACTGAATATTTATTTTTTTAAATTTTATACTATGGCAAAGAAAACAGGACTAGGGGATATAGCAACCCTGGGAACTAAAAAGAAACTTCCTACAAAGAACATTATCCCTGAAGAAAAAATAGAACAGATAGCAAAAGACATCGAGGAGGGGAGTAAAGAAAACAACGTGAGAGTGACTATTGATATTCCAGAAGGGGAGTATTTAAAAATGAAAATCAAGATAGCAGGGGAGAGGCGAACAGTGAGAGATTATTTCTTGGATCTCATGAATAAGGATCTTTTAGGGGAGTAGTCTTTTATTTATTCAAAACCTCTACGATGCGAAAGGAAATAATAGTAATTATATTAGTAATAGCCCTAGTCGTATTGATTATCGTATGAGCATTTAAAGTACACGTGATTTTGTGATGGATTGCAATAATTGTATTGGTTTTGTGACTGATATACTCCCGATACAAATAGAACGAAAAATATGAGAGTTTTTGTAAAATGTCACACAATTGGTGAAAATGAGACAGAGAAGGGCAAAAAGAATATAGTAAACGAAGGTTTTATAGACGCTTATTTTGGTTACTTGTCAGGCCAAAATGTAACATATCAGATCGGCACAAATGTGTATCTCTTTAATATTGAATAGGGGACATTGTCCGCTCCTTTTAAGTTAGCCATAAGATGAATTACCTCAAGCACTTACATTTCTACATGGCGGCTTTGCAATGCCACAGTACCCATCACTAGCAAACAAATGCCGAGAATAATTAAGCCCCATTGCGACAAAGTCGGTATAGCAGGTGGGGGTATAGCAGGCGGTGTTTCGAATTGAGGTAATGGTGGGCATGAGGCACTAAGCGAAGATGTGGCTGGTATCGCTCCCGTAGTTGGTGGATTTACCAAAACTGTAGCTGTATTAAATGTACCATCAGGAGTGCGAATTTGACCATTATTCGTAATTGTACCACTATTGCCGTTACCTGTATGTTGTGATGTTATTATCCCGTCATTGATTGAGGTTGAGATTACGCTAAAAGACATTGGAAAATTAGTGAGATTGTTTATGACCCCACAAAGTTCATTGTGAAAAACGGTACCTGTGACACCTTGCGCAAATAGAGATTCGTCAATAGTGCCTGTTAGGTTCTGAATTCTAATTAAACCAGAATTTAAAATGTCACCTCCTTGGATAGCTTTAACAATTTGATTCGAATCAAAATTTCCCTCAATTGAAATTCCACCTCGATTAATAATTGTGCTATTCATAATGGCATTTAAAGCAGCTTGAGATTGGAATCTCGCTGTAATGAAAACTAATCCATAATTCTCGAATCTACTAGCAGCAAGTCGAACTTCTATCGGGATATCACCTGCCACCAAAGGATTTGTAATGATTTCTATTGTTCCCCTGTTTATTACAGTTCCCGCACTTCCCGAACCTACTCTTAAAATTGTATAATCACTCATGAGTCCTTCCGTGGAGAGTTTCAAATGTGTTCCAGCACTTACGTTCAATACGGCTCCACCAATTATATCGACTATCTGTGCGAAGGCTTCAGGTATATTTATATTTACCGTAAAAGTTCCGATGATATGAACTTTATCATTTATCGTGGGAACCATATCCGTATCCCAATTCAGAGGATCGCTCCATGAAGATTGATCGCCACCGTCGTCCCAATTCACGTCTGCTCCAAATGCACAAACAAAAGAAAAGCACAATAGGATGATTATTGAAAATGGCCTCCAGAAGTATGTTTGATTCAGCATAATTATACCAGATAAAAAGTATATAAACCTACAAACTATAGTTGGATATGCCAGTATTTAACTTGAAAAAAAATAAACTCAAACATATAAATATCCTGGAATAACTTAAAAAGTTTGCAGTTTTCATCTTTATTTTTTTAGGTATATACTTCTATATCCTTGCAAAAAGGAGATTTGAACTCAAGGGAAAAGAATCAGTGAGAAATCTTTTCTTCCAGGGAGTGATGATTTCCTCTTTCAACATGTTGGCCATTCCTTTTTTCTTTGGGTACGGCACCATTATGGAGATGAATGGATGGATACATATCAAACAACCAAACCTTTTATGTAATTTCCTAGCCGTCTAGAAAACGGTCGTTTTCTATACCCTCGAAATTTCCCTTAGTTTGACACCTTGAATAGGTATAATAACTCAGTATAGAAATGTAGATGACACACTATAAATAGGGAGCAATACGAACAATTAGCTTGTCGATATTGCTCTCAGTAGTACGTCAACCTTTGGTAGCGGTCAATAAGCAGAACGACGATGATTGAATAAGATGATGATTAGCTATGGGGATTCCAAATATAATTTTGGGTTAAAAGAGAGAATCAATATGTTGCAATAAGAATTCCCTTTGCATTTAATGCGATAGTTATGTTTAGGTTATATTGTAAATCCTTCATTTGAGAGTATTTACATCAGTTTTCGCTGATTTAAGACATAGGTACCTCATGCCATTTTGGATGTTTAAAAAATTTACATGTAGAGATTGATTAGTCGAGAGATATGAGCAAGGTCAACAGGGCCATCCCTGCCAAAAGGAATTTGAACATCCATTTTCCCAAGTTTACATTGATTACACTTTGTATCCAATTTGAGTTTACACAAAGCGAGTTGCTTGATTTGTTCAGGTGTCAATTTCGGTGAGTAAATTCCCATTGTCTCTTGCAATGCAGGTATATAGCAATTTCTGCCTCTACTAGAAAGAATACCGTAGTGCCTCATCCTAGTAAACCTTTTGGGTAAAAAGTGCAGTGAAAATCTACGGATAAACTCCATTGTCTGAAGGGTCATAGGTTTGACTACACCTCCATGAGCATAATCCTTCCAATTAAAAGTCACCCCATTATCAGTTACAGCTTTTATTCTGTAGTTAGATATGGCCACCTTGTGCGTATATCTACCCAAGTATTCTATTACTTGCTTTGGGCCAAGAAAAGGTTGTTTGGCGTAGACCACCCATGATTTCTTATAGAGTTTTTCTCTTAATGTATCAGGTAATTGAATGTCTCCTTTCTTTGCCATCTTTTTCAGATAACTCATAAATTTTCCTCTGAAGACTTTACGCATAGCAGCTTTAGGAAAGAGATATTTTCCTGAACTTCTGGTAGTTTTCCATTGACCACTTTTAGTCATCCCTCCACCAGGAATAATACAATGAAGATGTGGGTGTAGCATTAAATTCTGCCCCCAAGTATGCAGTACTGCTGTCATGCCCGTTTTACCTCCCAAGTATTTTGGATCATTAGCAAATGCTTGAATAGTCTCCCATGAGCATTTAAACAAAAGTGTATACATCAACCTTGGATGTGCCATACATAGGCCATTCAAATCATGGGGGATCGTAAAAACGACATGAAAGTATGGGACTGATAACAACTGTTTTTCTTGCCGTAATATCCACATCTCCCTATTCAAACTTTGACAAGAGGGGCAATGTCTATTGCGACAACTGTTATAACTGATGGTATAATGAGCGCATGAATTACACACATTAATATGCCCTCCTAATGCGGCTGTACGACATTGACTCAGATTATAAAGATTAGACTTTTGGTAGTTGTTTACCTGATCACTAATGCTAATCTTTTCCCAGTTTTGTCTGATTATGCTTCCCAGATCATGAGCCCACTTCATGGCCTTGCATTCCCTCGACGTTTGATAATCTTGCTTTATCAAATAGTCGCCGTAAAGGGCTGTAAGGTTTATATCTCGGCATTGTGCCTACTACATGGACATATAGAAGCGTGGATTTGATTTGAGAGTGACCCATATTTCTTTTAAGACTAAATAGATCTCCAGTATCTTCTAAAAAATGAGTGGCATAGGTATGTCTAAGACTATGAAATGTCACTGGCTTTTTTATTTGGGCCTCGATGACTGCTGCTTTCATCAGCCGTTGGATTGTTTTTGTGGACATGGGTTGACCTATTCTTTGACCATTGAACAGATAATCCACAGGATCTACCAGCTTTATATATTGATCAATTCCTCTTAGTATATCATCACTTATAGGTACATATCTTCCTCGACCATACTTGCCTGATCTGACATGCACTACTTTTCTCTTAGAGTCAATATCTGATACCTGTAGTGACTGAACTTCAAACAATCTTAAGCCCGAATCATAAGTCAATCCTAACAACACTCTACTTTTTAAGTGTTTGGGAGCCTTTAATAGCTGCAATACTTCTACACGGTTTAATACGATTGGAAGTTTACCAGACTGCTTCAGATGTGGAAGTAAAGCTAATCGGTGTTCTTGCTCATACAGCTTGAAAAGATATCTTAATGCAAATACTGCATGATTGAAATAAAAGGGTGATTCAGAAGAGTGTTTCTTCCTAAGTTCATACAGGTATGATTCAAGTTTTTCATCTTCAATCTCTACAGGATTACACTTAAAATGTAGTGCTACCTTGGCCACAGCTCGACCATAGTATTCTATCGTACTTTTTGACAACCCTGATAACAATGCTTTCTGACATAGCTTCTCGTGGATACTCCGAAAACCTATTACTTCTTTCTTAGCTCTTGATACTAATGTCTCTTTTTTTTCATCTTAATAAATAGTTTTGTGTGACCCACTAAGTTCAGACTTTTATCCTTTAGCTACCGAAGGTTGGCGTTCTATTGGTAATACTGGGTCAGATCCATACCGTTTTCCCTTGCTTACCTATCCATATTAGATACTTTTAGTCTTATTTTGACCCATTACCCTTACAGAAATGAGACAAACCAAAGATTTTACCCTTCTCTCCAGGGGAGGACAGCGCAAGTACCTAGACCCTGGGGAACGTGATTTATTCGCCTCTTTTGCCAAACAGGAAGACAGGGAAACGCGCACATTTTGTCTTATGCTCAGGGAAACTGGCGTAAGGATCTCAGAGGGTTTAAATCTAACCGTCGATAGCATCGACCTTTCCAGTAAATGCGTGAACGTAGAAACGCTTAAAAAGAGAACCAGGGGAGTGTATAGGCAGATTCCACTATCAGAAAATTTTCTGGACGAGCTGAACCTAGTCCATCAGATCAAAGAAAAGCAGAAGACCAAGAAAGGACGCAAAAAGAAGCTTTGGAGTTTTTCCAGACGCACAGGAGGGAGGCGTATAGAGCGGATCATGGATAGGGCAGGGATCAAAGGAGAGCAAGCTTGTCCGAAAGGATTGCGCCACGCTTTTGGCGTCGCATGCGTCCTAAAGGGTATTCCATTGCCGACCGTTCAAAAATGGATGGGGCACGCCTCGATGAATACAACCGCTATCTATCTCCAGGTAACAGGAAAAGAGGAGAGGGATCTTGCAGGGAAGTTATGGGAGTAAAGTATCTAGACTATTTTAATTGATAATCACTAAGATGAGTAAAGAAGAAATAAAGAAAGTAAGATATGAGCTTGACGAAGAAAGAAAAGATATGATTGAAAAGTTTAAAAAACAAATAGTCTATTTATCAAGTGGCTGACTTTTTCTCACAATTACTTTCTATTCAAATATAGTAGGCGAACTAGCCGTCTATAAAGAGTTTATTGTTCTTGCTCGATACTTTTGGGTCGCCTCCTTATCACTTAATCTCTATTGAACTCGCTACGCAACAAGTCGACTTAATACAATGAAACTTCATTTCGATTTATATGACGATGAAAACCGCAATAAATCCAAAAAAGTAATAAACGCAATAGAAGAAGAACTTGAAAAACAAAAGGATAAATACGCCACAAACTGTACAGCTCTAAATGAATGATCTGGAATAACATTTATACTTTGATCCTTTTGTCTATTTATATTTATGACATTAAATATCTAAATAGAAGAAATACACCGCCATCATTTAAAAGAAACAGATCCAGGTGAAGGAAATATACTCCAGGAGTTCCGATCGTCGCTCTACGGTCAACTCTCGACGTCGGAATAAGCTTTGTGTGGACGTTTGACCGTGTGCACGGCGTGCGCCAGGTTTAAAAAAATATTACTCGAACTATAACATATTTATGACTTAACCCTTGTCCAAAAAATCGCGCGCGCCCCCTTTTTGAAAAAAATTTAAAAAATTTACAACAACAAAAATCAAAATTTTATTTTGTCAATATAATTTATGCGAAATTTTATATTGTTAGTATACTTTAAGAGAATGCAACTTACATGTTGTTTTTAATCTTTTAAATCTTTTAAATCTTTTCCGTACCTCTAAGCCCTTGATTTATAAGGGGTTACAGAGCTAACTATAACCTATATAGGACTAAGTATAACCAAATTAGGACTAACTATAACCTATATAGGACTAAGTATAACCAAATTAGGACTAAGTATAACTTGATTTTTTGAAAGTTATAGTTAAACTATAACCAATATAGGACTAATGATCTTTACTTTTGTTTCAAGTTCTTATGATTCAAAAGAGGAGGAAAGTCCCGAAAGGGCAAATAATAATTAAGAAATCCAATAAACTCGTCGAGGCGAAATACAGGCTTGATATATGGGAAATGAGAGTTTTCACGAAAGCCTTATCAATGATAAAAAAAGACGACGAAGACCTAAAACCTTACAGGATCTATTTGTCCGATATGATAAAAGAGTTTGGACTAAGTAAGGGAACCGCGTACAAGCTTTTGAAGTACGGAGCAGAGGATCTCAATGATAGGACAATAAGAATTATTAGAGAGACCCCAGAGGGAGACAAAGAATTTAAAACGAAGATCATAACAGGGGTCGATAGTTTTGTCGATGTGAACAACCCGAAAGCTCAATATATAGACGTCACTTTTCATGAAAATCTAAAGAAAGATTTAGTAAGGCTCAAAGAGCAGTTCACTACATACGATATAAGAAATGTAGTGAATTTACCTAGTACTTATTCGTATAGGGTTTATGAATTATTGAAGCAATATGAGAGGATAAAGACTAGAACCTTTGAACTGGAAAACCTCAAAAAAATAGTAGGAGCGATTGAATTTTTAGGGAAGGATCAACCACCGATCGACCATTACCCGCTGTACGGAAATTTTAGACAAAAAGTTCTATTGAAAGCACAAAAAGACCTCTCAGACCATACCGATATAAATTTCACTTTTGAACCAATAAAGAGAGGGCGCAAAATTACAGAGATCAAATTTTTTATTTCTAAAAATACCCCCAAACGAGACGAAAAAAACCAAACACCCAAAGCACCCAAATACGACATAGGAGAAACCTTCGCCCAACTCGAACCGCACATAAAAGACTGGGAAGACTACGACGAAGAAAGTCTTAAAAAATTGATCCAGAAATACGGAAACGAAAGAGTACTTGCATCCTATAACCAAACACTAGAGGACGCCAAAGAAAAGAATATTTCAAAACCCATAAAATGGTTCTATACCCTTGTTCACCGCGCCCCAACCTTAGGACTTCAAAGACAAGAAAAACAAACCAAACTAGGCGAGAAAAAATCCAAGATCCAGGAACGCAAAAACAGGATCGAGGATCTAAAAAGACAACGTGACGAGCTGAACCAGGAAGCTGGAAAAATAAGCGACCAGGCACAAGCAAAAATCCAAAAAGAAAACCCAAAACTTGAAGACGAAATCATAGAAGGTTTCAGGAAACAAGGGAAGCATTATTACTATGCAAAAATGACCAAGCAAGAAAATCTAAAACGTCCATCGTTTCAAGCAATGATCAGCAACGAAATAAGAAAAAGATTTCCTCAGAAATTTAAAAAATACGACGAGATCTCCGAGCAATTAAAAACCATAAAAGACGAACTACAAAGAATTTCATAGTATGGCTGAACATATCATTGACCCCGATTTTTACAAAGAATTGTACTACAAAGAAATAGATATCAAGTACCTCATAGACGAACAAATAGACGACATCACACAAGTCATTGTCGTTATTTCTGGAGCCTTTTATTTCCTGGCTCAACACCTGCTATCTAAAACGGGCGAAACCTCTTTTAGATGGATCATAATACTATCTATCATTTTTTGCGCAGGGCTGATCCTTCGAGCCATTTATTACGATGCCATTGCTTCAATAAATTCAAAGATTTCGGGATTTTATAAAGGCATCCCCACGCCCCTGGAATTACTCCAGGAACAAAAAGAAATTTATAACAACATAAAGAGAGAGGAGAACAAGATAGAAGCCGAGAAGATCCGCGGTTATGTAGAACTGGAGTTCGATAAAAAATTGGTTTTGTATTATTCCCAAACCGCAGACCACAACCAGAAAGTAAACGATTCGAGACTTCAAAACACCTATAACGCAAAAATATCCATGATCTACTCTTTTGTAGCTATCACTATTTTAGCAATAATTTCAATTGCTTCATAGCTATGACCAACCTATCAAACAGAGCTATTTTTATTGGGCTTCCACTCGTTGCGTTTGTTCTTTCTCTATCATTCAGTTTCATCCAAGATGAACCAGGTAGGGAAGGCTTTTTCTTCTTAACAATTTTCTTTATTTGGGGTGCTTTTCTCTTATCTAAAAGATTGGTGATTCACAGTAAGATAGTTTGGTTTGTGCTGTTTAATGCCTTTTCTGCTGGAGCTTCTATTGAAGATATGGGGGTTTACAGCTTTTATTTTTCAGAACTACTATTCTTTGTGTCTATGGCTTTCTTTTTTTGGATTCTGATTAAAGAATACGAGAAAGGAAACCAACTCACCGAAGAAGCCTACACGGACAATACAAGGATAGAAAAGTTACCAAGTTTCGTTTTTGCAAATCTCGTTCATTGCGTCCTAAGTCTTTTTTTTTACAAAGGGAACTTACATCTGGGTATAGAAGAAAGTTTTGCAGTTTCTGGGTATTATTCCATGATACTAGCAACTTCTATTATAATGATCTTCCCATACAAGATAGACACTTTGGTACTTTACACGCTAAGAAATGAAACTAACTCATCTGGAAAACCAAAAGACACAAAACCTCCAAAAGGAGGAGGGAAAAAATTAAATATTCCAACAATGGAAGAAATAACTCAAAAATTCAAAACCACTTTCAAACCGCCACCAAAACAAGAAAGAAGAAAACAAGCAGGCTTTTTCAAAATAAAAGAAGAAGTAGACAAACAGAAGCTGGAAAACGAGCTGAAGGAAAAAAGAATGAACATACAAGAAGATCAAATAAAGTCAGAACGAGAACAAGTGAAATCCGAACGAGAAAGAATAGAAGCAAGAGAAGAAAGGGCAAAAGTCACAGAAGACAAAAACGAACTCCAGGCACAGAAAAACATCTTTACTAACCAAATAGAAAAACAAGAAATCAAGAGAGGGAAAGAACAATTTGAATACACTCAAAAAGTATCCCAACTGGACAACAAACTTGCCGAAATTATACGAGCAAAAAAAGACGTCCATTTAACCAAAAGGGAAGCAAGACTATTCCTAGATACCTACCAAAAACAACTAGGGATCACCAAGCGAGAAATAGACCTATCCTACAAGTACCAAATAAAAGCAATAGAACTGGCTGAAAAAGCCTCTAAAATTAACCTGGAGGGGGAGAGAGAAAAGCTAAAAGAACTACACAAACAAGCAAATAACCGCTATGAAAAAGCACGCCTCCAGGAAACCGCCTCACTCCAAAAACTTACAGGATGGGAACTAGACCGCAAAGCCTCCATAATCAGAGCTATAGAGGAAGATTGGTTTCTAAGTGAAGATTTTTCCAAAATAGATACGTACAACAAACAAGGCGTCCAGGTGGATAGAAAATTAATCAATGAACTCCAACAACTCAGAGAAAACGACCGCCAACGGCACTACGAAAATTCTCAGGAAGAAGAAAGGAAAAAGAAACCCTGGTATAGAAAAATTTGGTAAGTGTTTTTCCCTTTCCTACAACCAGGAATAAGAAGAATAGAATAAATAAAGAGTTTATAAACTGTACTCTATACAGTTTTTTAGACTACATACAGACGTAAAAAAAAGATAACAGGGAATGAAACAGCAGACAGAGGGAAGGACGAGGGAGAGACGCAATGAAACGAGTAGTGGTAATGAGGAAGGATTGAGGAGAGAGTGAGGGAAACGGTTTTGTAACGGGGTATTTTTTTATAGTAGGGAATATTTAGTATAAATGTCAAACGTCTTGACATATCTAACAACTTCATTATCAATTATTTGACAGAACAAGGGTTATTCTGTATAATGGTACTACAAATGGTAGACTAAATGGTACAGAGTAATCAGCTTCAACAACAAATCAATCATCTAAAAGCTGTCTATCAACATTTCTACAAGATAGATCTTTCAGATGAAAAAGAGGACCTGTTTTCAATAGCTGAAATTCGACCCATTGAAGACCTGCAATTTGTAGAGTTTTTTTTCGATTGGTGGGTACCCCTCCAGGACGAAGCCCTGGACGAAATAGAACCCTTTTCGGAACCCTATGCCGACCTATTGGCACGACGCGGATTTACACTAGACGAATTTAAATGGGTGCTGTCTGGACGCATCGACGAGGAGCAATACAAAGACGAGCGTGTCTTTCAATACCTCTATATCAACGACAAACAAGAACACAATTATTTTATATCGACCCACTCCAAAAGCAATGACGAGGAGGATCTATTGGAGACGTTTCACAATGCGATTAAGGAGCAAATTGCATCCGAGCATACTTTATTGTATGAGTTTTTTTTTAACTCCAAAGTAGGCACCTATATCTCCAGGCGAAGACTAAGACGCCATTTATATATCCCGGCAGGATCCGGATCCGGAAAATCAGAAGTCATAAAATTTATCTTTCACAACCTCCAAAAAGACAAGAAACTCAACCTAAACCTCATCGAGCCCCACATGGATCTCTCGCTCGAAATTATGCAATTCGCACTCAATAAAAAGAACCCCGAAAGGGTCATTTATCTCGATCCGTTTATTCGCAGAACTGCGAAATTTTTACTAGGTGAAGACATCATAAAAGACGACTACACTTTTGTCATAAATCCCTTTGACCTGGAAGGAGATGAAGCCACAATAAATGCGATGGTGCAAGAACTATCGAGCGTATTTTTTACCCTCCTCAAAAGCGAGGCAACCGAGCAAATGGAAGTGATCATAGAGGCTTGCATAGAAACACTTTTAAGGGCAAACGTACACAGAGAAACGCCCTATAATATATCCGATCTAAAACGCTTTATGTCCGTCGAAGAAAATACGGATCTCGTAAGGCAAGGGCTAAAATTGAAGAACATAGAACGCAAAAAAATTATCGAACAGCTCGCCGACGAAAGAAACTTTAAATCGACAAGATCCGGCGTATATCTAAGGATTGCGAAACTCATAGGAGATGAGGAATTTAGAAAACTCCTGGTCGGAAAAAGTACCGTCGATATAGGTAAGGCGATGAACTCCGGGAAAGTGATTATATGCAATTTTTCGGAGGCACTAATGGGCGCGCAGTCCTCCTCCGCGATGGGTAAGTTTTTTATATCACTCCTCCAGGGACACGCCATAAAAAGGGCAATGATCCCCAAGAAATTTCGCCCGACCTCCTTTGCCTTTGTCGATGAGTGTCACGAGTTCCTCACCCCTACCCTAAAACCGATTTTGACAGGTGCCAGGAAATACAATTTGTTCATGATCCTAGCAAACCAATTTATAGGGCAAGGAATGGATACCCAAATGAAACGCACGATCCTAGCCAACACCGGGCTAAAGATCGCCGGGAATATGGACAGCACTTCCCTAGAAGCGATCTCTAAAGAGATGGGAAACATCAAACCAAAGGATTTTGAAAGGCTCGATCCGTATCAGTTCTTCCTATACGATAACAAGTTTAGGGAGATGGGAACCAAGAAGATAAAAGCCCCGGACTACCTGGTAAAAAAGAAGCCTCCTTTTTACATGAAAAAAAAGCACCTAAGAGACTTTTTTCTCTATATGGTACATGAGTCGGGTTTTTATGTAAAAATGGATTCTGAGCAAAAACAGACACGAAACGGAGGGGTTTCTGGAACGCCCGGAAGCACTACTCCAGGAAAAAATATTTACGATCCTAATTTTGAAGACTAATGACCGAAACAAAAAAAGAGCTTCAAGAAAGCCTAGACAAAAAGACCGTCCCCTGGGAAGGCAAAATTACCAATATACAAGCGCAGATCTTGGAGAGTTTAGCCAAGTACAAATATCTGACGATCCCCCACCTTCTTATGCTCGATATAGGCACGAACCAATACAAATACATGTGGAAGCAAATATCGTCGCTTAGAGATAGACGAAAGCCTCTTGTCGTGTGTAATAACTACGACGTTCCGGAACCCAGAAAAGGACGCGTTTTTTCGATGTATCATTTAAGCAAGGAGGGGAAGAAAGCCTTAGTTCAGGAACTCGACTACCCTATCGAGGAAATCAGAATGCCACCCAATAAAAGAAGCGTAGCCTATAGACTATATCCGCACCGCGTACAACAACTAAATTATCAGATCCTCCTCGATAAATGGGCTGAAAAAAACGACCTGGAAATACCTATGTTCGATACGGATTTTGACTACCAGGGAAACAACAGAGCCGGGAAAAATCTAAAAGCAGTCACGAGAATAGATCTCACAAACGATAGATATATTATTGCCGATGGAGCCTATAAAATCAGAGATCAAAACGGCAAAGAAACGTTTCATCTCCTGGAAGTAGAAATGGGAGATAAGACCGCGAAAGCGATCCAGAAAATACACAGACACGCCGAAGCTATGACGTTCAGATGTACCCATAAAAAATACGGACTGGACGAAAGTAAATCCTATACAGTGGCTTTCCTGTTTGAATACGAAAGCCTCAAAAACCTAGTCATAGAAAGGGCTAAAAACGATGAGGCTCTTTCGCTTGTAAAAAAATACTTTATCTGTAAGTCTATGGAGACTATACAGCAAGACGACTTCTTTACATCTTGGCAAACCCTGGGAGGGGCTGACGTCAATTTTTATTAGTTCTTTATTTTTTGATTTATTATAATGGACAGACAAGACCGACCAGAGTGACGAACAGAGGAAGACGAAAAGATTTTTCAGGTAGACCGAGAAGAGCGTAGAGCAAAATCTGTGAAGTGGCTACAAGAAAATATGGACGAATGACGAGAAAAATTAAATGAGAATGAACAAGTAAATTTATTCAATTTACTAATGCAACATTACGATCAGGCTAACAGCAGTCAAGAAATAAATAAAATTTTGGTGCAACATAACGACATACACAAAATAAATAATGAGACAATTCAAACAAAATCAAGGACTATTGAAACAAAATCAAGGACTATTGAAAATCTGAAAGAATGAATAGACTTTTATAGGTCTGAAAGACAAAAAGAAATTGACGCGTGAACCATCAAAAACCTAATAAAAAACACCTCTAACCACGAAAAGGAAAACTAAAAAAGGAGATAGAGCCGATTTAGTTTTTATCTATGTTTTTAGACTACAAAGCAAAGCTGGACTTCAATCAGCTTGGCTGAAAATGCGTTTTGTTTTTGGTTTTGTTTATCGACTACCCTACCCTGGAACCCAGCAACATTGCCCAATTTGCTAATGCAGAATTAAAGCCAATATATACAAGCTTCACAGCGCACAGGTAAAGCCAAATAATCTCGCCAAATCTTCAATAACAGCACCTCTCAGATCAAACTTTTTAGGTCTATACTGTTTTCTTTGTCTTCTCATTTCATTAAATAAGAAAATAAAAAGGACTCCTCTCCCCTACCTCTAACGTTTAGGGAAATAGTCTAGTTTCAATACATACCAAAACGCTCAAAACACTATTGTCAAGGCGTTTTTTGTGAACAGGGTTGCAGTACCATTCGTTTTCTATATCTTTGATTTCAGTAGGTCAGTATTTCAGTATCTGTATTTCAGTAAATCAGTAAATAATGATTGTATCAATATCTAGTTTAAAAGGTGGCGTCGGTAAGTCTACCATTACGCAAAACCTTGCTGTAATATTTGCACATAAGGGGCATAGCGTTTGTATTGCAGACGCTGACACAAATCAAAGCTGTGTTCGTTGGTCGGCGTTAAGGGGCGAAGATCTTCCCCCAGTCACTACAATGGGCTATGAAGACGGGAAAGCCCTCTACTCTAACGTCCGTTTACTAAACAATAAATACGATATAATTTTTATTGACGGCACCCCTGCCCTATCAGCAATTACAAGTAAAGTAATAACCCTAGCAGATCTTCTTATCATTCCTATTCTTTCTGGGGCTATGGATATATGGGCTACAGAGCAATTTTTAGAAAGATACAATGATGCAGTAGTAAGAAAGGAACAAGACATTCCCGCCTATTTCTTACTCAATCAATTCAATGAACGCTACTCTATCGGAAAAGAAACTAAGGCTGTTCTTAAAAAGTCAGAACTAAAAACACTAAAGACTACCCTGGGAAAACGTGTCGCCTATGCAGAAGCTAACATTATGGGAAAGGGTGTATATGAATACAGCGACCAAAAA
>JABUBK010000148.1_pt1 | contig 14621 bp, 8 predicted proteins | sample 7332671 | NCBI WGS metagenome assembly JABUBK01 (sample SAMN07256342, study PRJNA390944) | subsurface metagenome | isolation source: Methane hydrate marine sediment | place: Pacific Ocean: Eastern North Pacific, ODP site 1244 | collected 2002
GACCCGAGCCATGCCTGAATCGTTCAGGTACAGATGACCATGCTCAGGGATCACAGTCTGGAAAGATCGGCCTTTGTGACGTCTCAAATCATCGGCAAAACTCGTGCGAAACCTTCGCATGCCTCTGTCGACTGCATGGAGATACCTCGAATCATTGACGACTTACCTGTTTGGACTGAACACCAGGAAAACAGCAAGGCTGACTTATATAGACTCCATCGCAGTATCGAGACAATATATGGCAAAGGCACTTGCATCGGGTGTACACCTGTGACACGCTGCTCGATGCTACAGACAGTAACTTACTTATGTGGTCATGAGGGCTCCAATCGGTTCGATATTGGCTTCCTTAGACACTTCCATGGGAGACTCGACGAAAGGGGCACTCTTCAAGACCCACGAATCGATTTGAGGCCACTGAAAGTGTGGTTTGAAATGGCTATTATGCACGGAGTCTATTGGAATCTACTCCTTACGTGCGAAAGTCAAAAGTTCCTCAATCAGATCTACGACCCTGTGGTGATAACAATCCTCCAAACGCCAACACGCGAGGAGGAGACAATCGTCTCGAGCTTCCTGGTGTGTTCCCATCAATGCACCTAACAACCAGCTCTTGGTATGACGCCACTAGGTCTACTACTGTTGGTGCGATATGTCCCTCGTTCATAGCGATCTTTAATTAGCAATCAGGCAACCGTCGCGTGTCCGAGGAACAGCAAATCCAGACGTCTGTTCGAGATCCACACCTCTTGGTTCACGAATCTGTCTAATATTTGAGCACCAGTACCACACGAATAGACTTCGAACAACCGTGCATATGCACTTGCTCTAACGTCGAGCCTTTTGCTGCATCGGATCCATCACAGGACGTTGTTGATCACGGGTTCAGGTTGCTACGCGAAGGCCTGAACGCTGATTAATCCGCCATGTGTTGTGAACTTTAGGTAAGTGGACACAGGATCAAAGCTGTTCACTGATCTGAGGAGATCTTTTCGAAAGTTCTGCCGCTGGACAAGTACTTACTGACGCAGGTAGGTGATGTACCGCGCTGATCGAGCACTGAGGTATTTTCAAACCATATGATCGACATAGATCGACTTCATCTATTGATCTACTCACATCTGCTTCATTGAGACCAGGCCCTCTGTCGAAAGCCGGAGCTGACGATGCCTGATCTTGATCGGCTGGGAGCTACTTCTAAGATGAGCGCTTGAACTGCTCAGAAGCCGATGACAAGGCTGCTGTGAATTCAGGCGATACTAATGATAGAGGTACTCGCTTCTCAATACAATTTCCCTGAGTCGAGGACGTTTCGAATCTACGACTTAGGCTAGCACTATACGAATCATGTCACAATGATCTGTACAGGGCTGGCTCCTCTCTCTTCCACCTTTCAATTTCAATTCATCTCACACATGATCTCGAAATTGCTATCCACGAATCACGGCACGGTCTTAAGAGCGACAGCTAAGTACTCGACCAAATTTCTTCTCTGAAATGGAGCAAGTACTTCACATGACGGACCTCAGCACGAGAGGCTCAGGAACCAATGACACTGCTACTTCTAATTCGATCTGTTCCTGGTCTCAGGTGTTGCATATCCTCTGGGATACAGAACGAACACATCGAAGTCCTGCACCAGGCCTCACAATGGATGGCACTTGATCAAATTAGTTGAAGACTTGGTGAATACCTATTCATTCAGAGCAGTCCATATGGCCTTGAGCCATCAATGACTTACATTACGTGTCGAAATGAAAACAGACTTACGTAGTGAAGTCGGCAGAATCAAACACTATTAACCCATGTTTCGAAGGATCAGGATATTCGCGACGGACAGTGATTGCCTCCGTTGACATTCTCGGTCGAAGACTTGCAGCTATACGCACCTTCCAGCTCACACCCATGACAAGTACGTCCTTTCCAAATTGCATCGCTTGAGTCGCTCTTGCATACCTTGCCTATCGATACCGACAAATTTCTCATCCCAAGCAAGCGACCTACCGCAGGTTCCTGACTTCAGTCCAAGTTCACTCAGGTAGATCCTTTAATATCGACACACTTGTTGACATCAGATACACCAGGTTGTGACTTATCGAGTCCGTCTGCCATGGTTCATAACCCTTCAATTCGGCGCCTTCCCAATTCACTTATTCTCATATTGATACTCATATTCATCTTTGTCCAAGTATTTCAGACTGTCCGTGTTACTCGAACACACGTGATGATCCTCAAGTCCTCTTACTCTGCTCAAGTTTTGAGAAAACCACTGTGTTGCCAGCTGTCCACGAAGCAAGACACGTTGATCGTCTCGTTCCGATTATGAGTTGAATGCAGTGGTGGACATGAATCCAAGGGGCGGCTATTGACCCTCAATATTTCAGATAGCTGCCTGACACCATTCATCCCAACCTGACGACTCGCACAGGGTCTCTTTCGTCTACCATGGGAGCTCGTTGAGATTTGAAGCCTATCTGCAGACTCGGGATATCCAATGTTATTTTCGAACGATGATGACGATGACGATGATATTGTATCAGAGGTTCTGAGATCGTCAGATATCATTCAAGGATACGCTGTCTCAATAGATATAGGTACATATCCACATACAACATCTACGCAACACCAACACATCACGACATCTACCTCCACCTCTACCTCTCCCTCTACCATATCCCTGCCCATCTTGAAGGTTGAAACCCTACCTGTCTCTCTTCACAAGAGTCTCAAACATACTCTCATATTGTTTCCCGATCTAATCCCTCTCGGGCAGAAGCTAAGTACCTAGGTAAGTAAATCAGTCACCATGGAACACAGCGGCACTATCGCCACAAGAATAGAGGGACAGAGTAAGAGCAAGAGTCCTGGTCGGGCCGAGATGTTACTCTTCCGTCACCAGGCAGGTCTCGGCCGGTTACGTGGGTATATAGAGTTTGAGGACTAGCTGATTCAGTCCCTCATTGCGGTGTGAATGATGGGTTATATTCTTCATGTTTCTTGTTAACCCTGATCATCGATCACCCCTGTTCCTTTCTCGGTGATTCGAGGCCATGGTCGAGGAATAAAAGTAGATATTTCCTATCCCTGTCCTAGTCTCAAATGACCCGCACGCCAGCGCTCTACTGCACAGCTGCACTCGGTGGAACGAAAGTCGCTTGGAAAATCTGTCGATTAATCAAGTAATTAATCTACCTCCTACTACATTAGTCTAATGTTCAAACACGTAGATATCCGTGCACTCAAGTCAGCCTCCATCACAGCGTAAAACAACTCGACCATCTGAGATCTGTAGAATAAGAGCCAAATCATGACCTATTTCGGCTACTGATAACCATATCAGGCAGGTGGAAAGTCGCCTTTTGACGCCGGTAACAGCCTCGACAAGCTCAGGGCGTTAAGACTTGCATCGTGTTGTACTCTGTCACAGCCACACATGGATACTGGTCGACAGGGGGACAGGCATAGCGCCCGCATTTGTTGTGTAGAGCTTGAGTAGATGATATGGAGGTGAATTGTCCCGGCACTAAATACGTTCTGTGTTTTTGGTATCGTGTATCCATGTTGGCTTTCTGGTTATCACGGATACACCGAATACTTCATCACTCACAACGTGAAATGCTTAGGGAAGTGACCTTAGCGCTAAGAGAGGTTGTATCTGCCGGGATCGACGTTCAGATTGACATGCGCAGGCTGATACTTTTTGACCTTCGACATGTTCGGATCGTGGAAGTGACTCGTCCATGACCTGGAATGGCCGTCGGGCTTGAGGCGGATGTTGGACAAGGGCTTCCAGAACCAGAAAGGAAGGAGCATCGATTGTAAAATTTTGGAAATCATTCACTCCAAGCCGGTCTTCAACCGCCATCGTGGAATCGGAAGCCTGTAACCTCGACTCCAAGTCCCACAGCCTCACTGCCGTTGCACATCGATGTCTTCTGATCTTTCTGCACAGCATAGCTGGTCAATGATACTTCCCTACCAACGTCCAGTGATATGACCTCACACTCCCACGTACCATCGATTTGGGCAATCTTTTCCCGAACAGCATAGGCATCATTCCTATCACATTTCAACAGTTTCACACCTACACCCTTGTTGTCCTTATCTTCATCATGTGCACTGATCCAATTTTTTGCCATGAGTGCTCTCGCAATCTGAATGCCACCATTTACACCCATCGTGATATTGCCCCCGAACCACCATGGATTGGTCGCATGATCGAAACCGTGAAAAAGACAGGTAAGTGGAAGTGCGCCGGGTAAGCGGACGAGATGATTCTGAATGTAAGGCTGGATGTCGGCCAGTGGAATTCCATGTGGACTGTAGAGGATAGATATAGCCTTTGGCCGGGGAGGACGGATTATGGGCGGACGTGAATAGCGTGACTGAAGGTCGAACAAGGAGGGCGAGTTAGGTAGTGAGATAAGGAAGGAACTGTCGGTGGTCGCACTCGTAGGAAGAGGAATTGTATCGGAAATGTCAGAATTGCGATGTGATGTAGCTGTGGTGGATGAAGTGGATGGAGAGAGTGGTGGAGTTGGCAATGTGTTCGCGAAGTCAGCCGTATCAATAAGAGCATCAGCGTCGAAATTGATATCCGGCACATCTCGAGGGAATGTATTGCTGACGTCTTGTGGTCCTTGATAGTCCTCCGTATATATTATGGCTGACCGATCTGCAGCTGGTGATCTTCGCTCATGATACAGGTGTTGCCTCGAATTACCTGGCGCTGTCGTTGGTCTTGGTGACGGGTTAGAGGTATTTGTATGGTCACGAGAAGACATGGGTCTAGGAGTGGCAGGTGATAGCATGGGAAGTGGACTTTGGGATGGTACAGTTGCTGGGGTGAATGGCACATCGATGTTGAGGTTTCTCGGCAATTCGATTGTACTGACCGGACCCAGGACTTTGACACGAGTAGGAGGCTGATACGTGATTCCAAAAGCATTGTGTAGGCCAGTCACGTAATTCTTTGCTGGTATGAATGCGATATTCAATTCCCCAGGAGTACCCTCTGGACCGAGAGGTGGTATTCTCAAACGCAGAGTATTTCCGAATCGCTGTTTCGCATCGTACTTGGCCAGAGCATGTACTCTATGTGGATCGAAATGATTCCAACTCTTGATGGCCTTAGCTGCACGAGGTTCTGCCGCAATCAACGTCTTTGCTTCTGGTCGTAATTGCAGGAGGGTCTGCTTATGACAATGGTCAGGCTTGTTCTGCGACACAAGGACGACGTCGGGCTCCTCAATTTCGGAAAGATGCTGAATGGCACTCGGAATGACATGATGGGTTATCGCGAACCACTGAGCGTTGACAATGGAACTACCGGATAGCCATGGATCTATGAGCACAATGAAGGCGCCGTTGCTCGACAACAAGTCCTCGGGCTTTGGCTCTTTCTGCGGGGAGAATATGAGGAGGAAACTGCTGTCAGCGTTCAGGTGACGGACGGTGACAGACATATCGAGCTTCACGTGGCGTACTCCAGAAGTGTGGTTCGGATGTGCCCTTTATGCTACTGTCGCATACCTGGATGTTGAGAATGCAAGCTTCTAACAGGATATCAACTGCTCATGTGTCGGTGCGAACGCGACAAGTCTCACAGCGGAGATTCATCGCAGACATCAGGGGCGGTGGTATTAACGTTGTCAGTACCAAGAATCGATGCATGGTCAGAATGAGACCTGCACAAACTGCGATCCACAGGGCGCTGGTGGTCGAAGAATGGCAGTGGCAGGTCAGCGATGAAATCAGGACGGAAAGAACAGCCGGGATTGATCAAAATGAGAGACCATTGAAAACCGAGAAGTGCCGATAACTCGGGATTCCAGGGGCATGAACGGGAAGTTGTAGCCTAGAGAAGCAGCCTGAAGAGTAGGGACAGGCAAGCACTGGCGGGCGGGGCATTTTAATGCAGGGGTACCCTCGTATCCATTGCATGTTTATGTCATCGCTGAGGCCCAGACGAGCTCGACGTAGAGGGATGTGTATGGAAAGGTTGTTTCACGGAGGAAGCAGCATTGTAACAATTGACTGTTCCCAGTCGGTTTGCTCTTGCAAGCAACCACCCTGTCAAAGTGTTTGAACAGGATCTTTGTGTACATATACCAGACGACTATCTGACACGACTACTGCGCCTGACTTTCTACAAAGTCAAGCGCATTCTCGATCGTCTCAACTCGGATACTACTGACATTGCTGGCAAAGGTGACTCCGTATACCTTCTCAGCTACTCTCAACATCTCGGGTCTGAAGGTGGTGCAAATGAATTGCCCTCCTTTCGGCTTCTCTCCATCCTCATCTGGTTCCTCATCAGCCTTGCGAGCCAAGTAATGTAGGTGGTCTGCCACAGCTGTTCGATATTGAGCATCCAAGTTGGCATCGATCTCGTCAAAGATGTAAAATGGTGCTGGATCAGTTTCCTGAATGGCAAAAATGAGAGCAAGTGCGCACAGACCTGTCTTATGTTAGCTTGTGTCAGAAATCATCAGCGGTGAAACATACTCTTCTGTCCACCACTCAATTGCTGGATCTTTTGTTGGTCATCGTGTTTACTGTTGAAACTAACTGCGATGCCAACCCCCTTGTAATTCTCCACGTTGTCTCTCCTCGCGCTCTCATCGTCAGACTCATCCTCGTCGCCTCTGCCATCACTGTGACGTTGAATGACCAATTTTCCACTGCCCTGTGGTACTAACTTGGTGAAGATTTGTGCAAAAGCTCTGCTGACCTGCTTGAAAGTACGCTCAATCGCTTCATCCTTTCGTTGGTCAAGTACTTCGATGAGGTTAGCAATCGATTTCTTGGCCTTTTCCAGTTCAGCACGTCGAGCCTCAAGATCGGTCTTGGAATTCTGTGACTTCTCATAATGCTGAACGGCCTTTTCGTTGATGCCGGCTGCTCGCAGCTGTTTCAATGCTGCTTGTGCCTTCTGCAGCCGCTTCACTAGCTTCGCATTGTCCACTCTGCGGAATTTCTCCTTGAGGTCATTTGGCACGACCTGAAGATTGCGGATGAAAGCTTCGCACTCTTGCTTCCGCTGCTGAAGTTGTGTTCGCACCTGCTGTTCCTTGTCAAGCCTCCGCTGTGATTTGTCGATGGCTTTCGAGAGCTCTTCCTGTCTCTGGCTGGTCTCGTTTGCTTCACCTTCAAGTCTCGCCAGTTCGCTTTGCTGTGTCTCCAGTAATTGGTCTACCTCCGCAATCTGCTTCGCAACCTCATCTAGTGCGTTGCTGAGTCGTTGCAGCTCCTTCTGCTTTCGGTCAAAGGCCGACGAACTCGAGCCTTCCGCATCTGCATCTTCTGCTTCTAGCATAGCCAATTGAGGCTTGAGGTTGGAGTTGAGCTTGATTTCCAAATCTGCTCTCCTGTTCTCGATCTCTGCGAGATCCGAAGCCAGGGTGGCGTACGTGCGACGCAGGTCTTGAATCGTGGACGCTAGGTTCTCTAGCTCAGTCTCTTCCGCTGTGGTCAATGCCTTCTTAAACGCACTGCTCAGCTCGGCTTGGTAGGATGTCTGCTGGTCTGTCAACGTCTTGACGTTGTTTGCGATAATTGATTCTTGCTTCTTTTTGGCTTCAAGGTCTTCTCGCTTGCGAGTTAGCAGAACAACCTTCGACTGTAACTCCTGTCGCAACGGGCCCGAACCATCTCTATCTTGCCGAATTCTTTGCTCAAGCTTCTGTACTTCACTGTGAGCTTTGGTGATTGTCTGGTCAATTTTCTCGATTTGCTTCTTAATGTCACTGCCAGTAGTCTGGATCTCCTCATACTTCTGTCGGGCTTCAACGACTGTTCTCGTGGCTTTGAGTCGACTAGATCGCTGATCGACATATCCACCACTCAAAGCGCCTTTCTTGTCTGACCGATCGCCGTCTGATGTGACTGCATTGACTCCATGAGTACGTGCATACTGTGATGCAATGCCCAAGTTATGGCAGACAATACTCCTTCCAAAGACTTGCTGAACGGCCTTCTCATACATGGGATCGTATTCCATCAATTCCGTGAGTGGTCGAAAATCACCAGGATTGCTCGGTAGATTCGCAGGCCTTGGATTCAATCGATTCAGTGGCATGAAGGTGATTCTGCCAGCTCGCTCCCGATTCAATTGATCGAGCACACGAGTAGCGGTATCATCGTTGTCAACAACGTAATGAAACAAGGAGTTCCCTGCCACCGCTTCCACTGCAACAGGGAGGCGTGTCACGTTGATCAACTCTGCCAAAGTGCCATAGCAACCTTGCAAATTGTGTTGCTGCTTGATACGTCGGACAGCCTCCAGGCCTCTGCTTGTGTTGCCGTCCATCATGTGAGAAAGGGCTCGTTCTGCTTTTCTCAGTTGTTCCTGAGCAGTCGAGATTTCGCTATCAAGTCGTGCATCCCTTCGCCAAAGCTCTTTTCGTTCGTCCATCAATTTGTCTTTGTTTTCTTTTGCCGTCTGAAGCTCTTGTTCAAGGCCCTGAGCAGTCCCTGCTTGATTGCTAATACGACCTTGTAAAGTCTCGATATCTTGTTCCAATTGAGTGATGGTCTGCTCATCTTCTGTGATGCCCTCTTGTGTTGACATTCTCGTGGCTCTGAACCTCGACAAAGACATATTGGCATCGTCGATTTGAGCCCGAAGCCAAGTGTCTCTGTCCTGCTTCGACCTGAATCTTGCATTTCGACCCTGCTTCGCGTACAGACTTTGTCTTCTCGTCTCAGCGTCATCAAGCTGTGTCTTGGCGGTTTGAGCCTTTTGCGATGCCTGCTCATACTCGGGAAGTACCTCATCATTGAGTTCCTCTTCTATCTCGCGAATTTGCTCCTGAACCTGCTGCAAGTTCTCGTCGTGCTGTTGCCGGGTTCGTTGCGCGGCGTTACGTCCTGCTGATAAGTTGCGCACATCAAGGTCTGCTTGGGCTTTCGCACGAGCACGTTCCCGACGATCGTCTTCGAGTTGCTGTTTCTCAAGGCGGGCTGCGTTCATATTCTGTCGAAGTTCCTCTAGTTGTTGCGTGATTCGCGTGAGATTGTCCTCCCCTTCACTGAATGCTTTGCGATGCTCATCAGCATTTTCAATGCGATCATTCTTCTTTTGTTCAAGCTGGTGAAGTCCTTTATTTGTCTCTTCAAGCTCTCGCTGTTCAAGAACCCAGTCAATAGCATTCTTCTCTGCTTCTTGCTCTCTGTACTGCGCTAGATCCGTCTGTTCCTCTTCTAGCTGCTTCAATCTTTCATTGATTTGATCGAAAGTCGCATCGATTTGTGCCATCTTGTTGTTTGTCTCAGTCATGATCCTCTGCGATTCTTCTTTCTTTGCTGTGAAGGCTTGGGTTCCAGCAACGCTCTTCAATAGATCCAATCTTTCGTTATCTTTCATGTTTGTGATTCTCGTGACTCTGCCCTGTGGTACAATGTAGTATGGATTCGACCTTGAGAATCCAGCGTTCTCCAACAGATTCATCACGTCTGATCTTGTAGCATTTTTGCGATCGAGGGAGTATTCGTCTTTCTTCAATCCGATCGTTCGTCGCAGGATCAGTTCCTTGTTGCCGGTCGGAAATCTGTCATCGGAATTGTCGAATGTGATCTCGACATAGGCGGACATGATCGAGGAACCGGAACCTTCATGAATGAGACCTTGTCGCTCTTCGCGACTGAGACCAGTACTGTAGGCATCTCCCAGAACGAAGCGGATCGCGGCGAAGAAGTTGCTCTTTCCACTTCCGTTCCTGCCTACCACAACATTGAGTTTTGGAGAGAATGGATCAACAATCGTCTGGTTCTTGTAGCTTTTGAACCCTTGGATGACAATTTGTTTGATGTACATTTTGTGGTCTTGCTCCCTGTCAAGGGAGAGCTTGCGCGCAGGGCGATTGCTTGCGTGTCGTGTATTGAAACAATCGAAAGGATGATGTGTAGGATTTATCAGAACATCGCCCCACCGCACCTTTCAACTTGCGCGTGCTGAATAGAAGTCGCGATCACGCGTCGCGTACCTGACAAACGTGCATGAAGTCTAACCAAGATCCACCACATCAGTCTCTCGGTAAATCTTTCCCACGCTGGAGTACTCGTGCCCTCTGCAAAGATGGACGGGCATATCCCGGGTGACGGATAGCACCTTATGTATAGTTTACAAACGCACCCGTCTCAACAAGATGTTCTGGGATGTAGTGCCTTACGGTAAAGACACGCCAGATTAAGAACTGGCCAAGTAGCATCGGCTACACCAATGGCCGATGACTTCGAGGCACAAGAGCAAAAAGCAATCAAATTTATATGGCTGATTGAGCACGACAATGTTGTCCATTCTGCACACGGCAATTTTCACTCCAAGAAATAGATCCGGGTATATTCCTCCAACACCATCGCTCAAAAACAATCAACTAGGATCACTGAAACAATAAACTCGAACTTCGCCATCTTCGCTTGCTGAACACATCCTGCTATCGCTGAGACCAATACATGTGACTGGCCCTGTATGACCCGTAAAGGTTCTCTCACATTTGCCGGTCCTAGGATCCCAAACCTTCAACATCCTATCCTGAGCCCCAGAAACAATACGTAATGAGTCTGCAGCCAACGCCCAAACACCTTCAACATGTCCAAAGAAAGTTCTGATGCAACGTCCTGTGTACACATCCCACATTCGTATGGTGTTGTCCAAAGCAGATGTGAGCATGTACTGAGGTGGCTCAGGTCGGCCGTCTTGGAAGGTCGCCTGATATGCATCGTAGCTCGATCGTGCATAAGACAGATTACGATGTGCAAGCACCGGAGACTGTTCGTGACCTGAGTACGAGGATGAAGCGGCTGTATGCAAGCTCTCCGGAGAGCCTGGATCCGACATATGATCACCAATTACTGTCGCTTCCTCCTCCGCATCGAACTCTCGAGGTAGTAGAACAACTTGTTGCACGTGTCCAACATGTCCTTCGAAGGTTCTGATGCATTGTTTTGTGTCGAGATCCCATAATTTAACAGTGAAGTCATCCGACCCGGTGAAGACAGTCCTCGAAGGTCCATCAATTCGGATTGAATTCACCCAGTTCGTGTGACCTCGGAGGGTGCTGACCGATCTGTTCTTCATATCACGAACGATCGCGGTTCCATCGGCAGATCCAGATATCAATATGTGAGAATCGAACTGGAGGCCAATCACGTCGGCAGAGTGCCCTGTGAACGTGGCCTTACACACACCAGATCGCCAATCCCAAACTTTGACAGTCCTGTCAATGCTTCCACTAATGAGCTTGGTATCGTCCATTTGCAAGCAGCGTATACCCATAGTGTGCCCTCGCAGTGTCTTGACTTCCTCACCGGTGTCGAGGTTCCATATCTTGATGGTTGCATCGTAAGATCCCGTGGCGAGGTAGTTGTCATGGATGTGTAAAGCCATGATGCCATTTGTATGGCCTTTAAGAACCTTGGTACTACAAATGCCATGCTTCCAGTTTTTGCCTACCCGGAATCTATCCCGGTAGACTTCTTTCCAAGGTCGAGTCTTCCGATCACCATCGGAGTCATCGGGTTTTGGCTGCGCCGGTGGTTCCGGCTCTGTGATACTAGTAGATTGAGGTATCACCGGAGACTTAGGAGCGGCTGGAGGCAAGGCGGAATCGGCCTCCTCAGCGATTGTGTCTCCAACACGCGGGACCGCAGAAGTCTGCCCAGCGGCTCGAAGCTGCATTTGCCTTTTGGACGCACGCAGTCTTTTTCTGTCGAGAAGTGGTAAACCCCAACCACACTTTGTGCATTTTCGATCAATATGTTGTTCACACATGCGGTGCCAAACGACGTCGTCATCGGCCAGAGTACGCCAAGTCCTTGACACTTGAGCTGCCTTACAGAGAGAGATGGTATCCAGTGAACTGAGAATGCGGAAAGATATCTCAGGTGGGAGTGCGGCCAAAAAGTCGATCTTGATCAATTTCTGAACATTAGCAGAGAGGAACGACAGCTGTGGGAAACAACACTGAGTGAGGATGCCTTGAAGCATAAGATTGCGATGTTTTGAGGGAGCGGCGGAGAACAAGGACCAAACTTGTACGATGCCTTTCCTGTCGTTTTCTGACAACTTGTCCAGATTTCTCTGCATCTTATCCATAGATGGTTCGTCCGCCTGCCGTCGACAAAGCATGTCAGGACGATGCCGATAACAGAACTTGGTATTTGATTCGGTAGCTGTCGCTGTGGGATCGGTCGAGGTCGGAGTCTTCCCTTGGGGTGCGTATTGGGAGGGAATGTGCTTGGCCATGAAGGTGCCAACAGTTCGTGGATCAGACTTGGTCATGGATGAATCTTTTGCATGTTCATGATTGTCCTCGACTGAATTACGATATTTGGTGTGCTTGACAGCTGGCTGATTATCAATCAGTCCCTCGTGATCGCTGTTGGCTCTGGCTCTTTTCCTTGCTGGCATCCCCCAATCTTGAACCATACTGTTGCTCGATATATTGGCGTCCATGTCGTCTCGCACCTGCATAAACTTCTTCTCTTTCCCTGAGAAATACCGTCGTAAAGCAAAACTAGCTCTTAACAAGGCCAAAACATTGTACACGATCGATAAGAAGTCGCTAGAGGACAGTATCCAGGAGCACGCGGACTAATTATCGGGATGGGACGATAACGGATTTAGATTGGAGAGGAAGGCGAAGCCAAATGGTGTGCTCGATCTCGCAATTGGGATTCGTAAGACAGGCGGAATAAGCGCATCGCAAGGTAATGCTGGCTGGAAATAAGGCAGGATAGAGAAGGTGTAGAACATGGGCGAGACGAAGGCAGGCCAGTGATCGAAGATTGTTGTGCAGACAACAGAACAGTCAGCGATGCGATTCTCTGCGTCTGGCCCAGCACGAATCAGCAAAAAGTGTTCTGCCGATCGATAAGCCAATGGAGCCTCTGGAGCTTGGTGAGGACAGCGAAGATGGGGCGACGAGGAGCCTCCGATTTGTCGCGGGTCAGACCACACGAGTTTTTAGTCAAAAGAATTCACTTTCAACCTATCCCGTTGCCGCAGGGTCTTGTTTGGTTACATGACGTGCTTCTGGGTCGTCGTTGCACAATCTCGTTGGCGAATTTGGTGCCTGAGCATGTCAATGAAACTGAAAAATAGACCGACTATCCGACCGCCCGCTTATCGGCTAAGTGCCATTGCTTGGTGATCCGGAAGATTCCTCTTGCTGCCCTTCATTGGTGGCTCCCTAGCTTTACCCCAGATTTCGACCTTGCAGATTCCATCGCAGGCACCACCACTATTGGTGTCAAACCCGTCTTCATTTCTTAGATCAGCGTCATTCTGCCGAGTCAGTTTTAGTAGCAAAGCATCTGAGCTCGATGTTGCAGTCAACGAATTCCTCATCCTCACGTCAAAATTCCCGAAGACCTTCACCAGCGGGTTCAAACAGAAGCTTGGATGCTGACGTGTCGGTTGAGACGTTAATATCATGGCTAGTAGCAGCCAAGCGATCTCTGGCTAGCATTCATTATGTCCATCGCGCAACGACGTTACTTGCTGAAGCCCGTTCTACAATCGAATCTACCGCAGCCCTCATCGCACGTACTAAGTACCTGAAACGATCCTTACATTCCCAATTGAAGATCCTTCGAGGCGTACAATATGAAGTTGAGGCAGGCGCTCACAATATCAAGCAAGAAATACACACAACCATCAAAGAGCTGGAAAATGCTGACAAGAAGCTACAAACCGACATCGACTTGCTGAAAAAGACCAAGATTGAGGACGCTTTCAGAGCACGGAAACCAGAAGCCATAGCACTTTCAGATACCCAGATCGAACTCAAGGATACCCTGCACGACTTTGTTGATGATCAACCTGTCGAATCCCTGAGGCAAAATGCGCAAGCCGCTATTGAGTCAATTAAGAGTGCGAGGCATGGTATCGACGATTCTATCCGTGCCCTCGAAGACGATGTGCAAAGAATCAATGAAGTGCTTGCTGATAGAACTGTCACTTCATCTTCTACCAAATCAGATCTTGACCCTCCCAATACAGCCAAACAGTTGAAATTACTCGAGACTAATGCTCGTGAGATGGCACAAAGTCTGGAAAGTCTGGTCCAACACTTCGACTCTTGCGTGAACGCCATCAAGCATACTGAAGGCGGCGGCGCTGCTGTGGTCAAAAATCTAACCGCCGAAGATCTCCCCGAAGGCGTCGATGTAGAGGCATTAGAGGCATCAGCTCACTCCATGTCCGACCATGAAAAAGCCGATATGCTCCAGGTGCTCAAGGCGGATGCTGACCAAGTCGAGGATGTCGTTGCCGAGATTCACGAACGTGCCGCTGACATGGATGTGCAGCTCAATCGAATCATCAACTGGCGGGATTCATGCGAGATTTCATACCGCGATGTTGCCGCAGCATTCAGACTTCTGGAGAAGGTCGGCGATCGTCTGCCAGCACACGTCCTTGAGGTAACCAGTTTCTCTGCTCACTGGGTAGAAGAACGATCCCGGATCGAGGATTGCGTCGCTGGAATGTACGAATTGTGTGACATGTATGAGAATTTCCTGGCTGCCTATGATGGTATGGTGGTTGAAGCAGCCCGCCGGAGAGTGGTCAGGAAACGCATGGAGAAAATCGTGCAAGAGGCCCAACATCAACTGGA
>JABUBK010000149.1_pt1 | contig 14575 bp, 12 predicted proteins | sample 7332671 | NCBI WGS metagenome assembly JABUBK01 (sample SAMN07256342, study PRJNA390944) | subsurface metagenome | isolation source: Methane hydrate marine sediment | place: Pacific Ocean: Eastern North Pacific, ODP site 1244 | collected 2002
AAGGTGACTGACAAGATCATCATCGAAGTCACCTGTGAGATGGTTGTATTGGTTGCTGCGGCACACAGCAACAACGTCCTCGAACTCGTTCTCCTTGCATTTCCGAAGCAAATCATTGCGGTCGCCAGCGTTATAGTGGATTACTCTGTGAGATGCTTCGATTTCACGCCATGCCTCTCTGGCGAAGTTGATTTCTCCAACGAGAAGTATGGTAGGTTGCGTCGAGAGATGCATCGCTGCGTTCGAGTTCGAATCCAGGCCTGGGAAGAAAACGCTTCTGGTGATACAATGAAGGATTTGGAGGCCCGACTTGCGATTCGCTTCTCAAGGATGACTTTTGAACAACGGATCTAGCCCAGTCTTATTATCCGGCTAAAGTCGCAAATATCGACGTATTGCAAGGTTCAAGCTTCCGGCGTCCGGTTAAACATCCACCACGCATCTCGAATATAATCCAAAGCAATGACCTGCCCCTGTGGATCTCGTAACCAGTATCCTGAATCGATTCAATGTTCACTGCACGAGCTGATCAACGATCTTATGCCAGATTCATTGGCTGGCTCCGCCACACCGGGCACCAAGCTCTACTGGCCATTCTCTCTCGTTGGGTAATCGCATGTCTGAGATCGAAGGGTGGAGTCTTTAGACTTTGGCGGGGGTTCAGCGGAACCCGCTGGTGATCTGACATCACAATCCTAACCTCACACTGGCTTTCAACTCGTGAATCTTCATGGCCTTTTGATATCGAATTTTGCTAGGATCTTCCGAAAAAAGAATCGCTCCGCTCCATAATCTCATCGACTCCATGTTCGACTCAAACAATTGCTCTTCCGGCGGGCGATCACACAGGATGATGTCACAGCTCAACAAACTCCACCGCACCTTATCGGCTCAAGTTAGCGGAAATCTCATGGAAAAGCGTTGCAAGGAGTGCTCAATGTGTCGGTGGAAATAAACGGAACGTGCTCAGTAGAACGACTGACCATGATTTCAAGGATTCAGTTTTCAGCGTTCGAAAATCTCATACTCGACGGTTCCCTGGTCATTATCTTAGAGGGTGACAAACGCATGACTTCCGCCTGCACCTCACGGCTATCGATATGCGGCTGAAAAGACTGTTCAACGACGGACAACCTCCACAAGCCCCTTCTGCGCGTTTGTGGTCACCATGGAGGAAAAGAACGACAGTAATCATAGTTGCTGTGTTCGCATTCATCTCGTAAGTTTACCTATTTGTATGCTTTTCACGTGGTCCCTTCCACAATCAGGGAATGCTTCTCTGACTCTTGTGCGTTAGTACGTTCGCAGCGAGCACCATCGCTCCTGGACGAGAGAAACTACAGCATGACTTTGCAATTTCCTCGACGGTTGCCACGATTCCTTTCGCGATATACAACCTCGGCTTTGCTCTAGGATCAATCGTCACATCAACCATGAGCGAGCACCTAGGACGATCTGGAGTCTACAAGGTGTGTATGACTGGATTGTTACTTTTTGTCCTCGGCACAGGCTTTTCGAAAAGCATTGCCTCTGTGATTGTTTGTCGATTCTTTGCAGGTTTCTGTGCGAGTCCGGGAATCACTATTGCTTCCGCAGTGATAGCAGACATGTACGCTCCGGAGCATCGTGGTTTACCACTTTTCTCATACTACTCTATGCCATGGCTTGGCTCCGTTGTTGGGTTAGTGAAATTTGTACGAGTTTCGAGAGTCATTGCTGACACTTTCTCAAGGGCGTTGGTGTCTTATCCTGTTGTCGCAATCAGGAATTGGCAGTGGACACAATAGGTGTTTCTCATGGCTTTTACACCCATAATTCTTGTATTCCTTCTCTTCTTGGACGAGACAAGGCAGGAAAAGCTAGAGCGAAAGCTTGAGCCCCAGCAGCGTGAAGCCGGAGATTCGGATGAAAAACCTACTGAAGAGGACAATCGAGCGAGCCGGCTATACGAGGAGTTTTCAGCATTCATGACCCAAAGCATATACCGACCAGTTCAGATGCTATTTACTGAATTGATCGTGGAACTCACATGCTTGTATGCTGGCTTCAACTTTGGTCTGGTTTACTCTTTGATAATAGCATCCCCCGACGTCTTTGCCAGGACATACGGTTTCGGTTACACAGCTCAGGGTCTGTCCTTCTTGGGCCTAATCGCTGGCTGTATCCTAGGTACCTGTTTCCTGATCCTCGACAACAAGTTCTTGTTTCAAGCACAAAACCGTGCGGATTCTTCTATGGGCAAAACCGCCAAGTTTGATTGGCCGCAACCAGGACAACCAGAACGTCGACTACATAGCGCCATGCTCGGAGGATGTCTACTGCCCATTGGGCTGATCTGGTTTGCGTGGACGGCTCGCACATCTATCCATTGGATTTGCCCGATCATTGCTCAGTCACTCATCACCTGTGGCAGCATTATGATTTACGTGTCATTTTCAGCATACCTCACTGACACCTACGGACCGAAGTATAGTGCATCCGCACAGTCTGCCAACGCTATCGCCCGATATTTGTTTGCGACCGCTGTCCCACTATTTATTTCACAGATGTATGACGGACTGGGAACGGGGTGGGCGACCAGTGTACTGGCGTTATGTGCACTGTTGATGTGTCCTATTCCATTTGTGTTCTATGTCACTGGAGTCCGACTGCGACAGCGTTGTCGATTCAAAAGAGAAACCTGATGACTGTTGAAAGGCGCTGGTTTCGTCAAAGTCAATCCAAGGCTGCGCTGGTAACAACTACGTGGTATGTGGTATTCGATCACTGTTTCTGATCATCAGGCTGGTTGCAAAGACGAAAAGCCAGTACGAATAACCCCTATAGGCTTTGGTAGCCAAAGGCGGGGCTGCACGAGCAAACACTTGTCCAGCTATCAGGAAGCAAATTGCCGTCTAACCGCCAAAGAAGATAGCCTCGATAGGTCGAGAAATTTCGGAACCAGCGCAGTGCCTACTTACTACACATGTACACAAGAATTCCATGACGAATCTGTGCCTGAGGAATGGGTTCGTACATCCATACTCGACGCTCGTGTACAGGTACTAGGGAAGTAGAAAGAGCAGATTTGCCGTAACACTCAGCATCGTACAAGATTGTACGAACAAGCTCTCCAGCCAGATATATCATTGGCCGGGAATCCACTCCACTCTCATCCGGCCTGGGTCTGGATTTCTTGAAAGTCGGCTTTCGAAGCAAAGATGCATGGCGCATACAGACATACACATGCTTCCAACGACCGATTGATGGGAAATCGTCGGTAGGATTGTCACTGTATTATTCTAATAAACTCTAGGTCCCATGCAGATCATCCCCTTGTGTATGACAACTCCATCTGCCCCAGATTTTCAAAAGGTACCGTTTCGTGCTATCACCGTCGCACCGGCAATTGACTTGTCCACACGTCCCCGTTTCGATACCAGCAAATCCTGCCATCTCTAGAGTCTACAAAATGAAGCAACGAGACATGATAAACCATGCGCTGCTCACAGGTCATACAGGCTCATTACAGCAACAGCAAATCTATAAGCCATTTGATACCCTGCAAAGCCAACGACTATGTTCATCTCGGCTCTAGCTCTTACCTGCGTTACGCTGCTCACCTGCGCAAGGAGCGCCTCGCTTGACGATGTCTGCACACAATCCTACGTTCAAGCTTCACTCCCGATGCAGGATCTGTTTCTTGGAGACTGGGGTAATATCGCTATTGCGATCGATCTATCTTCTGTCACCGCTACACCAGTGACAAATTTCTCCATTTCAGGAAACGTGATGTACCCCGACGCTACCTTCGATTATTGCGACGTCACTTTTGCCTACACTCATCCCGGTCGAGATGACCGAACACAAGTTCGGTATTGGCTACCAACCCCTAATACCTTCAGCAACCGTTACTTGAGCACCGGCGGTGGCGGATTTGCAATCAATAGCGGTACAAGGTCCCTTCCTGGCGGCGTCCAGTATGGAGCCGTCTCTGGCGCAACGGATGGTGGTTTCGGGAACTTCAGTATTCAACTTGATGCTGTTTGGCTCCTGGATAATGGTACTGAGAACTGGGAAGCATTATACATGTTTGGCTTTCATGCCATCCATGAGCTAACTATCTTGGGACAAGATTTCACAAAGCAATTCTACAACATGTCGGATGATAAACTCTACTCTTACTATCAGGGCTGCTCAGAAGGTGGGCGTGACGGATGGAGTCAACTTCAAAGGTTCACGACATTGGATGGTGCCGTGACCGGTGCTCCCGCCTTTCGTTTTGCACATCAACAAGTACAGCACCTGTGGTCGAACGTCGTTCAACATACATTGGGCTACTATCCACCCACTTGCGCCTTGTCCAAGATTTTGAACGAGACTATCGCCTTCTGCGATCCCCTGGACGGAAAAGTCGACGGTGTGGTATCGCGCACCGATTTGTGCAAACTTCAGTTTGACTACAACTCTACCATTGGCTTGCCTTATTCTTGCCCAGCGGTCAGACCCACTGTGTTCGGAACATGGGCAGATGCCGCACAGAACGGAACGGTGACTGCTCTCGATGCCGAAGTTGCTCGATTGAGTACCGATGGGATCCACGATTCTCAAGGACGACGAGCATATTTCTCGTATACACCATCATCAGTTTTCTACGACGCCGTCACGTCCTATGATAACATAACAGACACTGCTAACCTAGTCATCAATGCCATGGGTGGGGAATACGTTACCAAATTTCTCCAGCTCCTCAACGAGAGTAATTTGCCAGATCTCGAAGGCGTCACATACGACACTTTGGTAGAATGGATCGACCAGGGCTGGCACATGTACGAGGACAGCCTACAGACAACCTGGCCAGATCTCTCAAAATTCCAAGCAACCGGCGGGAAAATCCTGCACTACCACGGCGAATCAGACTTCAGTATCCCTACAGCATCCTCAGTCCGATACTACGAGTCTGTACGAAACATCATGTATCCAGGCACAACCTTCAACGACACCGAGGATACCATAGGCGATTGGTACCGTCTCTATCTTGTACCTGGTGCCGCCCATTGTGCCGCGAACTTGAATGAGCCGAACGCACCATTCCCACAGACTAACCTCGCTGTTCTCGTCGACTGGGTTGAGAACGGTGTGAAGCCAAGCACGCTCAATGCTACTGTGCTTCTTGGGGAGAACGCGGGTCAAAATCAACAGATTTGTGCATGGCCTTTGAGACCACTGTGGTCTAATAATGGTACGGAGATGGAATGTGTCTATGATCAGGAGTCGATTGATACGTGGATCTATGATCTTGATGCTTTCAAGATGCCTGTCTACTAGACGAAAGTATGTGTCACTGCAGTCAATTGCACGGGCCCATTTCCCTCTCTCATTCGTTCTATTCAATTGTTTCGAAACCTCTTCGTCGTTCCTTCCGCTCCATGCTAGGCTAATAAATCCTGATCTGAGACATTGTCTGTCCATTGAGATTTAGGGCTTTGTGGTGGCACAAAATCTATTTGCTGAGGTTCTGACTTACAACAGCGATTTATCACTGCTTGCACTTTGCTTCACTCACAGCACACCAGAGTATTTTCACTCATATATTGCACGTCGGTGTCCCTATGGAGCACATTCCGTTTGTACAGAGCAAGGTCAAGACCAGGTAGATGCATGAGACCTACAATCAGTCTCTATCGTCGCAAATCAAAGTATCAATCCATCTATTCATCCATCTATTTCTCCCCTGCTGATTCTCAATTTTCGAGCCACAATGGATCAACAGAATGCGACCGTAAGTCTATGATCTACCTTCTGTCATGTCTTCGAACAGCAGCCATCTGACTCACAATCTAGTCCTCTCCAGTGACCGGCAAGCAAAAGCAGATCCTACGAAACAAAGCTCGAGTTGATGCTCATCGAGAAGCTAGTCTTGCGCAGAAGCTGTCGGAGTTCGACTTCAAGAAGTAAGTATATGGCAGATAATTTCTTGTCTCTGGATCCAAGACTATCCCTTGGCTCCAACTTACACCAGCTACGAGTAAGAAGAATGCTAACATGTATCGCAGTATCAACACGACCACAGAGGCAGGTGCCGCCCTCATCGCCACTCTCCAGGAACAAACCCGAATCACTCTCGCCGCCGAAACAACCCACACAATGAAAGTCAAGGATTACGAGAACGCCAAGAAAGAATACGGAGATCTCGAGGATGTGGACACAAGCGACCTGGTAGCTGTTGCAAGAGCGAACCTTCTGCAGATGGCTGTAAATGAGCTTGCTGAGGCAGAGACGAAGGTCAAGCTTGCGAGAGCTCAACTTGAGACGATCCAACGTGATTTGAAGAAGCTTGTGGAGGCGGGAACTGAGGTTGACGATTCGTTGGTTGCGCTTCTTGAGGAGATGAAGTTGGAGGAGTGAATTGAGCGAGAACTGATGATTCGGCGTCTTGTCAATGAACTGCAAGGCTTTTGTGAATGAACTATCTACCTTGGACTACCAACGTCTTTGAACGCCTGACACGATCGGAAAGTTTGCATTGACCATCAGTCGTTAATCACGACAGGCTTTCAGCGAAAAAGGTAAAGATCTTGACAAGACTGCAGATTATTCCTTAGAAAGTGCAAGATTCAAGACCTTGGGCACAGCGATTTGTTCTCAATTAATACAATTCCGATCAACACAAAGTTTTGACACAGGTGCAGAGGCGTATAGATTTCTATCTGTAGATAGGTGCAGGGGCCCAAAAAAAATCATCAAGTCCGCATAATAGGTGTTCCATAGTGCATTTGCTCTCTGAGGTTAAAATCTGATAGTCTCTGAGCGAGACTTGTTTGCTGATGGGTATCACGTCGAAGGTTCCTTGCGCTGCGGCTGCTTTGAAACGCGCTTTGGGTCAGACTTGATCTCAGCCGATTGGTTGATCAGAGAAGGGTCGAGAAGAATGTAGATTTGTAGAAGGTTCCTTGAGATGTGAGACGAGTTCCTGGTTCACAACTTCGGTGATCTGATAGCAACCGATGAGCATCGAAAGGATTAAGACAGAATAGGATAACTGTGGGTAGTCCCATGACGAATGAAGCGTACCAAATCTGATCTTCGAACCAACGTTGCTCCACAATGAGTACAGATGATCAGTGACAACCCTTAGCCGTTGCACCCGGGAGTGACTTTCAAACCAAACAAACCACCAGGAATGAAGCCTACACACACGTAGGTTATATTCCATCGCAATCAACCTTTCGCTCGGAATCACCACAATTTGATCGCCCAACTGGACGTACTTGTAATTTGTGACCGCGGCTGGACCTTGGGGTAGGGAAGTGTACCATTCCTCCCATACGAAGCTTTGCAGAATCAAATCTATCATGCCGGATGGGGTCGGAGTGGGGTGTGTTCTGGGTTATCCATTCCCAAGACTTGTTGACCCGTCTGTGATTACACGGGGTTTTCAGTTTTTGCTGGTTTGGTCGTTGGTTCGAAAAGGATAAGTTTGTTGTTTTCTTTTTGAATCGCGGCGGGATTGTGCCAAGGTTGGAGTTACGGGGATGATGAGGGTGGAGCGGAGTGGAGAGGGGACTAGTGTGTGTGTGGAAGTACTAGGTGAACCAGTGACTGGCTTAGCATGATTCGTTGCCGGCACGCAAAGAACGCGCTTTCATCTCCTCTCACCAATTTTTGCTGGCTGCTCTTTGAGCTCAATGCAGTACCAATCAAACGGAAGCAAATCCACACACGACCTGGGTGACCGACCTGTCCTGAACATCGTGCTAATTGGTGTTGATGGATGATTCTTCGATGCTCTCAGCATAACATTCTTTGTGTCTTCTGTTTGAGCGCCTGGCTCAGCAGTGATCCACTCGAATCGTTCTGGCCTACTTTCGATCAGTCCTCTCGTCGAATGTAGCTTCGACGACTCCCACCCAGGTGATCACAGGTGCTAGCCATGTAAGCAGGAGAACTTATTGACTATTTTGAGCCAGAGACCAGAAAGCCCGCAGTATCCCCCGTCTGCATTGAGTTTCGAGATCCCGCTGTTCGTACAAACCAACCAAGCATTTCCACAACACCGAAAGTGCGACCAAATGGCTCGTGGCAGACTACCACACGGCACAGCTTTTCCGGACAGTTAAGCATGCAGATGATAACAGGTGGTGCCAGATCGAAGGACCAGGGAGGAGACATCGATATCAAACAGGCCAGCAGTGTGCTCAAGAACCTGAGGGTCGATACTCGGTGGTCGACGACTCCGTCTCCAAATTCTTAGTTGTCGTCAAGTTCAACATTCCACAAGCAGCCGGTGTGGTCATATCAACTAAGAGCACACCGGAAACGTCCGATCGATGAGCTTCTGTCGAGCTCCCGTTCGAAGCACATGTTGAAAATCCCGCGAGAGCTGAGGAACGGACGATATTGGTCTTTAGCAACATGGCACTTCCGATGAATTTCCTGATCACGGCACCGACCGCGTTATATGGTGTTCCACAACTCCTCTCTTCTTCAGCCCCGGAACAACAGTATCTGAATCAGGGCTATTTACTCTAGGCTCTTCAACAAGCACGAAGCAAGCACGTGGAGAACCGGATTGATAATTAGATCCAACATCTTGATAGAAACAAATGTTGACTCAATTTCATCGTCTTCGCATGTCCCTCACAGCCCAGGAGTCAGATGAACGGGACGGCCACAACCAAAATACCTAATCGAAATACCTCGCGCTAACCAACAGTCTAACCTTTTCCAGTATAGCAGTGACATCTCAGCTGAGGCCGACCACAGAAAACTAAACGAGCCTTCGTCACCTGCAAAGCAGACATGTCTTCAAATATTACACTTTCAAGGAGCGTCCATGTAGAAAGGTGTCCACCTACATTGGACACTGGTCCTTTTGCTCGATTATGATGGCAAGCTCAAGGCTGAAGTGATGGATACCTACCCACCTGCTAATGACTACTTACTCAGTACCCACATGTCCGTTGCTCATCTGACTCGACGTTAAAGTTCATTTTGTTCTTCGTATGTCTAGTTTCGCGAGGTGAACTTCAAGGTCCTTTCGCATAGTTCTGACACCGGGTGACCACTGTATGAAGCACGTTGAGCTATTTACACTTGAATCACCAGGATTCTAAAAGCAAGCAAAACAGCAACCTCAGACGCCACTGTCTAAGTCCCTCACCATTCAGTATCAACATCAATTTAAACAACCTGTGGACAGATCTCACAAATCCAATTAGCACTCAAAGCGACGAAGTCCCTTCATCCATGATATCCAGCCATTTTCGCCAGCAGCGAATGTTCGAGTCAACTCGACACCATCGACAAATACTTACCCGCCGACCCCTGTACTCCGTCCGAGATCTTCAGATGTCATCAAGCCAGCCAACCACCGACCAACATCCAGTTGCTCCCCCAGTATCACCACCTCGCACCTCATTCTTCCCCTTCACTCTCTTCAACCAAACCCGTCAACCGAGCCGGAACAGTCATCAAGCTTATTCTAACTCTGCTCCCGCTCCCGCTCAGTCTCTCACCTCCGCTCCCGCCTCCGCCTCCACGTCCGCCATTCCTGACCAACCTCCAACCCCCTCAACTCAACCCCATCCGCACAATCCCACCACCAGCACCACCGCCACGATCACGACCACCAAACCAAAAGACAACCAAACCGCCACCCTAATCTTCCTGACCTACCTAACCTGCGTCATCGTCTTTCTGAATCCGAGACTCGGAGGGAGGATGTGATATATTCATTTCTATCTGCGGGTACAGGCACAGGCACAGGCTTGAAGTGCATGGAGGTTCTCTGTTGAGATTGAGACTGAGGCCTTGATCGAGATCAAGGTCGAAAAATCGATGGTTGTCGTCGTTCGCGCTGGATCTGAGCTGAAGTGCTAAGATCTAGGTGTATAGCTGGGATAAAGTGAGCTGAAACGGAATGAAGTGAGGTGAAGCAACGTCAGAGAACGATAGGAAAGGAACGATCATCATCGAGTCTACGTTCTCAGCATAAGACAATTCTCCAGCAGTATCAACCTGACCTATCTTTCCCGCCGACACCGTCCAAGTCGACGCACGCAAGAAGCTACAAATGATAGCTAGACCACCTAGCATCCGGCTTTCTCACAGAGAACGATCCGGTATGGTCTATATCTCATCTCATCGCATCGCATCTCGCAAAGCATTGGGATCGTTCGAGGACATGCGACTACATCATGGACCGTCTGTTGAAAACTCGGCTTAGTCAGTAAAGACGATTTACTGGATGACCCGGTCACAGTAGTGGGATGAGTGGACCAGAGTCAAGAGCACTCAAATGACACATCCATCGAAGGACAGCGGGACCAACAGCAGGACCTAACACAGCATCACATCGCATCACATCAAGTCACATCCTGATCATACACATCTTCATTCCCCACCCTCAACGATAGAAAGTAACTAACGTACATACATATCATATCTTTGAATCTCTTTGCCTTCGAAGCACACACGGTGACTTCGCCCATTCCCATCTACTACATACCCATGAACGATGCATACCCCAATCCATTTCCATCCCTCCCTTCCCATTGCATCACCCGTGTGAAACGAAGGATAATTACCCGACCATGGACAACGAAACGCCACCCTGGGTATATTGCATTCGCATCCGTATCCGCATTCGCATAAGCATAAAAACTGAAATCGAAATCGATAACTTGAACTTCGTAAAAAACATGATTGATGAATATTGCGTGTCCCCATCTGCTCACCCTTGAAGCCTCCTAAGAAGCACTCGACGCCCTCGACCAATGTGAAATCTAGTCTAATGGAATAGCATCATTCTGCGTCCCACTAGCTCCATTGACGGTTCTCTGTTGTTGGCCTTGCAGAGGACCGCCTCGAGCATTGAACATCTGACCACGACCTCGACCTGCATTGGGGACTTGACGGACTTGTTGGGGTTGGGCTGTCATTACTCGGCTTGGACCGTTTTGATTCGGCATCTGTTGGACACCGGGTGGTCTGCCTTGTGGGAAAGGTCGTTGTGGTTGGTTGTGGTTGATACCTTGTCTCAAGATTGCTGGATACTACATTCAAGGGAGCGTGAACTTTCTTGTACTGGTTTACGGGTCGTAATTAAAAGAGCAGCGATCCTGGAGTGATAAAGAATACGAATCTGTCAGTCTCTCAGAGACTGCGCGACTGGCGCATTCCGACATGCTGAACGTATGTCAGACGGTCGCGGAAAAGAGTCGACTCTAGGTAACGGAAATATGAATGGTCATCATAACATCAATGGCGTACCACAATCCAAGGCTACTCTGCCAAATGCAAACGGAAACACTAATAATGTCACCAAACCCCTACAGTCTCAGCATTCTCCCGCTAAGTCATTGGACAAACCTATCGCTCTCACCAATGGAACTGCGCCAACTACATCTTCCGATTCAAAGTCTCAACAACCCTTAGCGAAAATGAATCAAGTTCCTGAGGAATTGATGGAAATGTTAAGAACAAGGATTCCCGACGATGCATATGTCCCTATGGCACGTTTGGTCAGCAGGGCTGCCAAAACATGTTGGTCTCAATTGATTACTGTATTGAATGAGCTTGCCGAAATCCAACCTCCTGATCCACAGACCATCACCAAGAGAATGCGACCGCCTGACCAGAATATGATCAATGATGACTCTACCGAGAATCAAAGGAAAAAGTTGAAACTCTGGAATTTTGCCGAAGACCACAAACGTGCCCTGATCAAGCTCCTGGTGATTCTTATGTGGAGTTCAAAATCCGAGGATAATAAGCTGACCATTGCTTTGAATTTCGAGATTCACGCCATGAGATCAGCTTTCAGCAGTGCTAATGACAAGTTGAACGAATGGATTGTCTACATCGTCTCTCGGCAGGATGCTTGCCCTGACCTTGATACAGCACTTGAGGTGCTTGCAACTGGTCGCGTCGCAGATGTTCCCGATCTTGGCTTTGCTGAGGAGAAAATACTATCAGAAAAGAAGATGCTTTCAACTCTCAAACGGCTCAATCGTGCGCTAGCCGCCCGTATGGTACACGAGGAGAATTTGCCTTTCTACATGAGAGATTGGCGCATTCATGATGGACGCATTACTTTTAGGGTTCCACACGAATTCGAATTGGATCTCTCCGTCATGGAAGAAACTGACGATGCTCCTTTCATGTTGGTGGATATAAGGTTCAATTTCCGGCCTAGACCTCCGATCGCAGATGATGTACACGATCAATTGACCACCATCACTAATCAAGGCTTGATGGAAAAGGGCTTACAGGGAGCCTACGAATTCTTGCATCAAACTTGTCTCACACTAAAATTGAAAGAGCTTCACTCACAAGCTCTTGCTCTGACCGGAGGTCTGTGGGCTGGTCATCTCGGGGTCGAGCTGTTAAAACGAACTCTGATTGTCCAGTATTGGACACGACGGACCTCGACAAAGAGCTGGATAGAGATAGGGATCAACAGCGGTCGTACCAAACATGATGCCGTCCACCCTCAAACTCCGACATCTTTCCTATACCTCCGTTGGATGAAGAATGGCAAACATGTCACGGATCACGAAATCATTCTTGATCTGGACCAGCTCTCATTTGAGAGCATTCTGAACCAAGTGATCGCTCAACACAGCAACTCGATCTTCGATGGGATCTATGACAAACTCATACTCAATGAAATGTACACAAATGATGACTTAGATCTGGAGCAAGAATCATCTCTTGTTGATGCATTCGACTGCAAACTGCGTATTGGGATCTCCGAGATTGATGAAATACATCTATCTTGCGATCCTATGGCTGGAACTATTGTCATCTCACCTCCGACATTCAGATCTAACAGAGTGCAGTATGAACTGACACGGTCAAAGAACGTGGTAGATGACTTCATTACCAGGTTTCCTGCTCTCAGATGTGCGATCGCGCAGACCACTTTGTTGGACGCAATCCAAGGCGCTCCGCTACGATATCTGGCGGGTCGCAAACCATCTGCTGCAGAGGTCAAGTCTCGATTTGGCGCTGAGGCTTTGAGAGCTGCCTTCTTTACACAAATTGGTTGGTCAAGTGAGTGGACCCTTGCTGCATCCTTTGGTCGGCAAGCAGATTTGTGGTGGCTAGTGCATGAACCGACTTCTGAGCAATCGTCAAGTCGAGTTTACAAACTCGCGACCAAACCTATTCACTTGCAAGATTCTTTCGATGAGGACTACTTCAAGTCAATCCAAACAATCGCCAGTGCAGAAATTACGATGCAGGTCTCACGTCGTGCGCTGGAAGAAAAGAATGTTGCAACGCAGGAAATTTCTGAGGGCGGCTCTCCACGATTGAGCTTCTCGCTGGGAGATGATCAGAATCTTGAATCCATCGACCCAAGAATTGTTGCGTGGCCGGTCAGTTCTAAGAGGGCTTCAAAGAATAGCGCCGCTCTTTTGGCCAGAGTGCAACTACGAGCATCTAAGAGCGTGCTTCAGAAGCTCGCCTCCGCAGATCTCGATCCAGTCTTTACAGTCCATGCAAGCAAGCAGCTTCTTTTGCTTAGCTTGAGTGGACGTGTTGGTGGGAACAAGGTCGATGAGTTGCTAACCAGGCTTCACTACATCAACGATCTTATCTCTTGTATCAAACTCGTCGACGGTGTTAAGAAGCTCAGCATGAAGTCACTCACTATGCAGGACATTGTTATCAATTATCATACCAGTCCACAGTCCGATCTAGGGCTGAAGCTATTCTTCAAGACGGCTGCGTCAAAGCCAAGGCTTCAGTTATTACCTACACACAGGAATCCTCACAATATTGTTTCCGAACATATCAACCATATGCTATTAGGCTCAAACGAGCCTCTGTCAGACCGTTTGCGCACCATTCTCTCCATCTTGACTGCAACCTTGCCTCTTGTTAGCGGTCTTCAATATCTTCAAGGCGTTACAGATGTCTCAGAGGTCCCAAAAATGTCTCCTGTCAAGTTGGACGAATCACGCAAATGGATCAAAGTCCACGTGATGAGTCGGGACATGATTCGCTTTGGAGTTCATTACTACGCTCTCACACCAAAATTTAAAAAGGATGTAGAGAGCGACTACGTCCCGCCGAAGTTGTTGGTCCGTCTTGAAATCGAGACGACTACAAACAGTTCTAGTAGCAAACAAGGCTGGGTAGTAAGACCTGCTATCGAAGAGTTCCGAACATACACTAGGCCATCATTCACGTCTCAGGCCCTCGCACAACGCCTGAAAGAAAAAGTCTTCTCCAATAGTAACAGCAAGGGATGGATGGGTCTCGGTTCTGCAGCACGATGTCTGTTTGAGAATCCATACGATCTCCTAGTAGCGATTCACGAGACATTACTGGAATGGCTGAAAGAAGCAGTGGTCAAGAAAGAGGAAGGTACCGCACCCGTACAAGCACCTGCCCCGGCCCCAGCACCACCAACAAAACCACCAGCACAAAATCCAGGCCCAGTCAAACAAAACCCAGCACAACCACGCATGCAAGGTCAAAACCTCCCAGTCAACCAAGGTATCAACCACAACCAACCACAACGACCTTTCCCACAAGGCAGACCACCCGGTGTCCAACAGATGCCGAATCAAAACGGTCCAGG